>Ga0138256_10000268_pt1 | contig 60165 bp, 41 predicted proteins | sample KNB2016incub_MG_FD_105486 | JGI IMG/M metagenome (GOLD analysis project Ga0138256, IMG submission 105486) | Active sludge microbial communities from wastewater in Klosterneuburg, Austria - KNB2014incub_MG | ecosystem: Engineered > WWTP > Activated sludge > Unclassified | place: Austria...
CGGTAAGCATCTTTACCATTTCCGGATTTTCAGATTTTTTTTCTGCAGCGCTGAAAAGAGAAAGAAACCAGCGCCGGTCTTTGTCAGTTTCGGATTTATTATCTCCCATCTTGGTTGGTTTTTGTTTTTTATAATAAAAAGCAACTGCAAAGTATTCCTGTATAATTCCAGATTTTATGATTTCAGACAAAAGGTTATGTGATTAAGATCATGTGAAAAATGGTTTATTGTCATGAATTCGTCAGAGACTGACATATAGTTTTGAATTCGGATTATAAGAAAACTAACAGATCTCAACTTTCAAGAAGCAAAATAATTTTTATGAAAAAGATATCATTAATGTATGTGATTACAGTTTTTCTGACTGTAATGCTTATGTCTGCCTCCTTACTGCAATGCAAGAAAGAAGGCGACATTATAAAGAACCTGGACCGGACTTACACCGGCTCATCAGATTCTACTGTTTACTCCTCATTTTATGAGCAAAATGCCGTTGCCACTGCAGATGTAGTACCTGATGTAAACGATATAATCAAATTCCGGGGAGTGCAAACTATTGTACATGAATACTGTGCTACATCTAATTGTCATGGTGGGCCCATCGCTCCAAAATTTGACAGCTATACAGATATAATGAAGTATGTAGCTGCCGGTAATCCCGATGGAAGCAAATTGTGGGAATACATAACCACCAATAATTTCAACAATGCTATGCCTCCTGTAAACTCTAATCATGAACTGACGATTACCGACAAATCCATTATTTACAACTGGATAAAAAATGGTGCAAAAGAAAGACCAGACCTGAATGATTTCAGACCTGCTGCTGTGCAATTAATTGCTTCCGGATGCGGTTCTGCTAATTGTCATAATCAGGCAACAGCTACAGGCGGATGGGCAAGGGCGGGTTTTTTAGGCACACTTACCACATCAGATACCAGCCAATATATTTATATCAATCCATTAACCGGTGCAGGTACCAATTACTGCCAGCTTTCTAATCCCACTAAGCTTAACTCGGTTTGGACAGCTTATAAAGACAGTGTAAAAAAGTTTTATGCAGATGTAGTTGCCAATGCAAGCTTTCGTCCCTGGTTAAAATTCTCTTCGCCCAGGTCGGCTGCCAGCACCCGTGGCCCATTGAACAGCTATGATGATATACTGATGGATATCATGTATCCAAAAAGTATCAGAAGTTCCGGCAGTGTACAATATACCGATCCGGTTACATTGAAAACCTATTATGTAAACAGCAATTTCCTGAATGCAACCAGCTCGCTGATATCTAGGATTGACTCAACATTGTTACTGGCAAATCCATCCACCGGTGTTTATGCTACATCAGCACAAGCTGATATGGCTTATGGTGATGGAGGCCTTAAAGCGCATGAAATAGCACTGATAAAAGCCTGGTATTTTTCCGATCCCAATATTCCTACCGTGTGGAAATATGGAAATGCTAACGCTGGTATTTTCAAATACATTAAAACAGGTAAAATTATTAAGCAATAAAAGCAATCATCAACTTAAAAAAAGTTTTATGAAAAAGTTAATCATAACAATGGCAGTAATCACATCCATGCTGGCTTACCTGATGTCGTCCTGCTATAAAAACAAGGAAGATATTCAGGCACTGCCCCAGGTTTCATTCCGGGCCGACGTGGTACCCATAATGGTTGCCGGCGGATGCGGATGTCATAACAATGGTATTGCTACAAGAGCCGTACAGTTTTCTCATGCGGACACAATCTACTACGATGCAATTCTGGCCAGAGTGGGATTGTTAGATAGCTGGGTAAATGGTGGCACTCATCCCGGTGCAGGTTCTGTTGAATTTACCAGTACTCAAAAAAATATAGTTAAAACCTGGATTGCTCAGGGGGCCAAGGATGATGGCGGCGGATGTACTGTAAGCGGTGCAATCACTTACACAACGAATATACTGCCTGTTTATACAACTACCTGTAAAGGCTCAACTTGTCACGGAGGTATTGCGTTAAATCTGGATTACAGCACCATGGTCAATAAGAAGAGTGTGTTACAGGCAATGATGGCAAGCAGTGGTAATTCAGGCCACACGGGCCCGGTATTGAGCCTTAGCAGCTGCACTGTAAAACTTTTTAATGAATGGATTGCACAGGGACAACCGCAATAATTGTTACCCGGTAATCAACAACAAAAATGCAAAAAACAAAAACTGATATTATGAAAAAGATATTACCAATCCTTGTTATCTGCCTTGGGCTCGTTACCCAACTGATGGCACAGGAGGAAACAGAAACAGCAAAAAAAGAAGCTCCCGCCAAAAAATACGCAAGGGCAACTTTTAATGCTACAAAAATTATTAATTTTCAGAGTACAGAAATTGTAACACCCGGTGTTTTACAATTTATGATCTCACACCATTTCAGCCATATCTGGAGTAAAGATGGCGGATCGCAAAATATTGCACAGTTCTTTGGGCTTAATTCCGGCGTTGCACATACTTATCTTTCTTTTGATTATTCACCTATGAAGTGGATGAATACGGGAATTGCTCTTGCCGGCGGTTCAAAATACGAAGCCTTTGTTAAGTTCAAAATACTTCGTCAACAAACCGGCGCAATGAATATACCCGTGTCTGTATCCTGGTACTCCATGGGCAATGTAAATACAGCCAAGGATCCCGACAATGGATTTACCGGCAATAAATTTTCATTTTTGCACCAGTTGCTGATAGCCCGCAAGTTTTCGGATAAAATTTCATTGCAGTTATCGCCAACCTGGATACACTTTAATGTTGTACCCTACGGAATTAATAACAGCAACGAGGTATTTTCACTGGGTATTGCCGGAAAATATAAAGCAACCAGCAAACTTAATATAACCGTTGAATATTCCAGACAGTTGAATATGTATGAAAACCTTATCAGTAAAAACGGAGCCATTGTTAATTATAATCCCGACCTGCTTTCTGTTGGTGCAGAGATAAGTACAGGCACTCACTTGTTTCAGTTTTATATCGGCAGCACTACCGAAGCATCGCTGATTGACCAGCTTTCACGAAACAACAGTAAAATCAAAGACGGAAATTTTGCGATTGGGTTTACCATTAACAGAAGCATGAACCTGAAAAAATAGAAATGTATTATCTTGCTTATGAATTTTAAGAAAAGCCGGTTTTAATAAAACCGGCTTTCTTTATGCCATGCGGAAAGTCAGCGCCGCAAAGTCCTCAACACTTAACGCTTCTGCACGTTTTAAAAATATTTCATCCTGCAACACTTCTGCCGGGAATAAACTTTTAACAGCATTACGCATGGTTTTTCTTCGCTGATTAAAAGCAGTTTTAACCAGTACCCAAAACGCCCTTTCACTTTTATAATCCAAAGCTGTTGTTTTTCTTTTCATGCGGATAACGCCACTCTGCACTTTTGGTGGGGGATCAAAACATTCATTACTTACATCAAATAAATATTCAATTTCGTAGTAAGCCTGCATCAACACACTTAACACACCATACACTTTGCTGCCTTCTTTTGAAGCTGCCCGTTGTGCTACTTCTTTTTGAAACATGCCGATGATACAGGGCACATCATCTTTCCATTCGAGTACTTTAAAAAGAATCTGGGTAGAGATATTGTAAGGAAAATTACCAATTACAGTAAAGGGTTCATCAAATGGTTTTTGCATATCCAGAAAACTCTGATGAATGATCTTATCTGCAAGTGCAGAATATTTTTTTGAGAGATATACTACTTTTTCTTCGTCCAGTTCCACTGCCTTAAAGTCCACTTCGGGTAAGTTCATCAGGTGCTTTGTAAGTGCTCCGGCTCCGGGGCCTACTTCCAGTAAACGGGTAAACTTATTTTCGTCCAGCACCTCAATAATTTTCTTTATTACATTTTCATCTTTTAAAAAATGCTGGCCCAGTGATTTTTTATGTGTGTACATCATATCAAAAGTAGTGCAAAAAAAATTGCCTCTTTAACGTTAAAGAGGCAATCATTTTTATATGGTATAGCATCAATTCCAAATAACCAGATTTTGAGCTAACACAGTCTCGCCCAAAAATATCTGCAATGTATAAACCCCGCTGCTGAATGTATTAATTCCTGACATATCAATTTTATTAATCCCTTTCTGCACTTTATTTTTTTGAGTCTTCATTATTCTACCTTCTTTATCTATCAGTCTTAAGTTTGCCTCAGTTACTACTTCGCTATAAAACTTCACCATAACATTAGTGGTAGCAGGATTAGGTAAAACAGTTATCTGCATTTTGCTTTGGGTATTTCTGATAATTAAAGTATTGCTGTACTTTACTGAACCATCCTTGCCAATTACTTTTAAGCGATAAGTAATAACATCAGAATATATATTGGCGATATCATCATTTGCCGAAAAATTTTGTTCTATCTGCAGTAATACAGGTTGGGTTACCGTTACAGTTTTAACAAAACTGCTGTTATTAAAACTGCGTTCAATTTCAAACCGGTCAACTTCTTTATCGGCTATAACTGTCCAGTGTAACAATACATTATTATTATATTGTGAGCCAGTAAAACGCAGAAATTCCACAGGTAACACATAACTTGAATAACGCCAGTCTCTGTCGGTTTGATAAACGTTTGTTCTTTGAACAGTAGTTCTTGAACCGGGTGCAGCATCTCCCGAAAAAGAACCAAGATTACCCATTCGGTAAGATGTCCCTTTGATATTGGTAACTGAATTTAATGAATCAAACCGGTTATCAAGACCATCGCCATCTGTATCAAGCCCTGTTAAAGTAACATCATCATCGGGTAAACCATTCAGGTTAAAATCATTTCCTTCAACAATATCAGCAAGGCCATCGGCATCTGTATCAGTATCCCTGTAATCAGGTGTTCCATCGCCATCGTGATCGTACACATATATACCAGAGCCGCCAAAACCAACCACATTATCATAAATATTCACAATGCCATCTCCATCGGTATCGGTTAATACAGGTAACCTGTACCCTGCAGTTGATTGTCCTTCAATATTATCGGGAATACCATCTTCATCTGAATCAATATCAAGATAATCGGGATAAGGATCAGCATCGGTAAACCGTAAGCCAAGTGAAGGCAATGAAGACACAACTGTAGCCCAGCCATTGCTGCCAATTGCACCATCAACCCTGCCATTTAAATCAACATCGGGTAAACCTGCTTCAATTACATCTGCAATTCCATCTCCATCACTATCCAGGTCGTAAGCATTGGGCCTGAAATCCCGGTCTTTATTTTTATTAGGATAATTATCGGCACGTCCATCTACAGGAGCTATATCCAATCCGGTTATTAATAAAGCTGATGCTAATGTATAATTATCAGTTAACCCATCGCTGTTTGCATCTGCAAAACCATCTACCTTGCCATCGTTATTGGCATCGGTTCCTCCCGATTCTATTAAATCTGGTATTCCATCATTATCACTGTCAAGGTCAAGGTAATTGGGTATGCCATCCCCGTCAAAGTCCGGTGCTCCAAGGCCGTTTCCAGAACCTGTTACACCACTTGCATTTCCGTCAACATTTTGAGAAAACCCATCATTATCGGTATCAACATAATTATCAATCAGTCCATCGCCGTTCGTATCTACTCCATATGATTCAACAGTATCCGGAATACCGTCATTATCACTGTCAAGATCAAGGTGATTGGGAATACCATCCAGATCTTTATCCATATTATCATTTATACCGTCAGCATTGCTATCTACATAACCTGGAAAATCTGCATCGTAAAAATTAGGAATGCCATCATTATCCGAATCTGCACTGGGGTCAAAATTATCATTAACACCATCAGCATTATTATCAACAAAGCCGGGATAAGAAGGATAATACCAGTTAGGTACACCGGCTGTAAGTTGTAGTGCAACCGGGTTATTAAGTTCCACGTAATCTGGTATACCATCATTATCGTCGTCAATATCGGGGCATGCGATAATAAATACCGCAATCCTTGCCGTGTCGGCGCAACCGGCGCCATAATTGGCATAAGCCCAATAAATACGTGATATTGAAACCGGGATAAGCGGGTCATAAATATTAGCAGGAATAAAAGGCATGGCAGAATAAATGGTATATCCTGCATACTTTCTCCATGGAATCATTACAGTTAATGCCGGACAGTTGTTTACCAATATAGTATCGCCTGGAGTTGAGCAAGGGCCAATAAGTGTATTTATTACTGCTCCCTGGGTTATACAACCTGCTGTGTTTACGCCACTCGAATCAAACAAAGTACTGCCGGATAATTTTCCACTATAAGTTATCCTGGCATTATTTCGCAATGATGCGTTACAAGCCAGAATAGCACAGGAAGTAGCTGAAATTACATCGAACTGTACATTGCCTGCTCCACCTGTTCCTATATTCCCCCCGGTTGTGGCATTAGCGCCTACGCCAACCCTGAATACGACACGGTTATTAACCAGATCAAATTCTGCCTGATCATCTCCCGCAGCATCAGTTTTAGACACTCCGTTTATTCTGAGACTGCCCGGAATATATGAAGTTGCAGCCGGTATCCTGTCTGTAATTATTGTGTTAGTACTGGAATCGTTACCAACATTATTATAGTTTACCTGGTAACGTAAACTATCTCCCGGAAGAAAAGATCCGCCGTTTAAATCTGTTGCTGTTTTATCAAAGGCAAAAGTGGGATTGTATTGAGATATTGAGGTACTTAAAACATGTACAAAATAATTTTCGCTTGGCGATGAGAACCTGACAATACCTGATGTTTGACTGTTAGACAGCTGTGCATTGCTGGTATTGGGTAAATCAAAAATAGAAGCATCGTAACCTACTGTGTTATTATAAGCAGGATTCCGTGTAGTTACATTGGTATTTTTATAAGTTATTTTACTGTTCCAGGCATCGTTTGTTCCATTAAATGGTACTGTGGTAGTGGCCAGGCTATAAAATGAAGGTGCCCCATTTTGTTTAAACGAAAAAGAATCTATTGATGAGCGGTCTCCATCATAAACAACAGCCCCTAATTCACAACTGACCGGTCCGGAAGGCGGAGTTAAGAAACCATTTATATTGATGTTTACTCCGGGGTCACCACCATTAATAATTACACTCCCGTCAAATACAGTTAAGTTCCGGGGTAATAAGGATGGGTTAGCATAAGCAATTACTATAGTCCAGCCTCCACAGGTATTAGTTAACCCTATCGGTCCGATCACATCAGCAATGGTATATGCACCATTCGGATTGGATAAATTTACCAAAGAAGTAATATCAGCAAAGCAGAGATACCCTACGTGTCCAACACCAGCAGAATAATTATTACTATGCCTGTCTGTTGCAGTTGAAGTTATTGTTTGATAAACAGCACTGCCGGGTATTTTTAATTTAACTGTATTAAAAGCTGCTGTTACCCATGTAGAATCTGTTCCGCTTGAACCCAGATCGGCACCCCAGTATAATCCTGCAAATAAAACATTAGAACAGGAAATCAGACTAAGATCAGCTGACGAGGAATTAAATGTTCCGTTATTATCAAGGCCAAGCATTTGCATATCAAAAGACATGTCATTTGAGGATGCGGCTCTTAAATGAACTTCTACAGCAATGGTATTAACCCCGGCGTTAAAAAATGAAGGGCTTAAGTTAACCGATAAAGCCTCAGCAGCTCCCGGAGCAATATTTGCCGAAGCTAAAGTTCCATATCCTACAGCTCCTGCCGGCATAGTATTTCTTACCCTTTCCACACCATTTACATAAACTACAATACCATCATTTCTTAATAAGTTCAATTGTATGGCATAAAATGTTGTAGCCAGTTCGGCCGCAGTAAAGTTTACTGTTCTTCTAAAATAATAAGCCGTGTATTTATTACCTCCGATAGGAAGACAAAGTGGAATCTGCCCATTTGGCAAACAGGTAGCCTGACCCGAATTATAGCCGTATTTACCAGGTCCATTTACAGGTAAGGCCCCAACATTCCATGTAGCAGGCATTACATAAGCCGGTTGCTTCCAATCTGTAGGTGCAGGGTTGTTTGCTGGTGCCGCATTTTGTGCATGATAATTCCATACACTGCCAAAAGCAATTTTTGTGGTTGGGGGTAAATCATCAACATCAATATTGATTCCTTGCCCTGAATTATTTCTTGATGTACCGGCTGGTGGAATCTCTCCGGTACCGGGGCTTCCGGAACCAACACCGGATGTGGAAATAATACTGTTGGAAACATAAACTATATTTCCTCTGATTGATGGGTTATAATAACGTGCAGAAAAAGGCCGGATTACCTGTGCAAATACTGATGCTGAAAACAACATTAATACAAATAAAACTTGTATAATTTTTTTCATAAATCAGATTCACGTAGTGTCTTAAAAGAGTATTGATTTTTTTCTAAAATCATTTTGCCTGATATTTTTAATCTTCAACAATTATTTTATCGGGTTGTATATTATGATATTAACTTGTGAATTGTTTCTGCACAAATTGAGAAAACAGCAAAGCGATAAAAGTAATTATTGATAAAATTTAGTTCAATTGAACAATTCAATACAAAAATTAACTTTTATTATACCTGCAGTTGATTACCAAAAAACGCAGCACGTATTACATTATTGTATATTTAGTAACTAAATTTTACAAAATGTAAAAAAAATTATTTTATCTCCTGATTATAAACGTTTTAAAAAAAATGAATCCAGGCTGATATTAAATACCCCCTTTATTCTTAAAGGAGTAATTAAAAAAATAAAGATCATTTTCAGTTAGACAATATCAGTTTTTCGCTATACATCTCTTTACCTATATATACCTGTAACCTATAAAACCCTGAACTGAATCTGGAGAGATTATTCACCTCAATATTATTATCACCTTTTATTGCCTTCTGTTTTTTCAGCATCATTATTTTTCCGTCGTTATTTATAAGCCTGATTGATATTTCCATTTCGCTTGCTGCATAAAATTTGATGAAAAGATTGTCTTTAGCAGGATTAGGCGTTACGCTGATTACTTTTTTTACCTGTGGTATTCGCATCACCAATATATTACTGTATTGTACCGCACCATCTTTGTCAATTACTTTTAAACGGTAATAGACAGCATCGCTATATATATTTGTAATATCATCTGCCGCCGAAAAACTTTGTTGTACCTGTAACAAAACTGTACCTGATACAGCTACTGTTTTAACATAATTACTGTTATCAGTACTTCGTTCTATTTCAAACCTGTCAACTTCTTTATCGGCAATAATTGTCCAGTTTAGCAATACTGTGTTACTATATTGTTTACCTGTAAAACTGAGGAACTGCACCGGCAAAACATATCCCACAAATCGCCAGTCTCTGTCGGGTTGAGAAAATTGAGTTTGTTGAACAGTTGTTCTCGATCCCGGGCTTGCATCACCGGTAAAAGTGCCGCCGTTACCCATCAGGTAAGAGGTACCTTTAATATTAAGTATAGAGTTCAGTGAATCAAATTTATTATCCAGTCCGTCTCCGTCTGTATCAAGACCCGTCAAACTAACATCATCATCAGCCATTGCATTCAGGTTAAAATCATTCCCTTCAACAATATCATCAAGTCCATCAGCATCAGAATCTGTGTCACGGTAATCGGGAGTACTGTCGCCATCATGATCGTATACAAATATTCCGGAACCGCCAAAGGCTGCGGGCGAATTATCATACGTGTTTACAATTCCATCCCCATCGGTATCAATTGTACCTGGTAACAAATAACCTACTGTTGATTGTCCTTCTATATTATCCGGTATTCCATCATCATCTGAATCAATATCCAGGTAATCTGGATAAGGATCTGCATCTGTAAATCTTAAACCAAGAGAAGGCAAAACAGAAACCGTCGTTGACCATCCGTTGGCACCTATCGCACCGTCCACCCTGCCATTAAAATCGGCATCTGGTAATCCGGCTTCAATTACATCCACAATTCCATCGCCATCACTGTCCAGGTCATAGGCATTGGGTCTAAAGTCGCGGTCTTTGTTTTTATTAGGATAATTATCTGCTCTTCCATCTACTGGTCCCAGGTCGGGCCCTGTAATCAATAATGCGCTTCCCAACTCATAACTATCATGCATCCCGTTGCCATTATTATCAACAAACCCTTCCGGTTTACCGTTGTTATTTGTATCGGGGCCACCTGCTTCAATAATATCAGGAATACCATCATTATCACTGTCAAGGTCCAGGTAATTTGGAATACCATCACCATCAAAATCCTGTGCACCTAATCCAAGTCCTGAATTATTTACTCCTGAGTTATTTGCATCTACGTTCTGAGAAAACCCATCAAAATCTGTATCCGAAAAATTGTCAATCCTTCCATCTCCATTGGTATCAACACCGTATGATTCTACAACATCTGGTATACCATCGTTGTCACTATCAATGTCATATTGATTTGGTAACCCATCCAGATCTTTATCCGACAAGTCGTTAACTCCATCCGCATTGGTATCCACCCATCCTGTCCAAAAACCTGTATCCTGAAAATTAGGAATGCCATCATTATCTGAGTCGGCTCCCCAATCAAAATTATCATTAAACCCATCCCCGTTAATATCTACAAAACCAGGATATGCCGGATCATTCCAATTCAGAATTCCGTTGCTGTTATGATCCTGCAAAGCAAGCGGGTTATTAAATTCAACATAGTCCGGTATACCGTCATCATCGTCGTCAATATCGGGGCAAGGCGTAATTATCACCTGAATCCTCGCTGTATCCGAACATCCCAGCCCATTACTAAAATAAGCCCAAAACACGTTAGACGATGTTACCGGTATTAAATGATTATAAACGTTTGCCGGAATAAAAGGCATGGCCGAATAAAAAGTGTAGCCTGCATATAAAGCCCATGGCAGCGTAACGCTTAATACCGGGCATCGTACTACAAGCAATGTATCTTTTGGACTAAAACATGAACCAACAATTGGTGAAATTACCGGCCCTTTAATAATACAACCTGACGTACTCACACCACTTGAATCGTATAAGATATTGCCCGACCTTTTACCATTATAACTTATCCTGGCTTCGTTTCTTAATGACCCTATACAGGCCAATACATCGCAGGATGTAGCAGTAACTACATTAAACTGAATATTTCCACTAACTCCCGGTCCGATATTACCACCGGTGGTTGAATTGGCACCGGTTCCTACACGTAACACAACCCGGTTATTTGTAAAATCAAACTCCGCCTGATCATCGCCGGATGCATCTGTTTTAGCAACGCCGTTTATCCTGATGCTGCCCGGTAAAAAAGTTGAACCTAATGGAATATTATCATAAATAATCGTGTTGGTACTGGAGTCATTTCCAACGTTATTATAATTTACCTGATATCGCAAAATATCACCCGGAACAAGTAAGCCACCGTTTATGTCAGTTGCGGTTTTATCAAAAACAAAAGTTGGATTATACTGCGAAATTGATGTGGTAAGTACATGCACAAAATAGTTTTCGCTCGGCGATGAAAAACGTACCGTTGCTGCTGTCTGGTTGTTACTTAGCTGTGCATTAGCAACATTCGGTAAATCAAATATCGGCGCATCATAACCCAGCGTATTATTAAATGCCGGATTTCTTGTTGTAACCACGGCTCCCTTATAAGAAATTTTACTGTTCCAGGCATCACCATTACCATTGAGTGGCACTGCTGTGTTTGCCAGGTTATAAAATAAGGGTGCCCCGTTCTGTCGGAACGCAAATGAATCGGCACCGTTCCTGTCTCCATCATACACCACCGCACCAAGTTCGCAACTTACAGGGCCCGATGGCGGTGTTAAGAAGCCACTGATGTTTACGTCTACCGCCGGGTCACCAAGGTTAACTATTACTGAGCCGTCAAACACCGTGAGGTTTCGTGGCAGTAGGGATGGATTAGAATATGCTATAACAATTGTCCAGCCACCGCAGGAATTGGAAATACCAATTGGCCCAACAACATCCGCAACTGTATAAGTTCCGTTTGCATTGGTTGCATTAACCAACGATGTTATATCTCTGAAACATAAATACCCTGTATGATTAAATCCAGGCGTTGACCATGCAAGGCTATGCCTGTCTGTTTGAGTAGAAGTAAGTGTTGTGTATGTACCTGCACCCGGAATTTTCAGTTTTACTGTGTTGAAACCCGGAACCATCCAGGCACTGTCTGTTCCGGTAATTCCTTCATCAGCGCCCCAGTATAACCCTGCGAACATTACTTCGGAACATGCTGGAATATTCAGGTCGGATGTTGAGGAATTAAACGTTCCTCCATTCCCTTCTCCAAGTATTTCCATATCAAATGACATATCCACTGATGTAGATGATCTCAAATGCACTTCAACAGCAATGGTATTAACACCTGTTGCAAAAAGAGCAGGACTTAAATTTACTGTAACGTTTTCTGCAGCACCCGGTGCAATATTTGCCGAAGCCAGTGTGCCATAACCGACAGCGCCACCGGGCATATTGTTTCTAACACGTTCCACACCATTTATATAAACAACAATACCATCATTTCTCCTCAAATTCAACTGAATATTATTAAACGTGGTAGAAAGTTCGAGTGCAGTAAATGTTACTGTGTTTCTAAAATAATATGCTGTGTATTTTCCTCCCGCCGATGGGGTACATATTGGCGTACGGCCACTCGGTATACAGGTTGTTTGACCAGATGTATAACCATATTTTCCGGGGCCGTTTACCGGTACTGCGCCAACATTCCAGGTACCGGGCAATACATACGCAGGCTGTTTCCAATCAGTTGGTGCAGGATTATTTGCAGGTGCAGCATTAAGTGCATGATAATTCCAAACACTGCCAAAAGCCAGTTTGGTTGTTGGTACCGGATTATCGACATCAATATTAATCCCCTGCCCCACGTTATTTCTTGTAGTACCAGTTGGTGGAACTTCACCGGTTCCCGGTGTACCGGCTCCAACACCAGAGGTTGAGATAATACTGTTGGAAACGTAAACTATATTCCCCCTTACAGATGGATTATAGTAGCGGGGAGTGAACGGACGTATAATTTGTGAAAAAGCTGAAAATGAAAACAGCAATAACACAAGAATGACTTGTAAAGATTTTTTCATAAAAACGGATTCAGAGTTTTTCAGAGAATCGTTTACATTCTCTGAATAAGATATTGGTTTATCTGCTTAGCTATCCTTTTGCCACTATATTTATCAATCGGTTTTATTTAGATTCTGTTACCGGTTTTTATGTTGCTTTCAGGACCAATTTTTAACTATTAATTTCTGCATTTTTATTGTAGAAAAAAATCTACAATCCAGTCAGAACCCTGTTTATTAATACGGAACGTTTTTATAACCTTATTATTTCAAGGAAAAGAGATATTATTTTACAAATAGTAATTTTTCTAAACCAGCACGTTAAACTACTGAGTAAAAAAATTGCCCTTTCAACTAAGAAAGGGCAATTGATAAATTTACTAATATTTAGAATTCAAAATATGTTGATCTGTTTTATTGTTTCAAAAACTTTTGAATACTTGTTACTTCGTTTTTACTGTTTAGTGTTTTAATAAAATACAACTGAGCTGAAAAACTGGATACATTCACTTTTATGTTAGCACTTGCTGCACCGGCCGGTAATTGCTGAGTATGTAATATCCGTCCCGAAGCATCAGTTATAATAAATTGTTTGGCCGCATCTATACCGGTAATATTTACATTAAGGATGTCACTTACAGGATTAGGGAAAATAGTAATTACAGATTTTCCAAAAGCTGTATTGATATTAATAGCCTGACTGTATGTTACAACACCGTTTTTATCTACCTGTTTTATACGGTAAATATTGGTGCCATTGTCGGGTGTATTATCAAATGCTCTGTAAACCTGTCCATCAACTTTTGCAATCTTATTGTAACTGCCTGATCTATCTGCCTTCTCAACTTCAAAATAATCATGCATGCCATCTACATACGCCTGCCAATCCAGTTGCACGGTATTGTTGGTCAATAGTTTTCCGTAAAAGTTTATAAACCTAACAGGCAATGTTCCCAATGGTGTGCTTTTAATAACTTTAATATTGTCAATATAAAATCCCTCGTCTCTTTCAAAGGCAAATGAAGTAGGATCATTGTCTGATGTAAATTGTAATCTCAGGTAAAGCGTACTCGCCCCTATATAAGAACTAAGGTCATAAAGTTCCCTGGTCCATTTATCCTGAATGCCGGTTAAAGCAGGTAAACTGTTTAATGTTCCGCCACTGGTTGTATTTGGCTCGGCTACTGTGTGAGAACCACAGATGGCCGTCCAGCTTGAACCATTGGTGGAAACCTGGATTTGTAATTTATCTCTGAAATTTTCTGCCCGGTATCTTGTCCAGAAACTTAATTGTGCAGACAGTGCATCAGATAAATCAAAATTACTGTTGTATGTAACAGTACGTGTACTACTTGTTGTGTAATTACCTGCAGGCGATTCAGTCAATGACCTGGTTCCTCCATAAGCCGATAAAGTTGAAAACGCCCAGTTATCCGCAACATTACTTGTAGCTACCCAGTTGGTTGCAAGTGAGCCTTCCATATCATCGTACAACATGGTAATAGGATTATAGTACTTAGTTACTGTATCATAAGTAACTATTCCATCTGATTCTATTCTCCAGGCAAATTTTACCCTGTATGGAGAAATAACAGGACTGTTCAACACATAAGAAATACTGTCGACATAAGTATTATAAAACGTTCCAATTGTTGTGTTTTTTGGTGAACCTACAGTTTGTATATTTTCCAGCGGCACAATTGAAACTGTTACCGGATTTGTGTTAAGCCCTATTCGGCGTAACTCAAAACTAAAGTTTCCACTAGTTGTGGTAACGACATTATCACTTCTGTCGTTGATATCAAAATACGATCCTGCTGCATAAGCCATCTGCAGATAATGGAAGGTCATTTCTTTACACAACGCACTAATCTGTGATACAGGTGCCCAAAAATCACCACCTCCGGCCTCTCCTGTCATTCCATAAATCTTTCCTTTTGAACCTGTTCCTATATTTCCCATCAGCAACCAGTCTTTTACACCACCTGCAACTTCATAAGCAACAGACTCGGGACTATTACCTGCCCTGTAACCATTATAAGTTGCCATTAGTGCCGGTATTCTTGTATAAAAAGCAGAGTCAACCGTATTCATTACCGGATGTAATGATGGTCTTCCGTATGGTAAAGAATAATAAGAACCCGAACAATGCTGATCAATAGCTGCTACAAAACGACGTGTATAAACAAAATCACGTACACGCTGAGTTTCAATTTCTGAAAAAGCACTTGGACCATAATACACATCCGACGAGAGTGTACTTGAACCACAGCTTGATGAAGCTCCGACACAATTGCCCCAATCAATACCCCAGTTCCTGTTTAAATCAACTCCAAAATTTCCGCCACCGGTATTGCGTCTGTTTTTTCTCCAGAGTCCACCACCACTGGTAGGATTAGGAGAACTGTAATTATATAAATATCCATCAGGATTTACACATGGAATAATATAAAGTTGCCTGTTGTCCAACAATCTTTTTACATCATCGTTGGTTGCGTAATTTTCGGCAAGATATTGTATGAAGAAAATAAGACTGGTACCACTAATGGCCTCCCTGGCATGTTGCAGACCGGTGTATAAAACTTCGGGTTCAGTCGTTTCATCCACCAAAACATTATCAGATATTTTAACTGCATAAATAGGAGTTCCGTTGGTTGAGTTTCCGAGATTGATACGTGAAACCAATGTAGGATAATTTGTTTGCAGGGTTAACATAGCTGTTGACATAGCTGCGTAAGTGAAATAACCCGGGCCTGATGCTGCGCCCAAACGTAGTGTACCACCCGTACCAAAAGCTGCAGGTGTTGTTAGTATATTAGCTACCGAATTACAGGGGCTTATAAAATTAGCCAGATTTTCCTGCGGATTGTTTTCCTGGGCTTTATTAAATTCTGTAGTATATTTTACAACATCATCAATCACCACTTCGTATGCATAACCCGATGTTTTTAAAATATTTAATTCCTGCGAATTTATTACAGCAACAAGGCTGTTCCCTTCGTAGTTAAAATGATCAATATTCAAATTACCCGAAGCAAATTTTTGAACTTCGGCAGAAGTTATTGGTATTTTTACTTTGCTGTATTTTTCATCCTGTGCATTGGCACTTAAGCACCATAAAGTGCAGGTAAAAAAAGTAATTAGCAGAATTCTAAAATTCATAAGACAATGGTTTTAAAAGGATATAAATTTTTATTGTATAACTACAAGTGTTGTTGTCAACAGCTCGCCGTTAAGAAATACGTTAACTCTGTATAAGCCTGCACTAAGTTTTTGCACAACCGGTAAACCAATTACATTCTCACCCTTCATTACAGCTACATTTTCTTTGTGAACGGTACGTCCCGAATAATCTATCAGCCTGATTGTAGCATTACCCGCACTTTCTGATTGTACTGTTAAACCTGTTGTGCTTCTTGCAGGATTCGGATTTATTGATATGGATGCCTTACCATTAAAATCAAGTCTCCTTATATCAGTATACAAATATGCTCCTGATGATTTTAAAATTTTAATACGATAATAACTATAAGGTACAGATGGATTCATATCTGTAAAACTATAATTAAGGTTATTGAGTACGTTTACATTGGTTATGTAAATAGTTTGCCAATCAAACCCGTCAACACTTTTTTGAAGTTCATATCCTTTGAATTCTGATTCCGATACCGGACTCCATTTAACCATGGCGGCTGTAGTATTTATTTTTGTTGCTTTTATGTCTACAGCTTCATCAGGCAAAACATTGGCAACAATTATTGCATAATCTTCAACTTCGCCATTAATATAAAAACCCGTAGGGTTAGATGTAGTCATTCCGTTGGCAGATGATGTAAGTCTGAACCGCATGAATGTTGTTGAACCAACTGGAACAGTAACATTGATAAATGACCAGAATACATTTGCCGTTTGAGGTGATGCGTTGGAAGGAACTGTTACCGAGCGGCCTTCGCTTGCCTGAAAAATTCCATCACCATTGTAATCTAACCAGCCTATCAGCGTTGCATTGGTTCCGGTATTATTGAATACCGTTACCGGGCGTAAATAGCTTATTGTGCCAAAAGGTATTATAAGTAAACCCGTCATTCCATCATCAAAACTATCTCCTGTTGCATTTGCACTTACTTTCTTTGTAAATTCTATATCAATAGCATTACCCATACGCAGGTTAGTTGTTACTTCATGCGTTGCCGGGTCGCCACTTACAGGATCATAACTTGCCGGAGCATCTCCAAAATCGGTTTTTGGTTTAAAGGCTTCGGCTGCATCGCCCCAGCTGCCAGTAATAGCCACGCCATTAAAAGTAATGTTATATTCCTGCGCTGTATTTACGGTACCGTTGTAATTATAAGGTGCAATTGTACCTGGCGCTATTGCACTTGGCGAGCCAACATTATAAACCCGGCCAGTCCAGTCTACTGCAGTCTGTCTGGGTACCAAAGTAGCAGGAGATGGGGTGATATTTACAGCACCGCCAGTAAGCATGTTTTTATGATAAAAACTCCGGTTGCTTGCAGCACCATTAAAATCATATAATATTCCATCGCTTATTCCAAAATCTGACCAATCATGTAATATGGAACCTGAACCATTATCTCCCGGCACAGCAAATACCTGTGCGTATGATCCGGTGGGAGCATAGGAAGCATTAAAATCCATTTTCCAGACCGCCGTTTCTCTGTTTGAATTAAAACCAGAAGTAGCATAGCCTTCAATTCCTAAATACAATGAGCCATTATAAAAAGCGGCTGCGCCTGATTCTACACCGGCATCGTAGGTTGGAATACCCAGGTTGTTTACGTTACCAGAAACTATTCCAATCGTGTCCTGTTCATAATCGTACCTGCGTAAAATTCTGTCAGTTGCCGGCGAACCAGTTAAACTGTAAGTATAATAAACCAAATGACGATAAGGATCGTATCCCATCGAATTTATATTAGTTGTTCCCGGATCAGTGAATAAAAATTTTGCTTCGCCGTTGGCAACATTCACGTAATAGACCTGGTTATCCCGTGAAACAAGAACGTAGGCGGGCTGGTTGGTAAATGGTCGGGAAACTGCATAGTAATTTAAAGGAAATGTACCGGGAGAACAGGCAGACAAATCTGATATCCAGAATGACCCGTCTTCACTTCCATTGGTACCTGTATTTGTGATTGTTACTGTTATACTGGTTACGGTACCGGCAATAGTTATATTTGCCGTCCCGTCGCTTGATGTATTTGCAGCAGTTGAACTGCTGGCAGATGCTAAAGCTATTGGTGTACCACTGCCGGTTATCGTTAAAATAGCAGCGGTAACTCTGGCCATAACTATATTCACCGGTACTAATCCATTTAATGCGGTTACTGTTACTCTCTGATTCCGGTCTATATCGTAAACAGAAAATCTTACATTATTTACAGCTGAATCAAAAGTAAAAGTAGTGGAACCGTTTCCTATAAACTGAATATCGGCTCCGGTACCAAAAGAACCTGTAGAGCCTGTGTGAGTAGTATTATCACCCGGAACATTGGCACCTGAATAATTATGATTTACCCGTACCCGCTGGGTACCAAATGTAAAATATTGAGTTTGTGATTTGGCAAGGTTTATATAAGCTGTTGGAGTAACATAAGTACCGGAATTGGGTAAGAAGTCAAGATAGTCCCATTTCAGGGTATCAAGGGTAAAACCTGCCCCACACTGTGCAACAGTTCGGTTACTTTGAAATAATATAATAAATGCAAATAAAACAATGCATCTAAAATGTATAAAATATTTCATGCGTTACGGTTGGTTTAAAATATATTGGATATTTGTCGAACATCTACTCAAAAACTATAGACATAGACCTCGTATCTATAGTTTTTCTTCTACGCTATATACGAATTTGTTGTACAATTATTGTATTGCGGGTAATTAATTTTTACTTTCAACACATCTGATAGACAGGTGTTTCTATGTAGTTCTATATAAAAACCGCCCTTCCAAAATAGAAGGGCGGTTTTTACTCATTCAAAAAGAGTTTCAATAATAAAAATCAAATTTTTTGCCAGAAAGGCATTTTACAATTTCAGAAACTTCTGAATATTTATGACTTCATTTTTACTATTAATAGTTTTAATAAAATATAATTGAGATGATAACCTGCTTAAATCAATTATTATATTAGCACCAGTTGTACCGGCAAATACCTGCTGCGTAAAAATGTTACGGCCCGAAACATCTGTTATAATTATATGTTTTATAATATCGGTGCCCGATATATTTATATTCAGCACATCTTGTACAGGATTGGGATAAATTGTTATTGCCGATTTACCAGGCATTGTATTAATATTTATTACCTGGCTGTAATTTATGGCTCCATTCTTATCAACCTGTTTTACCCGGTAAAGATTACTTCCATCTTTTGGAGCAAAGTCGAATGCCCTGAATTGCTGGCCGGCATTAACCGTTGCAATCCTGCTGAAATTATTATTTGCATCAGCTCTTTCTACCTCAAAATAATCATGCATTGCATCAACATTAGCATCCCAATCAAGCTGAACAGTTTTGGTAGGCAAGAGTTTGCCATAGAAATTTAAAAATCTGACAGGCAATGTTCCCAACGGGGTGCTCTTAATAACCATCATATTATCAATATAAAATCCTTCATCTCTTTCAAAAGCAAATGATGATGCATCGTTATCAGAAGTAAACTGAAGGCGCAGGTATAAATTATTTGCTCCGGCATAATCACTAAGATCATATTGTTGTCTGGTCCACTGATCCTGAATACCCGTTAAAGCCGGTTGCCCTCCTAATGTTCCGCCATTGGTAGTATTAGACTCTGCAACAGTATGGTTACCGCAAATAGCTGTCCAGCTTGAACCATTAGTAGAAACCTGCACCTGTAATTTATCTCTGAAATTTTCGGCCCGGTATTTTGTCCAGAAACTTAATTGAGCTGCCAGCGCATCATTCAGATCAAAACTACTGTTATAAGTTACCGTTCTGATTGTGTTTGTCGTATAATCTCCAGCAGGTGATTCTGTCATGGATCCGGAACCGGCAAATTTATCCAGAGTAGTATAAGCCCACTTATCAGATACATTGCTGGTTGATGTCCAGTTAGCAGAAAATGAACCTTCCATATCATCATAAAATAATGCCACTGGGTTGTAATATTTAGTTACAGTGTCATAAGAGATTGTACCACCGGCTTCAACTTTCCAGGCATATTTTATACGATAAGGACTAACAACAGGAGCCGACAGTGTATAGCTGATACTATCAACATAGGTATCATAAAAAGTACCGATAGTAGTAGTTTTAGATGCCCCGGTTGATTGGATATTTTCGATTGGAATAAGTGAAACTGTAACCGGGTTTGCAGACTGACCAATTCTGCGAATCTGAAAACTGAACTTACCGGTATTGGTTGATACTGCAATATCATTTACATCATTTATATCATAGTAGTCACCTGCAGCTATTGCCAGCTGAAGGTTCTGAAAACAGAGTTCCTTACACAGCTGTATCATTTGAGATACAGGAGCCCAAAAGGATCCACCTCCGGCTTCTCCTGTCATTCCATAAATTTTTCCTTTAGTACCTGTTCCTATATCACCCAATACCAACCAGTCCTTTATACTACCTGCAACTTCATATGCTACTGATTCAGGACTGTTACCTGCTCTGTTACCACTATACGTTCCCATTAAAGCCGGTATCCTGGTATAAAAAGAAGAATCAATATGGCTGAGTACCGGATGCAAAGAAGGACGGCCATACGGAAGAGAAAAATAGGGACCGGTACAATGCTGATCAATTGCATTTACAAAATGACGCGTAGTAACAAAATCACGGATATTCTGTGTTTCTATTTCTGAAAAAGCACTGGTACCATAATATATATCGCTTGATTTAGTACTGGAGCCACAACTGGAAGTTGCACCGGCACAATTAGCCCAGTCAACTGAAAAATTTCTGTTTAGGTCTACTCCACGATTACCGCCCCCGGTATTTCTTCTGTTTTTTCTCCATAAACCGCCACCGCTTGTTGGATATGATCCGCTGGAACCCCCATAATTAAATTGGTATCCATCAGGATTTACACAAGGGATAATATATATTTCCCGATTATCAACCAGCCTTTTTATTTCAGGATTAACAGCATAATTCTCTGCCAGGTACTGCATAAAAAATATAAGACTGGTACCGCCAATTGCTTCACGGGCATGCATCAGTCCTGTATATAATACTTCTGGCTCGTTTTCATCGGTACCTACATTATCAGATATTTTTACCGCATACATAGGATCACCAGCATCTGAATTACCAATTGAAAAACGGGTAACCAATGTTGGATAGGCGGTTTGAAGCGCAAGCATAGCAGCATTCATTTCAGTATATCTCAAATACCCCGGACCTGAAGCTGCACCTAAACGTAAAGTACCACCTGTACCAAATACAGCGGGTGTCTGAATGATATCCTCAACAGGACTGCATGATGCCTGGAAATTTGCCAGGTTTGTTTGCCGACTAAGTTCCTCTGCCCTGTTAAACTCAAGGGTATATTTTACCACATCATCAATTACTGTTTCGAAGTTATATCCAGATTGTTTCAACCTGTTTAGTTCTGTTGAATTTACCACCACCAGCATGCTGTTATCTTCATTGGAATAATGATCGATATCAAGGTTATCAAAAACAAACCTTTTCACTTCAGCAGAAGTTATCGGTATTTTTACTTTACTGTATTTTTCATCCTGTGCATTGGCACTTAAGCACCATAAAGTACAGGCAAAAAAAGTGATTAGCAGAATTCTAAAATTCATAAGATTATGGTTTTAAAAGGATATAAACTCTTATTGTATAACTACAAGTGTTGATGTCAACAGCTCGCCGTTAAGAAATACGTTAACTCTGTATAAACCTGCACTAAGTTTTTGTACAACCGGTAAACCAATTACATTCTCACCCTTAATAACAGCAGCATGCTTTTTGTAAACTATTCGCCCTGAGTAATCTATCAGCCTGATTGTGGCATTGCCCGGCATTTCTGATTGCACAGTTAAACCCGTTGTGTTTTTTGCCGGATTCGGATTTATTGATATGGATGCCTTGCCATTAAAATCAAGTCTCCTTATATCAGTATACAAATACGCTCCCGATGATTTTAAAATTTTAATACGATAATAACTATACGGTACAGATGGATTCACATCTGTAAAACTATAATTAAGGTTATTGAGTGCGTTTACATTTGTTATATAAATAGTTTGCCAATCAAACCCGTCAACACTTTTTTGAAGTTCATATCCTTTGAATTCCGTTTCCGATACCGGACTCCAGTTAACCATGGCAGCAGTAGTATTTATTTTTGTAGCTTTTATGTCTACAGATTCATCGGGTAATACATTGGCTACAATTATTGCATAATCTTCAACTTCGCCATTAATATAAAATCCCGTAGAGTTAGATGTAGTCATGCCGTTGGCAGATGATGTAAGTCTGAACCGCATGAATGTTGTTGAACCTACAGGAACAGTAACATTGATAAATGACCAGAATACATTTGCCGTTTGTGGCGATGCGCTGGAAGGAACTGTTACCGAGCGGCCTTCGCTTGCCTGAAAAATTCCATCACCATTATAATCTAACCAGCCTATAAGCGTTGCATCGGATCCGGTATTATTGAATACAGTTACCGGGCGCAAATAGCTTATTGTGCCAAATGGTATTATAAGTAAACCCGTCATTCCATCATCAAAACTATCTCCTGTTGCATTTGCACTTACTTTTTTTGAAAATTCAATATCAACAGCATTTCCCATATACAGATTACCCGTTACTTCATGCGTTGCAGGATCGCCACTTACAGGATCATAACTTGCCGGAGCATCGCCAAAATCGGTTTTTGGTTTAAAGGCTTCGGCGGCATCGCCCCAACTGCCGGTGATAGCACTGCTATTGTAAGTAATATCAAGTTCCTGTGGTGTATCAACAGTACCATCATAATTATAAGGAACAATTGTACCCGAAGCAGATGCACTTGGAGAGCCAACATTATATACCTGTCCCGTCCAGTCTACTGCTACCTGGCGAGGCACTAAAGTTGAAGGAGAGGGTGAAAAATTAACAGTTCCTCCTGTCAATAAATTTTTATGATAAAAATCTCTGTTGCTTGCGGCGCCGTCAAAATCATATAAGACACCGTCACTGATTCCAAAATCCGACCAGTCGTGTAATAACGTACCCGAACCATTATCACCCGGTACAGCAAAAACCTGTGCGTATGAACCTGTGGGTGCATAAGAGGCGTTAAAGTCCATTTTCCAGATGGCTGTTTCTCTGTTTGAGTTTGCACCTGAAGACGCATATCCTTCAATACCTAAATATAATGAACCGTTATAAAAAGCTGCTGCCCCGGATTCAACACCTGCATCATAGGTAGGAATGCCAAGATTATTTACATTTGATGAAACGATACCTAAAGTATCCTGTTCATAATCGTACCTCCGTAAAATTCTGTCGGTTGTTGGCGATCCGGTTAAACTGTAAGTATAATAAACCATGTGCCGGTATGGATCATAAGCCAGTGAATTTATATTAGTAGTTCCCGGGTCGGTAAATAAGAATTTGGCATTCCCGGTTGTAATGTCAACATAATATACACTGTTATCTAAGGAAACTAAAATATAACCTGGCTGATTAGTAAAAGGCTGCGAAACTGCATAATAATTGTTGGGCAAAGAACCCGTAGAGCAGGCAATAATATCTGATATCCAGAAAGAACCATCTTCATCGCTGCGTGTGCCGGTATTGGTAATTGTAATCGTAATACTGGTTGCAGGCGAAGCAATATTAACGTTAGCAGTACCATCGGTTGAAGAGTTATTAGCTCTGGAACTGCTGGCAGTTGCTATAGATGACAAACCAAGATTTAATATTGTAAGAATACTACCTGATACCTTTGCCATATTTACAGCCACCGGTACTGCTCCATTAGCCGCAGTTACTGTAACAGTTTGATAACGGTCAATATCATAGATAGAAAATTTAGCGGCCATTACCGGCGAGTCAAATGTAAATGTCACCGCACCATTACCTATAAAATGCACATCGTAACCATTACCATAGGAACCTGTTGAACCAGTATGTGTACCATCATCACCGGGATCATTGCTGCCTGAAAAGTTATGATTTACCCGGACCCGCTGAGCCCCAAATGTAAAATATTGTGTTTGTGACTGAGCTAAACTGATATAGGATGTGTAATTACTACCGGTATTGGGTAAGAAATCAAGATAGTCCCAATTTAAAGTATCCCGGGTATAGCCTGGCGAACATTGCCCATATGCATTAATCTTGTGCAGTAAAAGTATCATGCTAAGAAGACACAAATATTTTACAGGTAAAAAATATTTCATACTCGTAATTGGTTTAAAATAATATTGAACAACTGTCGAATTTTCTTTACAAGAAAGTAGTTACAAGCATAACCACCGTAGTTTTTTTACTACGATATATACGAGCCATGTTTCAGTTATATTGCCCCCCGGCAAGTGTTTATTAAGTTTACCTTTGCTTAATCCATTTTACTCTTAATGGTTATCAATTGTTTTTGCATTTTTCAACCTAAATATTTCGTAAATAACCATAAACCTGATATTTATCATTGGATGTTGTAATTTTATCTCTTATTAATTTATAAATCATATGAGTTCAGCAAATGATAAAAAACCCGTTATAGGAATAAGCTGTGGCGATGTTAATGGAATAGGAATTGAAATAATTATTAAAACGCTTGCCGATAACAGGATACTTGATTTTTGTACCCCTGTTTTGTTTGCAAACAATAAAGTCATTAATTTTTACAGGAAAAGCCTGGCCGATTCCAATATAAATTTTACAAATACCAGGGAGCTGAACCGGATAAACTATAAGCAGATAAACTTATATAACTGCTGGGATGAAGAAATAAATATTAACCCCGGCATTTTAAATGATATTGGAGGAAAGTATGCAGTGCTGAGTTTAACAACCGCAGGGAAAGCACTTAAGGATAATTTAATTGACGGTTTAGTTACTGCTCCTTTACACAAAAGCAATACACAATCTGATAAATTTAATTTTACCGGGCATACACCGTATTTAAAAAACTTATTTGGTGCTGCAGATGTAGCCATGTTTATGATTGCCGAAAATATGCGGATAGCATTGGTAACCGAACATGTACCTGTGCAGGATGTAGCCAAACATATTACCAGAGATGGTATTGTTAGTAAACTGCAGATCATCAATAATTCTTTAAAAAGAGATTTCAATATTAATAAGCCAAGGATAGCTGTACTTGGTTTAAATCCGCATGCAGGCGACGAAGGTTTAATTGGTAAAGAAGAAGAAGAAATAATTAAACCTGCCATTAAAGATGCTAAACAAAAAGATGTTTTTTGTTTTGGACCTTACCCTGCCGATGCATTTTTTGCCCGTGGACATCATGAAAAATTTGATGCTGTGCTGGCCATGTATCACGACCAGGGGTTAATTCCATTTAAGTCTTTAGCGATTGGAGAAGGTGTAAATTATACTGCAGGTTTACCCGGCGTACGTACATCACCCGATCATGGTACTGCCTTTGATATTGCAGGTCAGGGTAAGGCAGATGAATCATCCTTCAGAGAAGCTATTTATAAATGTGTTGATATTATTAATGGCCGCAGGGAATATGATGAGCAGCATAAAAACCCACTAGACAAAAAGAGTTCGGTAATTAATGCCAATATGGTTGATGAGCGGATTGGTGATATGCCGGAGTAGGTCGGTTGTTAACTTCCGTTGGGGTTCATATAAGTCTGTAACGCTTTTACATACTCTTCAAATGCATCTATACCTTTTTTTGTAATCTTACAAATGGTTTGCGGATAATTATTGTTGAACTGTTTAGTAACATCCAGGTAACCGGCGTCTTTTAATTTATTGATCTGCACACTTAAGTTTCCGGCCGTAGCATTTGTCTTCTCTTTTAAAAAAGTAAACTCGGCCTCACGTACGCTGATGAGCAGGCTTACTACGGCAAGCCTGAGTTGTGAATGTAATATGGGATCGAGTTCCTGAAATTCCATGATGAAAACCCTGTCTTATTTTTTGATTAACGGATTTGTTTTTTATACTGTGCTCTTAAAATAAGTCCGGGTATAATATAGCCAATCAATACGGCTGCCGCCATTATCAGCATATCATACCTGAACTCCTTATTAATAAATATGGCAATAGCGCCAGTCCAATTAACAGCGGCGCCAATCATCAATGCTTTTGATTTTATAACGCCTCCTTTAATCAACATCAAAAAGGCAAAGATCATCAGCAAAAAACCAAAGCCGGCGTTGGGACCAACCGCTATATTTATAGCAAAAATGACAATGAAAAGACAAATGATAAAGCCAATATCAACCAGTCGAAGCAAATCATCTACGTAAGTTCTCACCGTCTTTTTTTTGTGCATAAGCATCTCATAACTCAACAACACAATAGTAATTATGCCAAAAATATTCCACCCTAAAAAAATATTATCCGCCCCTATATCAATAAAAATATAAGTAGATATCGACGTGAGAAAAAGCATGACACCCCACAACAGCCAGCTCAGGCCGCTATCGGTGATATTATTTTTAGCCTGATTAATCATTTGATGAATAATCTCAAGGCTTTTAAGATTTGTTAGTGGCTGCTCGTTTGACATATCGTTTACTATTTATTAAAAGTCATTTTGAAAGCATATTTAATTTATCACGGATTAAATTTCGTCATGCTGTTTTATTTAACTGCAGGTATTTTTTTCTGAGCAAATACCCCGGAATGATCCAGGCAGCAATTACTGCAGCAGCTAATAATAATAAAACATAGAGCGGTGGAATAAAAACAGATATGGCAGCAAGACTCCAGCAAATGATACCACCAATAACCAGCGGTTTAAACTGCATGGCAATGCCTGATAAAAAAGTGGGTGTCCCGTAAAAAAGCAATATGAGCGAATTAATGATGTTCCAGTTATTTGTTTTACTTACGATAACTGAAACAACAAACATGCAAATACCAAAGCTTACCCATATATAGTTAATGATCTTGTCACTATATGTTTTCACATTTTCTTTTTTCTCCTTCCGGCTTAAATAAAATATCTGAAATATAACGGCAATCCAGCAACTGGACCAGACAATTTCGGGATGTTCGAACCAATTGAATTTGAGGAAAATAAAATGAGCAATTGAGGAGAAAAAAACCAACCATCCCCATAGCAGGTAAAGAAATCCATTTTCGCTGAAACGGTTTTTTGCCTGGTTAATCATACTGTTAATTAACTGCAGGCTCTCAGTTGGCGATAAATTTTCGTTTTGCGTTGTCATGTTTTTTCATTTGTAGATTACCCTTTCAATATGAAAGGGTAATCTCTTATGTAATTATTTACATTCATTTATTAACATCTCAACTCTTTCCTTTCCCCAGTTGGGATGAAGTTCACTGGCTGTTTTAAATTTATTATATTTATCCAACGATGATTGTAAAACAGGCTTTGCTGTTGCACAACCGCCGCCAAATTGCTCAGGTGTATATTTTAATCCCTGGCCTTTTAAATATTCGGGTCTGGGGTTTGTTGGATCCTGTTGCATGGCTGCATCAAGATGCGACTGGCTTTCCGGTCCGTATTCCATGAAACGTTGCATGGGATTTACCATCATGTGTGCACTGGCAATCATGCTTTTTATGCAACTGATCTCTGAATTATTCGGTTGTAGTGCATCTGCTTTATCTATTAATTCAGTTGCCTTATCCGCAATAGCATCAATCTTCGATTTGTCCTGCTCCATGTAAGTATAATTTACCTGGCAAAAGGCTGCGTAGTAATAAGCAAGCCATTGGTCCTTTTCTGCAGTTGCAATGCGCTCAAACTTATTGGCCAGTGTCAATAAATTCGCAGGATTTTTAAAACTGCTGTCAATAGCCCCAATATTGCTTTTCATGCCGGCTATGTATTTTTCACTTTGTGCATTGGCGCTGATTACTAAAAAAGAAACAGCAGCCATTAGAAAGAATTTTTTCATTTTTTTGTTTAGTTTGATTATTTATTTTTTTTGTTGTTGATTTTTTAATTTTTCATATTCTCTTTCTACCGAGTTTGATTTTGGAAATATGTAAGCTCCGGCAAAATGAAAAGCCAGCCCGATACCCCATCCAATAGTTGACCAGAGCGGCCAGGGAAAATTGCCCCATCTGATATTACTAAAACTAAAATCTTCATGGTGCGAAGAAGACATGAACCAAATGGTCCATAAAAAAGCATTTATAATGATATAAGTAACTAAATGCGATTTAAAGCCTGCCCTTTTTTGTGCAACCTCCCATAAGACAGGGTCTTTTCCTTCGGGAGCTGGTTTGTAATCTGACATAATTAAAATGTTTAGAAGCCTCACCCCAACCCCTCTCCAGAGGAGAGGGAACTGGTAGATGTTAGCGATGATCAATTTTTATTTTTATAAAAGAACTTGAAATTTTTTGCTTCCCCTTCGCTCACCTTCCCCACTGGGGAAGGGTTGGGATGGGGCTGTTTTAAAGGTTATTGTTGATCGCATCCTGTGTTCTGTCTATTCCAAAACTTAAAAAGCAGCCGATAAAAACAAAACGTTTTGATGGCGGTGTTACAGCCTCTTTCTTTGTACCGGCATTATTATAATTATAATTGAAAACCTGATTTTGCCCCAGCACATTATTAATACCCAACACCCACACCAAAAATGTCTTCTTATTTGTTTTTCCCAGATTGGGCAGATAGTTCACACTAAAACTCATGCTGTTGTAATTGATCGTTTTACCTGCATCACCTATTACATACTTACTCTGGGCATTATCATATTTAAAATAATAATAGGGCCTGCCGGTTGCAAAATTGTAACTCATGTTGAAACCAGTTTTCCATTTGGTGACAAATTTCTTTACTACAAATGCTGCTGTATGATTTGCAGCAAATGATGGCATGATGGAAGTTGGATAATCCAGATAATCTCTTTTTGTATCTAAATATGAGTAGGATATCCAGTAGTCAACATTTTTAAATGTTTTTTTATCTCTGAAGAAAAGCTCCAAACCTTGTGCATGTCCAAATCCATTATTATTGGTTGCTGCCTCACGGCCAGTAGGCGATACAGATGTTTTATACAGATCAGTATATTTTTTATAAAACGCTTCTACTCTGAAAGTACGGGCATTAGTCATTTTTTGATACTGCAGTATATAATGTGCCGCTCTTGAATAATCAATGCTGGCAACAGTTGGCAGGTATTTCCTTTCGGGATTCTGATAAAACAAACCATAAGCGAATGATGCCTGGCTGTTGTCTTTAAACTTATAGGCTACCGAAACCCGTGGAGCAATATTCCATTTATCAACTACCTGCGAATGCTCTACCCTTCCTCCAATTTTTGCAGCCAGGTTGTTGGTAATAAAAACATCTGCTTCTGTAAATACCGAGAACAGGTTGTCTGTAACAGTTTCAGCAAACCGGCTACCATCAAATAAAGTATAAGTAGATTTTTCTTTACTGTAAAAATAATCTGATCCAAAACGAACCACATTTAAACCATTCAGTTTTTTATCCAGCACAAATCTTGCCTGTGCATATTGTGCATTATTCCTGAGTTTGAAATTTTTAAACGCAAAGAAAGAGGGATTGATAATAACTTGTTTTTGATTATTCGCATCCTGCAGTTCGTTACTAATATCATCCTTATTAGTGCTGTAACTTAAGCCTGTCGTTAGTTTCCAGCCCATGCCAAAATTTTCACGCCAGTTAATATTTTGATAGATGTTCAGGTTCTCTATCGAAAAAGCATTCTTCAAAACAGTTGAATCAATATCGGCACTTCTAAAACCCGTTTTATTGGCGCTGATATAACCGTAGTATTTAATCATGCCTCCACTCTTTGTTCTTATCCTGAAATTGGCATCGCCCTGGTGATACACGGGAATCTGAAAAAAATCTTGCTTTTGCTTATTGATGGCAAAGCCAAGCCAAAGGTTTGCATAATTGTATGAAACACCCCAGGAAGATTTTTTGTCTTTTGATAGATGTTGAATACCGCCTCCAATACCTATAACAGAAACACCAAGATCAGCCTGCGTTCTTTCAGGCAAATCGTTGCTTTCTAAAATCAATGCCGATGAAAGTGCCTGTCCATACAATGCAGAATATCCCCCCGAACTGAAAATTGTTCCCTTAAAAAGAAATGGATTAAAACGGCCTCGGGTTGCAATGCCTGGTGTACTACTGTAAAAAAAGTTATTTACCAGGTTTCCGTCCATATAAATCTTACTCTCTGTGGCAGATCCTCCCCTTACAAACAATCCTTCACTTTCACCAACCTGCTGGGTACCGGGCAGGGTTTTAAAAGCACTGGTAACATCAGCATTGGCACTGGGAGTGGTAACAATATCCAGGGCAGACAAAACCGCACCCTTATTTTTATCACTTGCAACAAAAGAACCGGCAGATATTACAACTGCTTTTAATTCGGTAACCAGTTCTTTTATACTAATATTTAATGATATGGGATCTTTTGCAACAGTTAATTCCTGCTCAAAAGGCCGGTAACCTATAATGGATGCTTCTAATACATGCTTACCCTTTTCAGTAGTTTCAAAGGAGAAATTACCGCTGGAATCAGTAGTTGCTCCATCGTACGTATCCTTTAAAGTTATACTAACACCATATAGCGGTTTACCCTTTGTATCGGTTATTTTTCCAGATACTTTAACCTGTGCCCTTGCTGAAAACATCAGCACTGAAAGGAATAAACTAACAACATATTTCATTCTTCCAAATTTTACACAAACGTAAAGTAGTTTATTTTATAAACCAAATATTTTTTAAAATAAATTTTTATTTATGCCCTGTTTACATAAGTAATTTAACAAGGTTTAAATGAATTAAATAGTTGATTATAAACGGCTTACATGCCAATTAAGATTCGCCACCTGCTATCCTAAAAAGGGAACTAACTTATTCACATACCCTAAAATTAATTTTTTTATGTGGGCTGAATTTGTAATTTAGCAATAGAATTTAATGGGTTAGTAAGTACAAAGGGTCAACAGAAATGTTGACCCTTTTACTTTTAAGAAACCCAAAATGATTTTTCTATCTGACGTATCTCAAAAAAAAATCCCCAAATCTTTTTCGCCTGTTTCTTGTAGAACTGAACTGTTTGGTTAAATGATTTTTCATTCTTCTTTTTCCAATTTACATTTACGGCATGAGTAAAACTAAGTCAGCATTTTTTTGTCAGAGTTGTGGTTACGAAAGTGCCAAGTGGTTGGGTAAATGTCCGGGCTGTAATTCCTGGAATACTTTTGTAGAAGAAGTAATTGTAAAAGGCAGCGATAAAAAAGATAAAGATGACTGGCGTGATTTTTCTGGATTAGGAAAACAAAAAACCATTTCGATAAACGATGTAAGCAGCGCCGAAGAAAAAAGAATTTTTACAACCGATGCAGAATTAAACCGCGTACTTGGCGGTGGCATCGTTTTAGGAAGTATAGTTTTGGTTGCCGGCGAACCGGGCATTGGTAAGTCAACTTTGTTTTTACAAAACGGTTTACAACTTAAAGATGTTGTTACCTTATATATAAGTGGTGAAGAAAGTGAACAGCAGATAAAAATGCGTGCCGACAGAATTGGCGTTGGCAGCGATAATTTTTATATCCTTACCGAAACCAACACACAAACTATTTTCCAGGAAATAAAAAAACTAAAACCGCAACTGGTAATTGTTGATTCTATTCAAACACTGCAATCGCCCTTTGTGGAGAGCGGCGCCGGAAGTATAAGCCAGATAAGGGAAACAGCGGGTGAACTGCAACGCTTTGCCAAAGAAACCAACACACCGGTTTTTTTAATTGGGCACATTACCAAAGATGGCGCCATTGCCGGACCAAAGATTCTGGAGCACATGGTTGATACGGTTTTGCAGTTTGAAGGCGATCAGCATTATGCCTATCGAATTTTACGTACGCTTAAAAATCGTTTTGGCTCAACATCCGAACTGGGCATTTACGAAATGACCGGTACCGGCATGAGGGCAGTAAGTAATCCATCCGAAATTTTAATTACGCAAAAAGAAGAACAGCTAAGCGGCATTGCCATTGCCGCCACCATGGAAGGCATGCGGCCTCTTTTAATTGAAGGCCAGGCATTGGTAACACAAAGTGTGTACGGCACACCGCAACGAACCGTAAGTGGTTTTGATCTACGGCGACTGCAATTATTATTAGCCGTTTTAGAAAAACGTGGCGGTTTTCATTTTGGTGTTAAAGATGTTTTTATAAACATAGCTGGTGGAATAAAAGTGGAAGACCCGTCTATTGATCTGGCAATTGTAAGTGCATTGTTGAGCAGTTACGAAGATGTACCCATCAATCAGCATTATTGTTTTGCAGGGGAAGTTGGTTTAAGTGGAGAGATAAGAGCAGTGAACCGGATCGAACAACGCATTGCTGAAGCAGAAAAATTAGGCTTTGAAAAAATTATTCTCAGCAAGTACAATTCTAAATCCCTTGGCAAAATAAAGCACAATATAGAAGTGGTGCCGCTAAGTAAAGTGGAGGAATTGTATCAGTATTTGTTTTAACTTGTATAGGTAATTATGCAAAGATGATTGCCAGCCTGAAATATTTATTCAAAAGCACCGTACACCTGCTCTACCCACATATATGTACCGGTTGCGGATCGGATTTACTTGATGAAGACAACCTGCTTTGCCTTAAGTGCATTCACGATCTGCCGCACACCAATTTTGCCAACCTCGCCAATAACCCCGTTGAAAAATATTTTTGGGGCAGAATTCCCTTGCAAGCTGCCTACAGCCAGTTTTATTTTTCAAAAGAGTTTTTAATACAGCACCTTATTCATCAACTTAAATACAAGGGCGATACCAAAATTGGATTTTACCTGGGAGAACTGATGGGCAAGACATTACTAAAAAGCGACCGCTTTAAAAATATTGATGCGCTTATTCCATTGCCTCTTTATACTGATAAAGAACATAAACGTGGTTATAACCAGGCAGCAGTCATCTGCAATGGCATGTCTTCTGTAATGAATGTACCTGTATATAATAAGTATGTTATCAGGCAACATGCCACCGAAACACAAACCCGTAAACACCGTACCGAGCGCTGGGAGAATGTAAAAGATAGTTTTAAAGTAGCGAAAGCAGAAGAACTGGTTGGCAAACATCTTTTATTAGTTGATGATGTAGTAACAACCGGCGCAACACTCGAAGCCTGTGGATCAGTAATATTGCAAACTGCGGATGTTAAGTTGAGCATTGCAACTTTAGCATATGCACCTAAATAGCAGTGAGCGGAGTCGAAGTGTGGTAAAAAAGTATTGAGCGAAGTCGAAATACTTTATACAAATAGCTCTAAATTTGAACAATGAAAAGAATCCCGATCCTTTTTTGCCTTTTTACTTTTGCCTTTTGCCTTTTCCTTGCTTCCTGCAAAAAAGATTCTTTTATTACCAGCGAATTTGCCCAACTTAATATTAATGCCGACACATTAAAATACGATACCGTCTTTACCACAACCGGCTCCATTACCAAATCTTTTAAGATCATTAACGAAAACAACCAGAAGCTCCGCTTAAGTAAAGTAAAGCTGATGGGAGGCACAAGCTCTGCCTATAAAATGAATGTAGATGGCGCCGCAACTACCGAGGTTAACGACCTGGTTATTGATGCTAACGACAGCATTTATGTTTTTGTATCCGTAACCATTAATCCTAATGCTGCCAATCTGCCTTTTGTAGTCAGCGATAGTATTTTAATAAACTACAATGGCAACAACCGTTATGTGCAATTACAGGCATTCGGACAAAATGCAAATTTTTTACGCAACCGTGTGCTCACCGGCAATGTTGTATGGACGAATAACCTTCCTTATGTAATTCTTGGCAGTATAAGAATTGATACAACAGCTTCATTAACTATTCAACCCGGCTGCCATATATATTCGCATGCCGATGCGCCGTTTATTGTTGATGGTACATTAATTGTTAATGGTACGCATACCAACGATGTTGTTTTTACCGGCGACAGGCTTGATGAAGATTATAAAGATTTACCTGCAAGTTGGCCTGGTATTTACTTCCGCGGCAGCAGTAAAAACAATCTGCTTACTTACGCCGTTGTAAAAAATGCTTACCAGGCCATTGTTACCGAAAAGCCTTCTGTAAATGCAAACCCAAAAGTTATTTTGCACCAGTGCACTATTGACAATGCTTACGATGCCGGTATTCTTTGTGTAAACAGCAGTCTGCAGGCCGATAACAGCCTGATAAGTAATTGCGGCAACAATATCATTTTAAGTTATGGCGGCGTATACAATTTTACGCATTGTACAGTTGCAGCTTACTCAACCAATTACCTCACACATAAAACTCCGGTGCTTAACGTAAATAATTTTATTCAGCAATCGGGCACCACTTTAACCGCCGATCTGAATGCCGTTTTCCGTAATAATATTTTTTGGGGCGATGATGGCATTGTAAAAGACGAGTTGGTGGTTAACAAGCAGGGAGCAAATACATTTACCGTCTTATTCGAAAAAAATATCTATCGTGCGGTAACAGACCCATCCAACAGTACGTTGACAGCTAATATTGTAAATGGCGATCCTTCATTTGACAGTATTAATGTAAGCAAAAGAATATTCGACTTCAGAATTACCAAAAATGTATTTGCTCCCGGAATAAATGTAGGTGCGTCAACCGGATTTCCAAAAGACCTGGATGATAAGAACCGAAGTGTAGGCCTGCCTGATCTGGGCTGTTACGAAAGACAGTAAGGTGTCATTGGCTTCACTAAACAAAATTTAAAAATCTTTGTTATTAAATATCAAACAAAATAAAACATGATCAAATTACTGGCTATCAGTGCAGCACTTCTGTCCTGCAATTTGCAGGCAAACAATAATACCTCAGTTTCCGAACCTGAAAACAATGCTGTGGTGAACGCTAAATCCATCTACGACTTTAAAGTAGAAGGACTTGAAGGCGAAGCCATTGACTTCTCAACCTTTAAAGGTAAAAAAATACTGATTGTAAATACCGCCAGTAAATGTGGCTACACCAAACAATATGAAGGCTTGCAAAAACTCTACGATACCTATAAAGACAAGTTGGTTATTGTTGGCTTTCCTGCCAATAATTTTGGTGGACAGGAACCCGGAACCAACAGTGAAATTCAGGAATTCTGTAAAAAGAATTATGGTGTGAGTTTTCCCATGGCAGCCAAAATTTCTGTAAAAGGAGACGACACAGCGCCCATTTACAAATGGCTTTGTAACAAAACCGAAAACGGAATTTTGGATGCCGAGATAAAGTGGAATTTTGGAAAATTTTTACTGGATGAAAAAGGCAATCTGTTAAACTACTTCCCCAGCAAGGTTGAACCGATGAGTGAAGAGATCACAGGCAAACTTTGATGATGATTAAACTGATTACATTTTCAATGGCATTTTTCTGGAGCAGTTGGTTTACCAGCCCCGACCATTCAATTCAAACCAAAACCATTTACGATTTTAAGGTAGAATCTTTAAATGGAGACACTATCGACTTTGCCGATTTTAAAGGAAAGAAAATATTAATAGTAAACACTGCCAGCAAATGCGGCTTTACCCCACAATACGAAGGCCTTGAAAAACTATACGAAACTTATAAAGACAAACTGGTGATCATTGGTTTTCCTGCCAACAACTTTTTTTCGCAGGAACCCGGCAGCAATGAAACCATAGAAGCTTTCTGCAAAAAAAACTATGGGGTTACATTTCCCATGGCTGCTAAGATATCTGTTAAAGGGAAAAACATTGCACCTATTTACCAATGGCTTTGCAACAAGGCTGAGAATGGGGTTATGAATGCAAAGATATCCTGGAATTTTAATAAATTTTTACTGGACGAAAACGGCAAACTGATCGCTCATTTTAAAAGTAAGGTAAAGCCGATGAGTGAGGAGATAACCGGCAAGTTGTAATAAAGCTGGTTATTTACCGGAAGCATTTATTTTCCTTCCTAAAGCTTTTAAACATAAAAAATAATATCTATATTTATGGTATAAAACTATTTTTATGATTAAAAACTTAGTCATATTATTTAATCTGTTCCTTATTTTAAACCCGGTTTTTAGCCAGACTTATTACCCATTGTCTGGCATGCAGGTAGATACAACTTTTAACTGGAGTAATCCCAATTTAATAACTATTGATAACGACTGGAGTAATATTCCTTTCATGAAAGGTTTCAGAGGAGACGGGCTTACATCAGTGCTTGATGTTGACCCAAGAACGATAACTGCAGATGGTACGGGAACACCTGCTGTTATTTATGCAAATCAAACCGATCCCAATACTTTTACTGGAGATGGATTTGCAGAGTTTGAATCTCTTACCAACCCTATTATTGCATTTAAAGCCTCCAGTACGGCAAGTGCTCCCTTTTTAATGTTATATATTAATACACTTTACCCTGATTGGGGTTTTACACCGATTATACGTTTTGTTTTAAGAGATATTGACGGAACAATAAATAATGCTGTGCAACAGGTTTCTGTACAATACAGAGTTGGTGAAAGCGGGCCTTTTATACCGGCTAATGAGTTTTTTCGTACATTTCCTAGCTTTGATCATTTTAGCGGATATCACCCGGATGCATCCAAAGGGCCATTTTTGCAAGGTCATGAATCCTATTGTGAATTTATGTTCCCTCCATCCTGTCAGAATCAACCTAAAGTTCAGGTTAGAATCATGATAACCAATTCAACTGGCGGTAATGAATGGATCGGTATTGATGATATCCGTTTTGGGGGAGGTCAACTTTTACCAATTAAATTACAAAGTTTTTCAGCAATTGAAAAAAACGGGTGGGTTCTTGTAAACTGGAAAGCCTCTACCGAAGATATCATGGAGCGCTTTGAAGTTGAAAGAAGTACTGATGCTGTTCATTTTATCAAACTTGAATCACTTAGAGCAAAAGGTATCGGAAATCATAATTATCTTTTCACTGATATTTCGCCTGTAAAAGGCACAGGCTTTTACCGCCTTAAACTGATTAACAGTAATGGCAGTCTTTTCTACAGTAATATATCAAGTGTAACCGTTTTACCGAAAGACATTCGTATAAACGAACTCTATCCCAATATTACATCGTCAAAAATAAATTTATTGATTACAGCAAATAAAAACTTTGTTGCCGATTTGCAGATTCTAAATACACTAGGGTCCGTTGTGCAAAGATTATCCCATAAACTGTCTGCCGGCAGTAATAATATTCCCATCCATGTAAACGGTTTATCTCCCGGCAATTATTTTATACGGATAAATGTAAATGGAGAAATATTTACCGAAAGATTTATTAAGCAATAGGCCTTTTTCCCGTCCTCGTCAGAGACGAGGATGATATGGTTTTGAGTTTTCAACTCAATCCACTTCAACTATATTTGCACTCATGCAATTCCAATCCATCACCGGGCAAAAAGAAACCAAAGAACAACTGGTTCACATGATTCAGCAAAACAGGTTGAGCCATGCTTTGTTGTTTTTAGGAAAAGAAGGCAGCGGCGCATTACAACTGGCGCTGGCATTCGCACAATACATCGTATGCAAACCCCAACTGGCAGAAGTTGATTTGTTTGCAGCCGAACCACAAACCACAAACAACAAACCACAAACAAAAGAAAACGATTCTTGTGGCACCTGCCCTGCATGCAAAAAAGCCAACGAACTCATTCATCCAGATATACATTTTTCTTACCCGGTCATCACAAAAAAACCTGGCGAAAAACCCATCAGCACCGACTTTATAAAAGAATGGCGTGAGTTCGTCAACACAAATCCGTACGGCAATATTTACGACTGGCTGCAATTTATTGGCGCCGAAAACAAACAAGGCAATATCACCGCACATGAGTGCAACGATATCATCCGAAAACTCAATTTAAAAAGTTTTGAGAGTGAGTACAAAATACTCATCATGTGGATGCCCGAGTTTTTAGGCAAAGAAGGAAACAAATTATTAAAACTGATTGAAGAGCCACCTGCAAATACTTTATTCCTTTTAGTTGCTGAAAATGAAGATTTAATTCTACCAACGATTTTATCAAGAACACAACTGGTAAAAATTCCCATGCTCACAAATTTAGAAGTAGAAGCATCACTGGAACTGAAGGCCGGTGTGGCAATGGAAAAAGCACAACAAATTGCCGCCGTTGCCGAAGGCAATTACCGGGAGGCCTTACAATTATTACAACACGCCGATGATGATTGGGAACTGATGTTAAGAGAATGGCTAAATGCCGTCATCCGTACCGGCCCTGTTGCCCAGGTAAAATGGATTGACGACACTGCCAAACTCGGCCGTGAAAAACAAAAACAATTTCTAAGATACTTCATTCACCTGCTCGAACAAGCAATAAGAGTTAGAGTTATTGAACCCCAGAACGAGAAACAAGAAATCAGAAACGACTCAAACCGTAATGAATTGGATTTTGCTCTAAGACTAAACAAACTCTGCAACCTTAGCCAGCAGGAGGCCATCATCAACGAATTAGACAAAGCCAGCTACTATATTGAGCGTAATGCCAACGCAAAAATGCTCTTTCATGCCCTTTCTATCAGGTTATACCACATTATTAACAACAAATCGTTAATTTTGGTTAGTTAACGGGGAACAGAGCAGAGGAACAGAAATTACTGATTTGAGTTGATGTTTGTGTATTATATATTTTGATACCAGCTTTTTCAACCATATTTATCATCGTTGCGTCGCAATCCTTTCATCGGCATACCAATATGGAACATTACTTGCCGGGTAGAAAAAATGCAGACAAATTCCTGTAAACAGGGAGCAATGCAAGACCAGTAATTCCGCTGCATTTTAATTCTTCATTCTTAATTATTAATTCTTAATTATCCAGATATGGGATGTGGAAGTTGCGGTACAAGTAAAGATGGAGCACCAGGCGGTTGCCAGAGCCATGGCAATTGCTCAAGCGGCGGTTGCAACCGTATGAATGTGCATGATTGGTTAGCGAACCTACCCTTCAGCGATCCCGAAAGTGGGTGCCGCGTTATTGAAGTAAGTTTCAACAATGGTAGCCGTAAAGATTTTTTCAGAAACACAACATTACATCATTACGAAAAAGGCGACATGATTGCGGTGGAAGGTGTAAGCGGTTTTGATGTGGGCATGGTAAATATTACCGGAGAACTGGTTCGACTGCAAATGAAAAAACATAGGATAGATGAAAAAAGTCCTGACATAAAAAAAGTTTTACGCCGTGCTACCGATGTAGATATTTCTAAAATGCTGGAATCAAAAGCCCGTGAAGCCCATGTACTCATACGCAGCCGTGCCATGGCACGCCAGTTAAAACTGGAACTTAAGATGGCCGAAGTAGAAGTGCAGGCCGACAGCCGCAAAGCAACCTTCTTTTACATTGCCGATGACCGTGTTGACTTTAGAGAACTCATAAAATTATATGCTACCGAATTTAAAGTGAAGGTGGAAATGCGCCAGATTGGTGCAAGGCAGGAAGCCGGAAAAGTAGGCGGAATAGGCAGTTGCGGCCGAGAGCTTTGCTGCAGCAGCTGGCTTACCGATTTTAAAAGTGTAAATACAAACACCGCACGTTATCAGAATTTAAGCATCAACCAAACCAAATTAAGCGGACAATGTGGCCGCTTGAAATGTTGTTTAAATTACGAGTTGGATACGTATATGGATGCATTGCAGTTTTTCCCCAACGATGCCGATATGATTGAAATGGAAAAAAGCCGTGCCTTTTTGGTGAAGAAAGATATTTTCCGCAATCTGATGTGGTACACCATGCCCGACAGCAACAAACAATATCCATTAACCATTGAACGTGTTAAAAAAATAAAAGAATTAAATAAGCAAGGCATTCGTCCGGCAGATTTAGAACCCGTTGAAGTAGTAAGCAGCAAGCCAAAAGAAATTGAACCAACTTATGCCGATGTTGTAGGACAAATTAGTTTAAAGAGCCTGGAAAAAACCAGTCGTAAAAGAAGAGACCAGGAACGTGGTGGCAACCAGCCAAGAAGAGACAGAGGCCGTGGCCAGGGGCAGCAACAGGGCGGACAAAATCAAAACCGTCAACAAGGCGATGGTGGCGGCAATCAAGGCAACAGAGGTGGCGGAGGCAATCAACCTAACCGTTCTCAAAACCAACCTGGAGGTGGTGCAAACCAGCAGGGCGGAGGCAATCAGCCGAACAAAGGCGGCAACCAGGGGAACCGCAACCGTTCGCAGAACTCAGGCAACAGGAATAATAATCCTAACCGCCAGCGTGGACAAAATCCCAATCAACGACCAAATAACAACGCCGGCGAAAAAGGCGGAGATAATAAATAACAGAATTTTAAACTGAACGTCGGGTTTACCACCCGGCGTTTTTTATTTTTGCAGCACAATAATTTTCATGTCAATAACAGTAAACAATCTTACCAAAACATACGGCGCACAAAAAGCAGTTGATGCCATTTCATTTAATATAGATAAAGGAGAGATTGTTGGTTTCCTGGGACCAAACGGTGCAGGCAAATCAACTACCATGAAAATCATTACTGGTTATATTCCTTCAACAGCAGGCACAGCAACAGTTTGCGGAATTACTGTAGATGAGGGTAACAACGAAACAAAAAAGAAGATTGGCTATTTACCAGAAGCCAATCCTTTATATTATGATATGTATGTAAGGGAGTACATTGATTTCATAACCAATGTACATGCTGTAAAGAATAAAAAAGAAAAGATTGAAGAAGTTATAAAAACTGTTGGCCTGACGGTAGAAGCGAATAAAAAGATTGGTCAGTTGAGCAAGGGTTATAAACAACGCGTTGGTTTGGCTGCCGCATTAATACACGACCCAGAAGTTTTAATTCTAGATGAACCCACCAGCGGATTAGACCCTAACCAGATTGTTGAAATACGTGATGTAATAAAAAGGCTGGGAGAAAATAAAACAGTGCTGTTCTCATCACATATTTTACAGGAGGTACAGGCCATTTGCGACCGCGTTATCATCATCAATAAAGGAAAGATTGTAGCCGATGATAGTTTAACCAATCTCCAAAAAACAAAAACCGGTGAGCATAATGTTGTGGTATCCTTTAAAGAAGAAATAAGTATTGATCTTTTACGGGAATTGAATGAAGTGTCAAATATTGAGCAACTTCAAACTACAAACTTCAAACTTCAAACCCGCAATCCGGAATCTGTAAGAAAACAATTACTCGAATTGAGTTTGAAAAATAATCTCAACATTGTTTCTTTGCAAAGTGAGAGTAACAGCCTGGAAGAAATTTTTAAATCATTAACCAATTAATAAAACAACAAATCATCATGAGCTACATCGCCTCCATTCATGCCCGCCAGATTTTAGACAGTCGTGGTAACCCAACAGTAGAAGTTGATATTTTAACCGAAAACGAATGTTTAGGCCGTGCTGCCGTGCCAAGCGGTGCCAGCACTGGTATTCATGAAGCAGTTGAATTACGTGATGGCAATAAAAAACTGTACGGCGGTAAAGGTGTTTTAAAAGCAGTAAAAAATATCAATACTGTTTTAGCCGATAATTTACTGGGCTGGGATGTGGCCGATCAAACCGGTATTGATGCTATGATGATTGCCTTAGATGCAACTCCTAATAAAGCAAAACTTGGCGCCAATGCCATTCTTGCAATTAGTATGGCAGTTGCAAAAGCCGCTGCGCTGGAAGCTAATCTTCCTTTTTACAGATATATTGGCGGTACCAATGCAAAGATTCTTCCCATACCCATGATGAATATTTTAAACGGCGGTGCACATGCCGATAATAAAATAGACTTTCAGGAATTTATGGTGATGCCTGTAGGCGCTTCATCATTCAGCGAAGGTTTGCGTTGGGGTGTAGATATTTTTCATGCTTTGAAAACAGTGTTGAAGAAAAAAGGATTCAGCACCAATGTGGGTGATGAAGGAGGTTTTGCACCAAATATCCAAAGCAATGAAGAGGCTATTGAAACCGTGTTAACTGCTATTCAGGCCGCCGGTTACAAAACAGGTTCTCAAATAATGATTGCCATGGACGCCGCCAACAGCGAACTGTGGAATGCCAAAGAAAAGAAATACATCTTCCATAAAAGTGATAATAAAAAAATGACCAGCGAGCAATTGGTTAAATATTGGGGTAGCTGGGTAAAGCAATACCCAATCTGCTCAATTGAAGATGGCATGGCTGAAGATGATTGGAAAGGTTGGAAAATGCTGACCGAAGAAGTTGGCAGTAAATGTCAGCTGGTAGGTGATGATCTTTTTGTTACCAATGTTACCCGTTTGGAAAGAGGTATAAAAGAAAATATCGGCAATGCACTGTTGGTTAAAGTAAATCAAATTGGAACCATTACCGAAACTATGAATGCGGTAAGTATGGCGCAAAACAATGGTTTTAATACCATCATGAGCCACCGGAGTGGTGAAACAGAAGATACAACCATTGCTGATTTAGCAGTTGCTTTAAACTGTGGGCAAATAAAAACCGGCTCAGCATCACGTACCGACCGTATGGCTAAATACAATCAACTTATCCGTATTGAAGAAATACTGGGCGAAAGCAGTATTTATCCAAAAGGAAAGATTAAATTTGGTAAGTAAAATGAAGTTTTTAACACATATTCCATTCTGGCTTAAAAACAAATACCTGCTTACAGGTGTATTTTTTGTAATGTGGATGGTTTTCTTCGATCCAAAAGACATTTTATCGGATTTTGAACGAAGGGATAAGCTGAATGAACTGGAAAAAAGCGAACAGCATTTGAAGCAATTGATAACCGAATCTCAAACAGAACTGGGCTTATTAAAGAATAATGCCCAAAGTATGGAAAAATACGCCCGGGAGAAATACATGATGAAAAAAGACAATGAAGACCTGTTTATTGTTAATACTTCTTCAAAAAGCAAATAATTTTAGCAAAAAAAGCAATATTCCTGTGTAACAACCGTTTATAAAAGTGGATACGGATATTTAATTTCTTAACACAAGCAACAACCTTCTTAACATGCACAATTTTACACCGGAAGATCTTTTACAATACTTGTACAATGAAACTTCCCCGGCACAAACAGCCCAAATTAAGGCTGCTTTGGAAACTGACTGGAGTTTGCGTGAAAAATTTGAAGTGATAACCTCAGCCCAAAAAAGGCTCGAAACACTTAAAATGTCACCAAGTCAGCAAACAATAGACAATATTTTAAATTATGCTGAAAAAGCAGTTAGTGAACTTTCGCCCCAGGCTTAATTCACTCACGCTTTTAATGTAATTTTAAACCTCCTGCTAAACCAGGAGGTTTTTTTATGACTAAGCAAGAGCGTTACCGGTTTTTTACTGATTATTTTTTACAACATGCCCCCGATGCTGAAACCGAATTGATTTATGATGATCCGTTTCAATTGCTGGTTGCAGTAATACTGTCGGCCCAGTGCACCGATAAAAGAGTCAATCTTACAACACCCCATATTTTTGCAAAATTCCCGGATGCAGTTTCGCTGAGTAATGCTGATTTTGATGATTTATACCCACTGATTAAAAGCATCTCTTATCCTAACAATAAAACAAAGCATTTAATTGGCATGTCGAAAATGCTTTTGGAAAAATTTGATGGTAAAGTTCCGATGACAGTTGATGAATTAGTACAATTGCCGGGTGTTGGCCGTAAAACTGCCAATGTAATCACTTCGGTAATAGATAACCAGCCTAACATGGCTGTAGATACGCATGTTTTCAGGGTAAGTGCCAGAATAGGCCTCACCAGTAATGCAAAGACACCATTAGCAGCCGAAAAACAATTAATTAAACATATTCCTGCTCCTTACGTACATATTGCACATCACTGGCTGATATTGCATGGCAGATATATTTGTACTGCCAGGAAGCCACGATGCAGCGAATGCGGTTTACACAGCATCTGTAAATTTGTTAGTAAAAAAACTAAAAGTTGAATCATAATTGCAGAATAATCGTTTTATTTGCAAGATATACCCCTACTCTTTTTAAAACCCGGCCAATACATCTTAAAAAAGGAAAATTATACATGAAAAAAATCTCTTTTGTTTTCAGCGCTGTTTTGCTGCTTTCCCTATCAGTTAAAAACGCCACTGCACAGTATTATTTCTATGATGATAAATATTATGATACCCCGTTGATGTTTGAGTTTGGTGCTTCTGTTGGTGTTATGAACTGCCTCACTGATATTGGTGGTAATAAAGGCATAGGCAAGAAATTTGTGAAGGACTTAAATCTGGGAAAAACCCAGTTTGCCGGAAGTATTTTTCTGAATGCAACCTATCAGTATATGTTTGCCTTAAGACTGGAAGCAACTTTTGGTCAGGTAACAGGAGATGACAAGATATTAAGAAAAGTAAAAGAATCAACATTTGGCAGGTACGAGAGAAACCTGAATTTCAAATCGAAGATCACTGATTTTATGCTTGGCTTTGAAATTCATCCTTTGTATATCGCAATCCATAATAAAGATGATAAAGAGCCACCATTGTTTTCGCCATATTTATTTGCAGGAGTAGGGTTTTTCTCTTTTAAACCTCAAACTACTATTAATGGCAAGACAATTGATCTGCAACCTTTAAGCACCGAAGGACAGGGCTTTGTGGAATACCCGGACAGGAAGCCTTATAAATTAAACGATATTAATATTCCTTTGGGTTTAGGTGTTAAATACGAATTAGGCTCTGCCTTAAGTTTAAGAGCCGAATTTATTTACAGGAAATTAAACACCGATTATCTGGATGATGTAAGCACAACTTATATTGACCCCAATTTGTACGCTAATTATTTTACAGGAGCAAAATTAACCAATGCGTTGTTGGTTAATGACCGTCAGTACGAACTGGATCCTGCTCATGTAACATCTCCTGGTGATCAACGTGGCAATTCCAAAAAAAATGATGCCTACTTTACTTTTAGTATAAAAGTTGGTTATACTTTTGGAAGACAAAAAATAAGATAATAAAAAAGCCGGAATTAAAATTCCGGCTTTTTTTAGCGCAGTAATAATACATTGCCTTGCTTTTGAATATTTTTCCGTTCACTTATTTTTGTATAAGATACATACCACACATAATTTCCCATATTTAAAACCTTACCTTGAATTTTACCATCCCAGCCCTGTAACGGGTCTTTGGTGAAATAGATTTTTTCTCCGTAAGTATTGAAAATTGTCATGCTGTAATTTTCCATATCACAGGCGTGCAGCGGCCTGAAGTTATCATTAAACCCATCTCCATTTGGTGTAAAGGCATTTGGTAATAATAAAGCACAGGGGCAGGGTTCAAAAATAATATTCATTTGTGCAGTATCGGCACCACAACCGTTTTGCGACCGTATAGAATACAAACCCGTTGTAGTAGCAGTATAGGTTGCAGTTTTACTTCCATCCTGCCAGGTAAAATCTGTTGTATTAACCGAAGGGCTGATGATAAAAGTTTCTCCCTGGCATAAAACAGTATCTCTGCCTAACCTTAATTTTAAGGTATCATTAAAAACTACATTCAAACTGTCCTGAAAAATACAATGCCCAACAATTGCCTTAACTGTAAAAAAACCCGGGCTGTAAATAAAGTAAGTTGATTGATTCGTATTGTTCTGATCATCCCTTTGCGGCGGAAAAGCTTCCCACTTATAAATACCTGTTCCAAAATCAGCATCCAGTACTAAAGTGTTTCCCTGGCAAAGAGCAGTATCATTAAAATTGAGTTGCTTATCGCCACGATACCTCACAAATACAGAATCTACAACTTCGCAGGTATTTGCAACACGTACAAAAGCCCAGTACCTTCCTGCATTTCTAATCCTGATAAACGAATCAACACCAATATTGTAATTCACTCCATCATCTACATTAAGCCCTTTGTAGCCCCATAGATAAGAAGAAGCTCCCTGTGCATTTGCAGAAAGTGTAAAAATTTCTCTCGGGCATAATAATGTATCAGGACCTAAATTAAATGCAGGTGCAGCATAACTGCTGAAATTAATGTTCACTGTATCGCTGTATGCACCACAACCCGCAGCATCAATATGTACAACATATTGGCCACCTGGCTCCGTTACCTTTAATTGCGATTGAGTAAAATTCAGGTCTGTGCCATTTAAAAACCATTGATAGATTGCGTTCTCATTGGAAGCATCTAACGTAAGCTGTTCGCCACTGCACAGCAGATGATCTCTCCCCAAATCCAGGTTGGGTTCTCTTGTAAAAAAAACACCAATAGTATCAGTTACAGCACAGCCATTTATTCTTACAGTGTATGTACCCGATTCACTTACTGCAAGCACGGGGCCGATGGTTGCGGTATCATCGTTCCACTCGTACATGGCATTTGGAACAACCGGTGCATTTAAAATATAAGTACCGGTATCGCCACATAAAAAAACATCAGGGCCAAAATTATGAGTAACCGGTAAAACAAAATTGATGGTATCTGTAAGATTAATAGTGCCTGCGCCTGCATCAACCACACGCAGTGTTATAATATATGTTCCGGGCGTATTATAAATATGAATGGGTTGTTGAATACCATTTGCTGTATTTAACAGGCCGCTTGCCGTGTCACCAAAATTCCAGTTTATCTGATTGGGAAAGGGAGCTGTTTCAAAAACATTGGAATTAAAACTCACAGCAATCTCTGCACAGGTTGAGCTATGACTGATTGAATAAGCCGTTTGTGCTATTGATCTTTCTGCAACAAACATGCTGCACATTAAAAACATTATTTTATAAAATCGAATCATCTGGTTTGTCTTAAAATCTTCATCAGGGTTTCAATAATTTATCATCTTACTTTAAGCATTGGCCGCACCTGCTGCAACGCCCCGTTTTGTAATCTGGCATAATAAACTCCTGATGCCAGTGCTCCTGAATTAAATGTAACAGAGTATGTGCCTTCATCATAAACCTTATCAGCAAGTATGGCAATACGCCTGCCGGTTGTATCAAAAACCTGCACCAGTGTATGACCACCGGCAGATTTAAATGTTATGGTAGTAGATGATGAAAATGGATTGGGATAATTGATGATCAGATTATCGCCCAGTTTATTTAATTCAAAAATATCCATATTACAAGCTGTGGACTTTATCACCGGCAGGTACTGGTAATTTTTCAGCAACACCGTATCTACTTCGTTGGGCGGTAAACAAAACCAATCCCGTAAAATGGTTGAATAGATTGAACGGAAATCGTATTGCATCGGTACGTTGTCAACTGCTGCTGTGTTGGCCGGTATATCAGGGTTTTTACCCAGCACCCCTTGCTTAACAGCCTCGCCAAATAAAAAAACCGGCTGTGCTGCACCATGGTCGGTTCCTAAACTTCCGTTCGATTGCATCCTTCGCCCAAACTCTGAGAATGTCATTCCCAGCACACGTTTAGAAACACCAAGGAATTTCAAATCTTTTGAAAACGCTGCTATCGCTTCCGAAACCTGCTTTAATAATCCGCTATGACTTCCTGTAAGTGGATTACCTCCATTCACCTGGCCGGCATGTGTGTCGAAACCTCCCATGCTAACCATATAAATTTTAGTTTTTAAACCACCGGCAACAAGTTTTGCAACTGCTTTTAATTGTGCAGCTAAATAATTATCTGCCGGATAAGGAGACTGCTGCGTAACTTTTGCTGCTGCATCTTTTATTACTTCTGCGTATCTGTTTGTTTGCCTGGCAACAGTTCGTAAATAAGTTAACTCCACTCCGCTTGGTGTATTTGGAGTTGGATCCTGTATAGCATCAATCAGGTTATAAAAATTCAGACTTTCATCAATAGCCAGTGCATCAAATCCTGTAGGACTTAAAAACACTGGTGATAAAACGGAACCAATCTGCAATGCCAGCGGATCGGGCATATCATCATTTGGAAAGCCAACCGGGTAATTTGGAAACTGGTGATTTAAATAGCGGCCAGCCCAGCCTGTTGAAAGATACTGGTTGGTATCGGAACCCGTTAACCAGATATCCATGGAACGGAAATGCGAACCATTGGCCGATGGATAACCTACGGCCTGGATAGCACATAGCTGTTCTTCATTATACATTTGCTGCATCCCTGTTAAAGAAGGGTGCAAGCCCGATTTTAAATTATTATCTAAGGCAAGCACCCTGTTTTCAGGGATAGCTATATTTGACCGTATGCGGTTATAATCGCTGTAAAATTCCAAGGGGATGATGGTGTTCAATCCGTCGTTACCGCCGGACAACTGAACTAATACGAGTACATGATCATTATCAGCTCCGGTAAGTGATTGTAACAAGGGTGAATTGGCCCATGCTTTTACTGACAGGCCACCTAATATTGAAGGAAGCACAGCTCCCTGTATGGTTTGTTTTAAAAAATTTCTCCGTTGCATAGTAAAGGATTTGGATTGATTAACACAAATGATATTCCGGCAGGTTCATAATATATTTATAAAGAGATGCCAACCTTGTCAACACCGTTGCCCTGTTTCCGGGATCTGTTGGATTGGCTTTATATGCATTCCATGCCGTTGTCCAGTAATAATCCTGCAATTGTCCGCTTAATAAAATAGAACGCTTAATAAATTCTCTTCCACTGGCCGATAAAGGATAACGCAATAAAATTTCAAGCGACTGATCAATTAACAAATTAGGATCTTCCGGATTGGCCAATTGATCAGCAAAAGCGATCGGATCGATTACAATTGTTTGACTATTGTTTGTGATACCGTCTGCAATCATCCTGTCGGTAAAAATATTACGCCTTGTGTAGGTTGATGTATTTATCCAGAGTTCATGAAAAGCAGGTGCCTGGTAATAGGCATACCATCCGGCAACTTCAGGTATAGCGCCAAGTTCCTGTTGCATGTCAGCAGCTTCGCTCTGTATACTTTGCCATACTGCATAAGTGGCTGCGTTATCTGCAGAATCAGGGAATATTACATTGTATTCATTACAAAGGTCAATGGTGAAATCGAGCGGACTTTTTATGATACAAGCCGATGAATAAACCATGTCGAAAAAATGTTTGCTCTTGAACAGAGTTGCCAGCACCGGCTGAATATCAAAATTATTATTACGGAATATCTCCGCCAGCGGGGTAATGATTGTCTGTTCAATCGTATCATCAATCTTGTAATAAATAAAATACCGGTAAATTTTTCTGCAGATATGTTTTGATATTTCTTCCTGTGCAAAGATCATATCAAGCAATGCATCTACTTCAGTTGCTCCTGCAGCACCGTTAAACCCTGTGATGATCCGGTTGCCATAAAATGAAGAAAACTCTTTGTTGCCCGAATGATGTTTTCCTGCATCAAAAAAATAAGTGAAGGTAACCGGGTCAATGGTATGACCGGTTAGCACCAGCGCCGCAGCCCTTACATCGTCTTCGGTATATCTTGAATCAACGCCCTTTCCTGCTGTGTATAATTCCTGTAACTCCCGTGCATAATTTTCATTGGGCGATTGTTTAACGTTACTGTCGCCATTTAAGAAAAACAGCATAGCCGGATCAAGGGTGATTACTTTTGTCATGTTTTTAAAATTGCCCAAAGCATGCTGGCGCAAAGTCATGTAATGATCGTACCAGAATCTTCCTTTTATCTTTTCGGTACCTGTGGCCGTATCTGTTGCAAAATGATTATGCCAGAACACCGTTAATTTTTCATGAAAGGAACGTGAAGAATGTAAAGCCTGCCCCAGCCACCATGTTTTAAAAGAGCTGATCCTTTTTTCATTCAGTTCTTTATCAGCCAGTGCAATGCCGGTATTTATCCAGGTTTGCCAAAGCGCTACTCCTGTTGGATCGGTATAGCCATCAACACTATAATTATTTAAGGGATAAGTTGACGGTGCGGCTGTTGGCTGTAACAGTTCATCCACAGATTCCTGCATGGTTCTCGACTTAAAATAATTTATATCAGCATGTTTAGCGCCAAACAACATACGTTTTAAAAGATGAACAACCTGTGGGGTATCCCAGGTGCCGGTATACTCCTGCAATCCTTCAAGAAAAGGCGCAGTTAAACTTTTTGGTGCAGCAATATTTTTCTTTGATACTTTTGGTTTAGTCAGCAGTGCTTCAGTCATAACAGATATTGGTTTAAAGGCTATAATTAATTACAGTATCAGTTTTGTTGATCTCATTAAAAAGATCAGTCCGGTATTTTAGGGAGTAACACAATTCAGCAAAAAAACATTCGGCAGAATAGTAAGGTTGTTCAGGGGCTGATACACAGCAACAAAAATTTTGCCAACTATCCATTATTCAAATAAAGTAGTGGAAAATTTTCCATTCTTAAGTAAGAATACTTTTGTCTTCGTGAAATTACTTACCCGTATCGTAAAATTACCTTCTACAATTCCGTCTTTCTTCTTTTCAAATTTTGTCAGCTGAACTTTATTGGTCGTATCTGTGATCTCGTTTGCAAAAACATTTCCTGATGAATCGGTATAACTCGCAAATATTTCTGTGTTTGTATAAAGTCTCGTACTATCACCGGCAATCCGGATGATAAGATTATTATGATTTAAAATGCTGTCGGGTAATTTTCCATCAATGGCTGTGGCAAGCAGGTTACCTACATGCTCTTTCCTGGCCGAGGTTATTGTAAGCTTTACCTGCACTGTATCCTGAAGGAAGCTGATGTAAGAATTCTTTATTTCCGGAACAGGTACCGGCTCAAGCGTTTCCTGTTTTTCGCAGGAAATAAAAAAAAAGATGAATAAAAAATAAAAATAATTACGGGAGGAGTTTTTCATAGTTAATTATAGTTGGATAAGGGGTTATGGCTGTTAATACAGCAATATCAATGCCATCTTCCAAAATTGTGCAAAGAAAAATCCCCCGATAAATCGGGGGATTGTAATCAAAAAAAGTATTAAAATTCTTTACAAATGATTCTTTAACTCTTCTACCAGCTCTCCTTTGGTAATGGGTATGCCCATGATTTTATTATAGGGTTTAGCATCTACAAAATATACATCACGGATTATTCTTACCAACTGCCCGTTATTTATTTCCGGAACTATAACAGTATCAAAACTTTTTAAAATGTCGCCTAGGTTTTTTGGGAATGGCCTGATATAACGCAGGTGAGCATGAGATACTGCATGGCCTGCTTTCTGCAATTCGGCACAGGCGCTTTTTATAACACCATAAGTACTGCCCCATCCTAATACCAGTACTTTGCCTGTTTTAGGGCCGCTGTCTAAATGTTGGTCAGGAATATAATCAGCAATCATATCAACCTTGGACTGGCGGGTTTTAACCATGTGCTGGTGATTCTCCGGCTCGTAACTGATGTTGCCGGTAATATCTTCTTTCTCCAATCCACCAACACGGTGTTCCAGTCCGGGAGTACCGGGTATCGCCCATGGTCGAACTAATTTATCATCTCTTTTATAAGGTTGAAATTTTCCATCTGCATCCATATTCTCCGCAAAATTCTGCGATGCAAATTTTGTTTTTATTTCAGGCAGATCGGCCGACACAGGAAATTTCCATGGCTCGGCTCCATTGGCAATATATCCATCGCTTAAAAACATTACCGGTGTCATGTGCTGTACCGATATCCTTACCGCTTCATAAGCCGCACTGAAGCAATCGCTGGGTGTTGATGCAGAAACAATCGGCATAGGGCATTCTCCATTCCTTCCATAATAGGCCTGCATCAAATCACTCTGCTCAGTTTTTGTTGGCAACCCTGTTGATGGTCCGCCTCTTTGAATATTGATAACAATCAAAGGAATTTCCAGCATCACTGCCAAACCAATGGCTTCGCCTTTTAATGCTATACCGGGGCCACTGCTTGTTGTTACTGCTAAACTGCCTCCATAACTGGCGCCAATAGCCGATGTTATCGCCGCAATTTCATCTTCGGCCTGAAAAGTTTTTATACCAAAATTTTTATACCTGGCCAGCTCATGCAAAATATCACTGGCTGGAGTAATGGGGTAACTTCCTAAAAATAAATTCAACCCGCTCTTTTGTGATGCAGCAATTAAACCATAAGCCAGTGCCTGGTTACCCATAATGGAACGGTAAGTACCAGGTTCCATTTTTGCTTTCTCAACTTTATATCTTGTAGTAAATGTTTCGGTGGTATCGCCATAATTATAGCCAGCCTGTAAAGCCTTCACATTACTTTCAAATATTTCTGGTTTCTTCCCAAACTTTTCTTTAATAAAACCAATAGTGCTTTCCATATCCCGGTTATACATCCAATATAAAAAGCCCAATACAAACATATTTTTTGCACGATCTTTTTCTTTTACCCCCATGGTAATTTCTTTCAAAGCCTCACGGGTCATTTTGGTAACATCCATCCTTATCACTTCGTAATTACCCAAACTATCATCATCCAGAGGGTTAACACCTTCAGGATAATTAGCCAGCCGTAAATTCTTTGCATCAAAACCATCTTCATTTGCAATGATGCGCCCACCGGGTTTTAAACCATGCAGATTTGTTTTTAATGCTGCCGCATTCATGGCAACTAAAACATCACATGCATCTCCGGGAGTAAACACACGGTCAGATGAAAAACGCAACTGGTAACCACTTACACCTGGCAGGGTTCCAATCGGGGCACGTATCTCCGCCGGAAAATCCGGGAAAGTTGCCAGATCGATACCCAGCATGGCTGTGTTATTGGTAAACTGGCTTCCGGTCAATTGCATACCATCGCCGCTGTCTCCTGCAAACTTAATGACTACATCACTTAATACTTCCTGGTTAATACTCATGTTTATTATTGTTGTATAGCGAAGTTAACAATTTACTCTTTCGAAAAAACAAAGCTTTTTAATGAATTTTTTGTGCCCCGGCCCCGGTTTCTGAAATTAATAAATTAGGTTTGTCCAAATTTTTTGAATGTACGACCTGCACGATTTTTTAACGGCCATTCCCGTTCATGAACTAAACAACGATAATGGCCATACCGACGGGCAATTAGCCAAACATATTAACCTTTATGAAAACGAACTGCCCGATATTACAGATGCTGATATCGTTCTGGTTGGCATAAATGAAACCCGTGGCAGCGGTGTCTTCGACAATAATATGAATGCTGCCGACTGCATCCGTAAACAATTATACCAATTACATTACTGGCATACCGATGTTATCATTGCCGATATTGGCAATATAAAAACCGGCGCTACTTTAAAAGACAGCTATGCTGCTGTAAAAACAGTACTGGCCGAACTGTTCCGGATGAATAAAACAGTAGTGATACTGGGTGGATCGCATGATATAACGTTGGCCCAATATTTTGCTTATAAAGAATTGCAGCAGGTGGTTGAAGCAACCTGCATTGATGCAACCATTAACCTGAAAGGAGAAAACCCTTTACGCAGCGAAAATTTTTTGCTGGAAATGCTTACCGGTGAACCTAACCTGGTTAAGCATTATAACCATATCGGTTTTCAAAGTTATTTTGTACACCCCCGCATGCTGGAAACCATGGACAAACTCCGTTTTGATTGTTACCGGGTGGGCACTGCAAGAGAAAACCTGGAAGAGATGGAACCGGTGATCAGGAATACACATCTATTAAGTTTTGACATCAGCGCCATTAAACACAGCGACTCACCTGCCAGCAGCGAAAGCCCCAATGGTTTTACCGGCGAGGAAGCCTGCATTCTGGCCCGCTTTGCCGGCATGAGTAATAAGGTAAACAGTTTTGGTATTTATGGTTACCTGCCGCAGCAGGATGTAAAAGAACTAAGTGCCAAACAAATTTCGCAGATGCTCTGGTATTTTATTGACGGCAAGAACCGCAGCAAGCAAGAAGCTGCCATTGAAGACAGGAATTATTTTAATGAATACCATACCAGTTTTAATGAAGTGGAATCTGTTTTTCTGCAAAGTAAAAAAACAGGGCGCTGGTGGATGCAGTTACCAAACAAAAAATTTATTCCCTGCAGCTATACCGATTATTTGCATGCCAGCCAGAATGAAATACCAGAGCGTTGGCTGAGGGCGCAGGAGAGGGATTGAAAAATCAAAAGTAAAAAGTAAAAATTCAAAAATGGGAGTTATGCAAATCAGAAGAATGCCGTTGCCTTCCTTTTTACTTTTGCCTTTTTACTTTTTACTTTTTTCATGCTCCGTATCCAAACAAATAAGCAAACAGGCCAATACCATTTTACTTAATGATACGGCCATAAGCACAGGCCATATTGGCATCAGCATTTACGAGCCTGCTACCAATACCTACTGGTATAATTATAATGCTACCAAAAATTTTATACCGGCAAGTAATACAAAACTGTTTACACTGTATGCAGGCATGAAATATTTGGGGGATAGTTTGGTGGGCTTGAAGTATCAAATGAAAGGAGATTCGACTGTGATTGAACCTGCAGGAGATCCTACATTTTTACTTGCTGAGTTTAAAAATCAACCTGCATTGAATTTTTTGAAGAATCAAAAGAAGATTTATTTAACAGAGGATTTTTTATATACAGACTTTTTAGGAAATGGCTGGGCCTGGAATGATTATAAAGAAAGTTACATGGCTCAAAGAAGTAGTTTCCCAGTTTATGGAAATATCATTAAAGCAAAATGGATCAATTCAGACAGTGTGAATATTATTCCTTCTTATTACCAAAAATCAAGTGGTGTAATTGAATCCATGAAAAAAGGCTTCGAGGTAATAAAAAAATTTGATGAAAATTTTTTTGGATTTATTAATGGTAATGATAAAAACAAAGAAGTCCCTTTTCAACCAACAATTCTAGATATTCAACTTCTACTGGAAGACACGTTAAAAACAAAGCTTGGCTCAGATTGGTGGATTTACGATAAAAAAGGCATACTCAAAATCCACTCCCAACCCACCGACTCCCTCCTTAAACCCATGATGCACCGCAGCGATAATTTTTTTGCCGAGCAAACCTTACTCATGGCCAGTAACGAACATTTGGGTTATATGAGTGATGAAAAAATAATTGATACTATTTTAAAGACAGACTTAAAAGACATTCCGCAAAAACCAAGATGGGTTGATGGCAGCGGCCTCAGCCGGTATAATTTATTTACGCCGCAGTCCTTTGTATATATCCTCAATAAAATGAAAAACGAATTTGGCTGGGACAGGGTTAAAAATATTTTGCCTACCGGAGGCACAGGCACTTTACCATCTTATTATAAAAAAGACAGCAGTTTTATATATGCCAAGACCGGCACCCTCAGCAATAACTGCGCCTTAAGCGGTTATCTCATAAGTAAAAAAGGAAAGTTCCTCATCTTCTCTATTTTAGTCAATAATTACCAGTCAGGAGCCACTCCTGTACGCCGGGCGGTCGAAAAATTCTTACAAGGCATCAGGGAAACCTATTAAAAAAAATTCAGCCACAGGCAACGGAACAAAAAACCGGGGCATCTACCTAATGCTTAAATACCCTGTTGTTCCTTTAACCAACAAACCCTTTTTATGAAAAAAATATTTACGCTGCTGTTACTTACGCTTGCAGCATTCGGCTTCAGCACGTCGGCTCAAACTACGGTTTGTAATGCTGAATTTTCGGTTCAGTACATTACCAATACCACGGTAAAATTTAATCCGGTAATTGCTGCCGGTTTACCAACATACCAGCATATCTGGAATTTTGGTGATGGCAGCCCGGTAAACAATAATGTGTCGCCAACACATATATATGCTGCGGTGGGCACCTATACAACAGTGCATACCATCATCAGGTATAATCCCAATAATATTCCGGAATGTACCCAGTCTTTTACCAGAACTGTGATTGTAACAGCTGTTTGTAACCTGGTAGTTGATTTCAGCTGGACAAACACAACGGCATCGCCATTAACCATCGCCTTTCATAATTTATCGGTGCCGCTTGCAACAACCGATTCCATTACCTGGCATTTTGGAGATGGCACAAGTTCGAATGCCGTAAACCCTGTACACACTTATGCAAACGCAGGCACATATACCGTTTGTTTACGGGTAAAGAAAAATGCAAACGCAGGCAGTACTACTCCCTGTGTGAGGGAAATATGCAAAACAATTGTTGTTACCAGCCCCTGTAACCTGCAGGCCTATTTCAGTTCGCAAACAGATTCACTCAATCCGTTAAAAGTTCATTTCAGTAATTTAAGCACACCCGTTCATGCTTCCGATTCGGTAAGATGGACATTCGGTGATGGCACATCTTTAAGTGGCTTACAGGGTGATCCGAATATTGCCAACCCCACACATGTTTATGCAAATGCAGGCGCATACAATGTCTGCATCAGGGTAAAGAAAAATAATAGCACAACGGCTAATACCTGCGTAAGGGAATTTTGTAAAATAGTTACAGTAACCCAACCCTGTAACCTGACAGTTAATTTTAACTGGACCGCAACCGCAGGCAATCCGTTAAGAATTGAATTTCATAATTTAAGTACGCCAATCGCTGTTACCGATTCCATCAGGTGGACTTTTGGCGATGGTTCATCTTCTTCTGCAATCAACCCTGTACATACTTATAATGTTGCGGGTACTTACACTGTTTGCTTACGCATCATCAGGTATAATACAGGAAGCACAACACCCTGCATTAGAGAAATCTGCAAAACTGTTGTTATTCAGCAACCATGTTCCCTGATTGTAAATTTCAGTTCGCAGGCCGATCCCAATCATCTGTTGCGTATCAAGTTTACAAACTTAAGTACGCCGCTTAATGTTACCGATTCTGTACGCTGGACATTTGGTGACGGAACTTCGGTAAGCGGCCTGCAGGGCGACCCAAATGTTGCCAATCCAACACATAATTATACAAGTGCAGGATCTTATACCGTTTGCCTGCGGGTTAAGAAAAACAACAATACAGGATCATCAATTTGTGTAAGGGAAAAATGTGAAACCATCGTTGTAACTCAACCTTGCAATTTCCAAGCGGCATTTACCTGGCGTCTTGATTCTGCTAATCACAGGAAAGTCTATTTTACTAATCAAACAAATGCTCCCACTGCAGCATCATCAGCCACCTGGTCTTTTGGAGACGGTACAACGGCCAATAGCTGGAATGCCATACATGAATATGCACAGCCCGGTATTTACAGGGTTTGTTTAAGAATAGTTGCTGCTCCCAATTGTGTAAGAGAAATATGTGATACTGTGATTATTCCGAATCCACCACCATCATGTACACAACTATCAAAATTCAGGTTTGAAAAATCGAGCAACGATAACCAGCAATACAAATTCACACCTGAATATTTAAACACAACATTACAATATACCTGGACCTTTGGCGACGGAACCGGAAGCCACGACCCGATTGCAACTCATCGTTATGCACAACCCGGAGTTTACACTGCCTGCTTAACGGTATGGCGTGGCCCCAACTGTGCGTCAACAACCTGTAAGGAAGTTGTTGTTCGTCCGCAGATCAATTGCGATACGGCACATGTAAACTATACTTATCAGCGCAATCCGCAGGTGCCAAACAAGATTCAGTTTTACGCACACAGCACCTTACCCTTGCTTGATCAAACCTGGACAATAACGAGGCTTAACGGAACTGTTGCAACAACACCGGTAATCCTTCATCAGAACAATCCTGTTTATTTGTTCCAGGATACGGGATTATATAAAGTATGTTTAAGAGCTATCACTATTGGTGGATGTGTGAAAGAATACTGTGAATATATCCGTATTCAACAGGTAGTTAATGCATGTGTACTGCAGGTATATCCAAATCCGGCATCAACAACAGTAAATGTAAATGTTTACTTAACCCAGCCCGAAATGATTCATGCTTATGTGTACAACAGCCTGAATGTTTTGGTACTTGATAAACATCAGCAGGGTTACACCGGAAATAATCTGGTAACATTAAATATAAATCAGCTTGCCGCCGGGCAATATAATATTAAGTTGGTCTATGGAAACAGGGTCTGCTATGGCAGATTTCAAAAATTGTAATTGACAGGGTTATTTAAAGCAAGGCCTGTAACAGTGATGTTGCAGGTCTTTTTTATTTCACGCAGAGAGGGCAGAGAAGCAGAGGGCCGCAGAGAATTTTCTCCTGCGGCCCTCTGCCCCTCAGCGTACCCAGCGTGAAACTGCCTCATCGCCCAAACAACTTATCCAGTTCTTCTTTTTTAAATTCAAGATATGTAGGCTTTCCGTTGGCAGTACTGTTGGGTGTGCTGCAGTTGAACAGTTCTTCAATCAATACTTTCATTTCTTTTTCTGTAAGAGATATTCCTGCTTTTATAGATTGCTGCAACGCCAACGAACGTAATAATTTTTCCCGTTTGCTGTATTTTAAATCATTGCTGAAATGTTTATATTGTTCCAGCATTTTTTCAATGGCTGTTTTTTCGTTGCCTTGATTTACATCGGCCGGTGTTCCCTGTATTACAAAAGTATTGTTACCAAAGGGCTCCAATTGATAGCCAAGGTGATTCATGTCTGGCAATAACTCTTTCAGTAAAACAGCATCGGCCGCAGCCAGTTCAATTGTTGCCGGAAATAAACTCTGTTGTGTGGCAATGGGTTTTCCTTCCACAGCCAATGCAAAGCGTTCGTACAAAATACGCTCATGTGCATTTTGTTGATTTACCAGGTAATAGCCATTATCGGTTTGAATTACTATAAAACTATTATGTAGCTGTATAAGGTTTTCTGTTTGTGGTTTGTAGTTTGTGGTTGGGTGTAACTGCTGAAATTCAGAGCCTTCTCCTTGCTGCCTGAAGCTGCTCCCCTCCTGCCCCGGCTTTTCATAAAAATCCTTCCAATGCTTCAGGTCACTTTTACTTTCTATAAAATGCGACTGGTGTTTTTTTGTAAACGTATTGTATAAAGATGACGAAGATGCAGTAGACTTCTTTTCATCAGTAAATGGTTTGCTTACTGCATCCAAACTTTGAATGGAAGCATCCAAATCAAAATCCAAAGTAGGTGTAATACTGAATTGTGCCAGTGCATGCTTGATGGCACTTTGCACAAAAGCATAAACAATCTTCTCGTCTTCAAATTTTATTTCCTGCTTTGTAGGATGCACATTGATATCCACCTGCGACGGATCAAGATCAATAAACAGGCTGTACATCGGAAAACTATCCTTTGCAATCATTTCATTAAACGCATTCATCACCGCATGGTTGAGGTAAGCGCTTTTTATGAAACGGTTATTTACAAAAAAGTATTGGTCGCCCCTTGTCTTTTTTGCAGTTTCTGGCTTGCCCACAAAACCATAAATATTCATGTAATCGGTTTGTTCCTGTACAGGAACAAGTTTAGCGGCATAACTGTTTCCAAGAATTTGCACAATGCGTTGTTTCATGCTTCCCTTCTCCAGATGAAAAACCTGCTGGCCATTACTGCTGAATGAAAAGAATATTTCGGGGAACGACATGGCTACTCTTATAAACTCATCCACAATATGCCTTAACTCTGCGGCATTACTTTTTAAAAAGTTTCTTCTTGCAGGTACATTAAAAAAAAGATTCTTCATAGCAATACTTGTACCGGTTGGTACAGCAATGGGTTCCTGTTTTATAACCTGGCTGTTTTCTATTTCAATAAAAACACCTGTTTCATCTTCTTCTCTTTTTGATTTTAATTCAACCTGTCCAACTGCAGCAATACTGGCAAGTGCTTCACCACGAAAACCCATGGTTTTAATGGTAAACAGGTCATCAATAGTTTTTATTTTGGAAGTGGCATGACGCTCAAATGCCATTCTTGCATCAGTTTCACTCATCCCTTTACCATTATCTATAACCTGAATCAATGCCTTACCTGCATCATTTACAATAAGTTTAATTTCATCGGCACCTGCATCCACGGCATTTTCCAGCAATTCCTTTACAGCACTGGCTGGTCTTTGAATCACTTCGCCGGCAGCAATCTGGTTGGCAATGTTATCGGGCAATAATTGAATGATATCGGGCAAAATCCTGTAATTTAGAACTTCAAAAATAACACATCCTTTCCACTATAAAATTTTTAGAACAGTATGCGTA
>Ga0138256_10000271_pt1 | contig 60072 bp, 65 predicted proteins | sample KNB2016incub_MG_FD_105486 | JGI IMG/M metagenome (GOLD analysis project Ga0138256, IMG submission 105486) | Active sludge microbial communities from wastewater in Klosterneuburg, Austria - KNB2014incub_MG | ecosystem: Engineered > WWTP > Activated sludge > Unclassified | place: Austria...
CGGCAGGGCCGGATCGAGCTTGGCGTTGCCTTTGGTGAGGCGCTCGCGGCAAGGAGCGACCAGCGCCGTACCGCGCGGATCGGTTTCGGCGAGAAAGCCAAGGCGCTTGAACACCGCGCCATTGGCAAGGCGGTCGGCATAGCCGATCAACAGCGCATCATCGCGATCGGCGCGTTTTAGATAGGCCGCAAGACAGTCGCTGACGTGCTGGATGCCGCCGCCGAGCGCCGGATCGTCGAGCATGTCGACAAGGGTGCGGTGGACATCCGAGACGTCGACCTTGCTCTGGCCGCGCCAGACTGGCTTGAGGCCGAAGAGCTTCGCCTTTGCGACACGCTTCAGGGTGAAGGTGGCACCCTGGCGGCGCTGCTCCTTCTCGCGGACCGGCTGCGCCGTCATGACGACGATGTCGTTGAACAGCTGTTCGGTGAGATCCCAGTGCCCTGCGGCGGTGCGTCCGCCAACATAACAGGGCGCGAACAGCGCGGGCGCGAGCACCCACGGGTCATCGAGAACGAGACCGCTTTCGAGCGTGCCAAGTGTCGCCGGCACATACCGTCCCCGGCCCACCCGACGCAGCCAGCCCTGCTCGGCCCAGCGCGCCAGGGTCTTGGCGGCGCGCGTGCGATCGAGCTTCAGAACGCCAACAGCGGTATCGAGCGAAATGACGTCCCCGCCCGCGCGCAGCAGCTGGACCAGACGCTGACGTCCGGCAGGCAGGCTAGGGCTGGAAGACATATACTGCACAGTCCGTTATTCCCTGTTGTCATGAATTATTGCAAACACACTATACCTCAGATGCCTCAGGTTGGTATATCACTATAGCAGAAATTCATCGATTCGGGGCGTTTCCGCTAATGCAATGAACCACCAAGCAGCTTGCCGGCGGGGAACGGCCAAGCCGCCGTCCATTCCCTGACTTCGCGAACGGTCATGATGTCCATGACGACGTCCCGACTGGTCACGAAACGCGACAATTTCAGTCCGACAGCCTCGTCCGCCAATGCCGGATTCGCGTAGCGGCCACATGTCAGTGAACGATATGCGGCGCACCAATTAGAGCGTCCAATACACACGCGCATTGGGGCACAACACGCATCGACACTGATCTGCTCGCATCGAAAAAAATCTGCAGCGGATAGAGGGCGTGCCCCAATCCCACCCCAAACCAAAAGACGGCTTCGCCACACTCGGAGGAGTGTCGCTAACCGTCTGTTTTTAGAGAGTTTTTGGAGCGGGCGATGAGATTCGAACTCACGACCCCGACCTTGGCAAGGTCGTGCTCTACCCCTGAGCTACGCCCGCTCGCTGGGTAAAATAGGCCCGGAGGCCTCGGGAGGGCGTCTTTAAGCCGAAAGCCCGTCCGGATGCAAGAGGCGTCTGCTGGGGCGATCACGGCCAGTCCGCCCAGCCTACCCGCCCAGCCTACCCGCCAAGGCCCGGCAGAGGCGGCTTGGGCGGCATCGGCGTTTTCAGCTTCCGCTTGGTGACGTGGCTTTCGGACTGGCCGCCGGAGACCTTTTGACCCTTCATGTAATGGCGCTGCCACCGGGCCTTCATCGCCTCAGCCTCGAAGTTCTGCAGCCGCTTGTTGAAGTCGCCCCGGCTTTCCGCCCAGACCTTGAACTCCTCGTTGAGCGTCGGATTGTCCGCCAGCAGGCGCAGGCTGGGCTGGATCTCTTCCAGCTTCTTGTCCTGCACCAGCGTGATGAAACAGAAGGGCTCGTCCTTTTCGAAGCGGACTTTGCCGGGGCGGGTCATCTGCCAGTTCATGGTGAACGGGAATGGCAGCCATTCGGTCTCGACCACGCCCTGCAGCGGATAGATGCCGTCCTTGGGCTCGTTCGGCGGGCCCATCGTCCAGACCGACCAGCCCGGCTCGGTGCGAAACAAGTGGCCTGTGTGGAAGGTGACGATGCCGCGCCGGAAATGGCTGTCGGCGACATTCTTCACCGGCGGCCAGTCCTCATCGCCGGTGAGCTTGATGTTCTCCTCCATCAGTCCGCCATCCCATTCGATGGTGAGCCCGATCGGGCAGAGGATTTCCCATCCCGAGCAGTTCGCCATGGTCAGCGGCAGGCAGCGATAGGGGTGGCGATCCTGGAAAGCGTCCATCCATGCGCGGCGGCCCTGCCCCGGAACGATCGTCGGCGCCCATTCGTGGATCTTGTAGCAGTCGAGGCGCATGGATGTCCTTCCCGCAGGCTTCTCAGGCGATCAGCCGACATTTAGACCACGGCGGATGACAGAGCAAAATACGACCTTGAATGGCGCACGGGGGCCGATGCCCGCGCCTGACGATTTCAGCCGCGAGCCGGAAAGGCCGCTGTTCGCCCTGCTCGACCAACTCGGCATCCGCACGACCACCGTGACCCACGCCAAAGTCTTTACCGTGGCCGAAAGCCAGCTCGTGAAAGCCGAACTGCCCGGCGGGCACACCAAGAACCTGTTCATGAAGGACAAGAACGGCCAGCTCGTCCTGATCTCCGCCTTGGGCAGCAGCCAGCTCGCGCTCAACCAGGCGCACCGGGTGCTTGGAACCCAGCGCCTGTCCTTCACCGACGCCCCGTTGCTATGGGACGCGCTCGGCGTGACGCCCGGCTCGGTCACCGGCTTTGCCGTGCTCAATGATCAGGCAAAACGGGTGCGTTTCGTTCTGGAGGAGGCCCTGCTGGCCTACGAAACGCTCAATTTTCACCCCCTCCGCAACGACATGACCACATCGATTTCCCGGGACGATTTCCTTGGCTTTGCCGAAGCGACGGGCCATACGGTGACCCGCGTAGACTTCACGAAACTGGGCGCCGCCTGAACGTTGCTGTTTCAGGGATCCGGGCCCATCTAGTGGTCCAATCATGGGCCGATACCGGCCCGCCAGAGTTTCAGGAGCTGTCCCGTGGATATTATCGGTGCAGGCGCAGGACGTCCCCCAGCCGGTGGCTCGAAGAGCCCGCATGTTACGGACGGCGCTGACCAGACCTTCATGACCGACGTGATCGAACCGTCGAAGACTGTACCCGTGATCGTCGATTTCTGGGCGACCTGGTGCGGTCCCTGCCGCTCGCTTGGGCCCACCCTCGAAAAAGTGGTCGGCGAGAACAACGGCGCCGTGAAGATGGTGAAAATCGACGTCGACAAGAACCCCGGCGTGTTCAGCCAGATCGCCAAGATGACCGGCTCGCAGTCCATCCCGACCGTGGTCGCGTTCAGGAACGGCCAGCCGGTAGACGCCTTCATGGGCGCCCTGCCCGAGAGCCAGGTCCGCGCCTTCGTCAACAAGCTGAAGGGTGACGGCAGCGCAACCGACGGCCCGAACATCGCTGAACTGCTCGCCGCCGCCGAAGACGCCTCCGACGCGGGCGACTTCCCCGCCGCCGCGGAAATCTACTCGGCCGCCCTTGCGCAAGAGCCGGACAATATCGAAGCCCTCGCGGGACTCTCGCGCTGCTACATCAAGGCGGGCGACATCGAACGCGCCCGCCAGATCGCCGAGATGATCCCGGAGGCCAACCGCAAGCACCCGTCTGCGATCGGCGTGTTCTCGACCCTCGACCTCGCCAGCCACACGTCAAAGCCTGACGAGGCGCTGGAACTCCGGACCCGCGTTAACAACACCCCGACCGACTGGGACGCCCGCTTCGAACTCGCCGGCATTCTCGCTGGTCAGAACAAGCACGAGGAAGCCGTCGACCAGCTCCTCGCCATCCTGGACAAGAACTTCGAGTGGAAAGAGGGCGCCGCCAAGGAGCAGCTCTTCAAGATCTTCGAAGCCCTTGGCCCAAAATCCGAGATCGTCAAGGAAGGCCGCCGCCGGCTGTCAGCGTTACGCTTCCGCTAGTCGCGTTCAGGCTTTCGACGCTTCAAGAAACGCGGCCCGGATCATAGCAGGCGTCATACCCAGCGCGGGCGGCTTGTTCGGCGCGGGAGCGATATCCGCGACGATCATCGCAGGCCGCGCCACGCCGGCCCAGCGCTCCGCCGTCAGATCGGACAGCCGCATGCATCGCTCGGCGCCAAAGAAAGCGCGCCCGACAGCGAGCCAGTCCATGTCGCGCGTCGGCGTCGGCGCCGACGCGGTGAACTCGTAGACGCGATTATCGACCAGCAGGATCGACAGGTTCTTCGGCTTCGCCCCAAAGATGGTCGCCAGCGACGTCAGGTTCATCGCCAGCGCGCCATCGCCCGCAATCGCCAGCACCTGCTCGTTCGGCCGCACCGCCGCCAGCCCGAGCGCAACCGACGTCGCAAGACCCATGGGCCCCGAGACATAAAGATTGCGCGCATCGTGCGAGGCAGCTTTCAGCCAGCCTGTCTGCGAACCAATGTCGGACACCGCGAAAGGGCGCGTCGGATAAAGCGCCAGCGCGGCTGCGATTGCATCTTTCTGAGACGGAAGATTGCTCATGCCGCAGCCTCCGCGCCGAGCCGCTTCTCCAGCGCCAGGATCACAGGCTTGCGCGCAGCCTCCGCCCATTTGAACGCAGCCGGAATCAGATCGTCGGGCAAATGGCTCGCATCGAAATCGAACACCCGCGCCATCGGTCGCACGCCCGCATCGAACGCCTCGCGCTTCTCGATGTCATAGCCATTCGGATCAGCCAGCGCTCCCCTGTTCGTCACGATCACGACAAACGGCAATCCATAACGCAGTCCCATTGTTGCGAAGGCGCCGAGCGAATTCAGCAGCCCCGCATTCTGCACCATCACCACCGCGCGCTCGCCCGCCATCGCCGCGCCGGAGGCAACGCCGATGCACTCTTCCTCGCGCGCACATGCGATATAGGGAAAATCAGGCGACGCCGTACACAGCATGATGGTCTGCGCCAGCATGCCATCCGGCACGCCCGTCACCAGCTTTGGCTTTGCCGCCACGATCGACCTGAAGAGCGTCTCGCCCGCCTGAGCCATGCAGCACTCCCTGCTGCATCCGTCCTAGGTCGCATGCCTCCACTTGGCAAGAAAACGGACGGAGCCGAGGGCTCCGTCCGCCAGGTACGTCGGAGGCGACGTCTGTAAATCAGTTTTTCACGGCGCTAATCTTGTCGGCCAGCTTGGCGCCGTCCTTCATCGACTACTGCACCTTCACCTTGTCGCCCGCCTTGAAGTTCGCGGCGCCGACGCCGGGCTTCAATTTGAACGTATCGCCGCTGGCGAGCTTCACTTCCTGCGCGGTGATCGAGGTGATGGCGCCTGTCATTGCATCATCGTGACGCTGCGTCGTGTGAGCCTTGGGCGGCGCAGCCAGCGCGGTCAGCGGCATCGCCGTCGAGAGCACGATCAGCGAACCTGCCAGAATGGTTTTCATCGGGCTTTTCATGGGAGACACGTCCTTCTGATCCCCTGGCGCTGTGGCCGGCGGGGATTGGTCTGCGAACAGTCCTGGGCCGCGTCGGGTCGCGAAGACCGTCCCTTTTGGCCGGCGGGTCCCTGTCCGTGCGCCAAGTCCTAGACCTCGTCCGGACCAGCGCGAAAGGGGGGGGTGCAGCCGATATAATGTGCCTGAAATCCTCCTGTCATCTTCGGGCCCGACGGTCGGATCATGGAGATCACGCTCGACCCTCTCCACAGGCTTGCTCCCCCAAGCCGATGACCGCCTCTTTCGCTGATGCTGGCAGGTAGTCCACTGTCCTCCCGGAAACGGGAGGACAGGATGGACATCTTCTTCAACATGAGTTCCGTGCATGCGGCCGCGCTCTACGCCGGCCTTCTGGTCCTGCTGATGCTGGGCCTGAAATTCTATGTCGGCGCACGGCGCGGCGCCCTGCAGATACCGTCGGGCGAAACGACACCCGAATTCAGCCGCGTCACGCGTGTCCAGCTCAACGCCGTCGAGGATGTCCCGGTGCTGCTGGGCGGTATTCTGGGCCTCGGAATGCTGGGCATGCCCGCCTGGTACATCCATGCCGTCGGCCTGACGCTTGTCGTCTCGCGCCTGCTGCACGCGACGGGACTTGCGTCCTCCAGCGGCTTTTCGCTCGGCCGCCTGATTGGCACGCTGGGCACGATGGTCGTTTACTTTGCAGTTGCGGGAGCCCTTCTGGTTCACGCGTTCACGCCTTGAACACAGCGCGGCGCGCGAGCCCGGGCTGGACTCATTCGCGCGTTACGCCATTTCATGCTATGCTGACGACCCTTCGCTGGGGGTCGCCTTGTCCTAGAGGGCTCATGGCTTTGACGCGCGTCTACCGGAAACCATCCGAACTGCCCGTCGCCATCCCTGTTTTCCCGTTGGGCGGCGCCCTGCTTTTCCCGCGGGCCGTGTTGCCGCTCAATATTTTTGAGCCGCGCTATCTGTCGATGGTCGATGCGGCGCTGGTCGGCCATCGCCTGATCGGCATGATCCAACCCGCCGGCATCGTCGCCCCAGCCACCCCCTCTGACACCGACAGCCCCAACCTCGCCGAAGTCGGCTGCGCCGGCCGTATCACCGGCTTCCAGGAGACCGAGGACGGGCGCTACCTCATCGCCCTCACAGGCATCACGCGATTCCGCGTCCGCGAAGAGCTCAAGCATGAAGGCGCCTACCGCATCGTCCGCGCCGACTGGAATGAGTTCGCCGGAGACCTCGACCGTCAGCCCGCCCTCGATGATTCCGCTCGCGCCCGGCTTGTCGCGGCGCTGCAATCCTATCTCGAGCGAGGCGCCATGAAGGCCGACTGGACCGCCGTCGAAGAAGCGCCGGTCGACACGCTTATCAACTCACTTTCGGCGGGCTGCCCCTTTACGAACCCGGAGAAGCAGGCGCTCTTGGAGGCGCGCACGCTCGAGGACAGGTGCGCGGCGCTCATATCTCTGCTACAGATGGAGCGTCCGGGTCAGGGTGGCGGATACGTCCAATGAGTTCAGCAGCGAAGACTGCATCAGAATCGAACACCAGCAACGCAGGCCCCGAGGCTGCGAACGATCCGGGAGTAGACCCCCGGCTGCTTGAGATTCTGGTGTGCCCCGTAACGCGCTCGGCGCTCACCTACGACCGCGAAGCGAACGAACTGGTGAGCCGCGCCGCCGGCCTCGCCTTCCCCATCCGCAATGGCGTCCCCGTGATGCTGCGCGACGAAGCCCGCGACATCGGCGCGGCCAAGTAATGGCGGCCGACAAGCCGCCCCCCTGGCCCGCTGAACTGCGCTTCCAGAAAGATCGGGCTGAACTCCTCATCCGCTTCGATGACGGACACGAAGCCGCAATTCCCTACGAACTCCTGCGCGTCGAAAGCCCCAGCGCCGAAACAAAAGGCCATGGCGGCGACCGCCCCCCTCCGCCCGTGAAGAAGCGCAAGGTCAGCGTCACCGGCGCCGAACCCGTCGGCCGCTACGCCCTCCGTATCCGCTTCGACGACGGCCACGACACCGGCCTCTACACCTGGCCTTACCTGCGTCAGCTCGGCGAGGAGAAAACCTCCCGTATGGCCGCCTATCTCGGGCGGCTGAAGGAGCTGGGCCTCTCACGGGATTAACCACCGCCTTGTCCTCCCCCGAGCGGGAGGAGAGCGTCAACGCTCATGCACGCCAATGAGGGATGGAGGCCGAAGGCCGTCTCAAAGGACGAGGGCGTGCTCGCCACCGTGAGCCACGCCGCACCGCGCTCTAGGAGCGCATAAACCCCAACTCGGCAGAACCCGCACCTGCAGGAACGCATCATCGCGCCATCAGCGTCGGCAACTCGCCCAGATCGCCGCCGGCCTCTTTTGCGAACATCTTGCGCGCCTCGCGCACCGATCCTGCCACAGACATCGCAAGCCCCGCCGCCAGCCTGACCGGCAGTGGAGACGAGAACACCCGCGCAAATCCCTCCATCGCGGCAGCCGTCGCCGCAATATCCGCCCGTCGCCAGCGCGTGTAGGGCTCCAGCGCGCTCGCCGCGCCGATATCAAGCCCGGCCTTGCCCGCGGCCACGATCACGTCGACCAGCGCCGCGACATCCTTGAGCCCCAGATTGAGCCCCTGCCCGCCCAGCGGATGGATCACATGCGCCGCGTCGCCCGCGAGCGCGACGCGATGCGCGTCGAACCGCTCAGCGACATATAGCCCGATCGGAAACGAATGCCGCGCCCCCGCCAGCTTGGCGCCCGGCAGGAAGTCGCCCGCCTTCTTCGCCAGCTCCAGTTCGAAGCCACGATCATCCAAGGCCAGCAGCGCCTCGGCCACCGCCGCCTTCTCCGTCCAGATCAGGTTGGCGCGATCATCCTTCAGCGGCAGCACGGCCATCGGCCCGTTCGGCAAGAAGACCTGCCGCGCTGCGCCATGGTGCGGCTGTGTGAGCTTCACTGTCGTCGAGATCGCGGTTGCGTCGTAATCATGCCCCTCGAAGCGCAACCCCGCCGCCTTGCGCACGACCGAACGCGCGCCATCGCATCCAACCACCAGCGGTGCATGCACCTCGCCGCCAGCAAGTTTCAGCATGGCGCATGGGTCTTCCAGCGCCACGCCCTCGATCCGCGCCCGCGAGAGCAGAGCCACCCTGCTCTCGGCCTCGACCGCGGCGTGAAGAACAGACGCCAGGAGCCCTGCTTCGATCATATAGCCCAGCACGGGCTCGGCGCAGTCTTCGGCGATGAATGAGATCCCGCCGATCCGCCCCTCGGCCTCGACCTGCATCACCGGCTCGGCCCCGACGAGCAGCGCGTCCTCAAGCCCCAGCGCTTTGAAGATGCGCCAGCAGCCATACGCAATGAAGAACGCCCGGCTATCCGCCTTGACCTGTTCAGGCCCCCCCTTGCTCGGCGGCGCGCCTGCATCGGCGACCACCGTCTCATACCCCCGCCGGGCGAGCGCCAGCGCCAGGGTCAGGCCCGCAGGCCCGCCCCCCGCCACAGCGACGTCACAACGATGGATCTTCGGGTCTTGCGCCATGTCCGAGACATAGACCCGTCAAAGCCAAAAGAAAAAGGGCGCGGCATTAAAGCCGCGCCCCACTTCCCTCTCCCGCCCTGGCGCCGCGCCGGCAGCGCCGGTCTGGGCAGGGGTGGAAACAGTCGAACGTTACGAGTGGTACGCCACTTCGCCGTGTTCGTTCAGGTCGAGACCTTCTTCCTCGATCTCGTCCTTCACGCGGCCGCCGGTGAGCAGCTTGACGATGAACCAGACGACCGCAGAGCCGACCGCCGACCAGACGATGGTGACGCCCACGCCCATGGCCTGGTTGGTGACCTGCTGGACGATGCCCGGGTAAACCGTGGCGCCGCCGTTTGCGTAGTCGACGATGCCCGCGCCGCCCAGGAACGGGGCGACAACGATGCCGGTGCCGAGAGCGCCGACGATGCCGCCAACGCCGTGGATGCCGAACACGTCGAGCGAGTCGTCATACCCGAGCAGGTTTTTGAGGCCCGAGCAGGCGAACAGACAGATCGGTCCGACAACGAGGCCGAGCACGATTGCGCCCATCGGTCCGGCGAAGCCGGCGGCAGGCGTGATCGCGACAAGACCGGCCACAGCGCCCGAAGCCATGCCGAGCAGGCTCGGCTTCTTCTTGAACACCGCTTCAGCGAGACCCCATGAGATGGAGCCGGCAGCCGTGGCGACGAACGTGTTGAGGAGAGCAAGGCCGGCATAGCCGTTCGCTTCAAGGTTCGAACCAGCGTTGAAGCCAACCCAGCCGACCCACAGCAGACCGGTGCCGATCAGCGTGAATGTCAGGTTGTGCGGACGCATCGGCTCGACCTTGTAGCCTTTGCGTTTGCCGAGGATCAGCGCGCCAACCAGAGCGGCGACGCCCGAGTTGATGTGAACCACGGTGCCGCCCGCAAAGTCGAGCGCCCCGAAGCCCCAAATGAGACCCGAACCAGCAAGAACGGCATCCGCATTCGCGGGATCCGACGCCATGATCGGACCACCCCACCACCAGACCATGTGGGCCATCGGGTAGTAGACAGCGATCGGCCAGAGGACCGCGAAGAGCACGACGCCCCAGAATTTCGCACGTTCAGCAACGCCGCCGAGCACGAGCGCGGTGGTGATGCAGGCGAAGGTCATCTGGAAGGCCACGAAGACGATCTCGGGAATGGCGACACCGACCGAGAAGCTCTCGACCATCGTTGCCGTATCAACGCCCGCGAGGCCGACCTTCGAGAAGCCGCCAACGAACTTGTTCAGTCCGCCCCCGTCCGTGAAGGCCATCGAATAGCCCCAGCCGACCCAGGCCACCATGCCGATCGCCGTGACGATCAGGACCTGGCTGAGCAGCGAGATCATGTTCTTCGAGCGGACGAGACCGCCATAGAAGAGCGCAAGGCCGGGGATGATCATGAGCAGGACGAGGACCGTGGAGATAAGCATCCAGGTCGTGTCGCCCTTGTCGACCGTCAGTTCGACGGTGGCAGGCGCTGCTTCTTCTTCAGGAGCCGCCTCAGGAGCAGCCGCTTCCGGAGCGACGGCATCGGCAGGCGGAGCAGCTTCCGGCGCAGCGGCCGGAGCTTCGGCCGCCGGCGGGGCTTCAGCCGGAGGCTGGGCCATCGCTGGCGAAAGCGTCGTGAAAAGGAACCCTGCTGCGATTGCAGCCAGACCGGCCTTCAGGCCCGTCCCCCAAAGTGAAAGTCGATCCAATCGACTGGATTTATTCAACATTTGTCTCCCCTGAGGTTGACTGGCAACCGGCGCTAGAACAGACGCACCCACCACAGCGACGTGATCGCCCCCGGACGATGCGAGCCAGATAGGGGCGTCAGGTTGCCCATTGGACAAGCAAAGCCCCCCTGCGGCTATCTGGACTCCTTCGCAATTGCACAATCTTTAGGCGCCTGCCCGAGCGCTCGCTCTTGAACAGGGCAAGCAAGGCGCCTGTTAGGGACCATCACCCCCTTCCCCGTGCGGGAGCCGTAAACTGGGCTAAACCTACGCTGGTGAACCGCCGCAAGGCTGGATCATGGGGATAGGTCCCGGATGCCCTGATCGGCGTCCGGGACCCTTTTTTGCCCTCAATCACAACAGCTTCGTAACGATATTTTCCTGGGCGACGGGCCGTAAAAACCGCGTTTGGTAGCGCCCCGTTAAGCCTGCCCGCGCAAGTGTCACCTCGCTTCCAGTAACTCTGTTTTTCGAGCGAGGACGAAGGCATGCCGCATCCGCGAGCGCCGCATTCCGAAGACAGCTACGAGGCGCGCGGTTCCAGCGCGTTCACCCGCTTTCTGAGCGGCTTGCTGGCGTTCTCCGGCGGCGTGTTCATCAGCGGCGCTTGCTCGTCCTACAGCGGAACCGATCCGTCGCTGAACATGGCGGTCTCGCGCACACAGGACCCGGTAACCAACGCCATCATCGAAGCCGGCCCCGAAAACATGTTCGGCCATGTCGGCGCGATCTTCGGCGACATGCTGATGCAAGGCTTTGGCTGGACGGCCATCCTGCTGGGTTTCGCTCTCATGATCGGCGGCGTCCGCCGCGCCTTCGGCATCGGCCAGCAAGATCCTGCCGCCTGGATGTGGGGCCTCGCCGCCATCCTGTTCGCTGCGTGCTGCCTGGCCGAATGGCCGATCCCGAAATCATGGAACATGTCAGCTGGCCTCGGCGGCGTGACCGGCGAGCTGATGCTGGCCATCGTCTCGACGCCCTTCGCCGCGCTGAAGATTCCCGACCCACAGGTCTGGGCTTCGGCCTTCGCTGGTCTGGGCGCGATCCTGTTCGCCGCGATGGCGATGGGCCTCGGCGCGAGCGACGCCTCCTCGCTGTGGCGCGCCCTTACGCAGAAGCCGCAACGCTCGCCCGAAGCGCCGATCGTCGGCGTTCCCGCCCTGCCCTCGCGCCCGTCCAACGCGGGCAGCCTGATGGACAACATGATGCGCCTGCTCGGCAGGAAACCGCAGGAAGTCATCGAGCCCATCGTCTTCACCGAAGAGGATGGCTTCGAGGAAGGCGATCGCGGCTTCTTCACCGCCGTCGAGAAAGCCGAAGGCGCCGATGGCCGCACACGGCCGATTGTTCCGCGCGTTCTCGAAAGCCGGCCGATCCCGGACGCCGCCGCAGCCCCCGTCGCCGCTTCTGCTCCATCGGTCACGCCGCGCACGATCACCAAGCCTCCGCAGCCGCGCAACGCCAGCACGACGACGCCGTCGCAACAATCGTCCGCCCGCGGGCGCGATGCTTCCAGCGCGATCCCGCCGCTCGAACTGCTCGACGTGCCTCCGCCGCGCTCGTCGGATGTCGACGAAGCCCGGCTGCTCGAAATGGCCGATCGTCTCGGCGGCGTGCTGATCGAATTCGGCGTCAAGGGCCGCATCACCGAAGTGCGTCCAGGTCCGGTCGTCACCCTGTTCGAACTCGAGCCCGCGCCTGGCGTGCGCTCGTCGAAGGTCATCGCGCTGGCGGAAGATATCGCACGCGCCATGTCCGCCACCTCTGCGCGCGTCGCCGTCATCCCGGGCCGCAACGCCATCGGCATCGAACTGCCCAACCCCACGCGCGAGACCGTGTATCTCCGCGACCTGCTCAACGCGCAGGAATTCTCGCGCTCGCGCATGGCCCTTCCCCTCGCTCTTGGAGAGTCGATCGAAGGCCAGCCGATGATCGGCGATCTCGGCAAGATGCCTCACCTGCTCATCGCGGGCACGACGGGCTCTGGTAAATCGGTCGGCATCAACGCGATGATCCTGTCACTGATGTTCAAGCTGCCGCCCGAGAAGTGCCGCTTCATCATGATCGACCCAAAAATGCTCGAACTGTCGATCTATGAGGGCATTCCTCACCTTCTTGCTCCCGTGGTCACAGACCCGCAAAAGGCCGTGCTCGCCCTCAAATGGGTCGTGCGCGAGATGGAGAGCCGTTACGAGATCATGTCCAAGATGGGCGTGCGCAACATCGCCGGCTTCAACCAGAAGGCCGAAGACGCCGCCGCCAAGGGCGAGCATCTTACCCGCCAGGTGCAGACCGGCTGGAACAAGGAAACCGGCGAAGCGGTATGGGAGAACGAGCTCATCAAGCCCGAACCGATGCCGCACATCGTGGTCATCATCGACGAGATGGCCGACCTCATGCTCGTCGCCGGCAAGGACATCGAGGGCGCCGTCCAGCGTATCGCCCAGATGGCGCGCGCCGCCGGCATCCACCTCATCACCGCCACGCAGCGTCCATCGGTCGACGTCATCACTGGCACAATCAAGGCGAACTTCCCGACCCGCATTTCCTACATGGTCACCACCAAGATCGACTCGCGCACCATTCTCGGTGAGCAAGGCGCCGAGCAACTGCTCGGCATGGGCGACCTGCTCTGGATGCAATCCGGCGGCAAGATCTCTCGCGTCCACGGCCCGTTCGTGAAGGACGAGGAAGTCGAGCGCGTGGTGAATTGGCTCAAGGACCAAGGCACGCCGCAATACATTGAAGGCATCACCGACGAAGTGGAAGAAGAAGCCTCCGTCTCCGACAACGCCTTCGGGACAAGCTCGGGCGATCCGGAAGAAGACATGTACCGCGAAGCCGTGGCGGCCGTCGTGCGCGACAAGCGCCCGACCACCTCCTACGTCCAGCGCGTGCTCCGCATCGGCTACAATCGCGCCGCCTCCATGATCGAGCGCATGGAACGTGAGGGCATCATCTCGGCCGCCGACCATTCCGGCAAACGCCAGATCATCCCGCGCGATGGCCGGAGCGAAGGCCGGACCGATTCCCGCGACGACGCCGCCTGAGCGCCTGCCGTTCCCACAAAACAAAAGGCCGGCTCATCGAGCCGGCCTTTTCATTTGGCTTTGCGCCAATAACCTAATCGACTTCCGCCGCTGCATCAGCTTCGGCTTTCTTTGACGCGGCCTTGCGCGCGCGTGTGGCGGCCATTTCCTTCTGGCGCGTCACTTTCTTCTCGGCCATCTCGACGCTGCGTGCGGCCTTGCGCGTCACCATCGCCTCGGCGATGATCGGCAGCAGCCGCTCGGCTTCGGCCTGTTGTTTTGAGACGGCGCCCTTCGCAATCCGTTCGGCATTGGCCTGGAGGTTCTCCAGCTCCTTTTCCGACATTTCGGGGATGCGTTCTTCCAAGCTCATCGGGATCTCCTGTCGGCGTCGCGTCCGGCCTTGCCGTCCGATGCGCGCCGCTGGCGTCCCCGCGCGGCAAATGCCGGCGCTCATCAAAGAACGACACATATGAAATGCGCTCCCGGACGGTCATAATCAAGCGAAAGCATCGCGAATGGCTGGTTTTCAGCTGTTTGGTCGCGCTGCGCAGGAGCTTTTGCCACCAAGGCCGATCTGGGCTATAGTCTGTGGATCGAGTTTCGGCCGACGACTTGGCCGCGCTACCCTGCGCACGCTGACGACATCCACCTAACACTTGATGCAACCAGGCGGATCGCGTTCGCGCGACCGTCGTCACGTACGCAAGGAAGACTTACTATGGCTACCGGAACAGTGAAGTGGTTCAACACCACCAAGGGCTACGGCTTCATCCAGCCGGACAACGGCTCGAAGGATGTGTTCGTCCACATCAGCGCGGTGGAAGCCGCCGGCCTCCGCGGCCTCGTCGACGGTCAGAAGATCACCTTCGAAGAGCAAGCTGACAAGCGCTCGGGCAAGATGTCTGCCGTCAACCTCAAGACCGCCTAGGACTGCCCTGCCCGGTTGGCGCGTGCAGCCGCGCCCCGGACAGCAAGAGAAAGGCCGGCCCTCGCGGGTCGGCCTTTTTTGTTTGTCGCTGTGACGCCGCTCAATCCGGCGACTGGCGCACCGTTACGTGGTATGCGCCCAAGCACGAGAGCGTCTCGCCGCCCGCCGTCAGATGCCGCCGCATTAGGGTTGCGTGCTGGCCTCGGCTGGTCCGACACAGAGAAAGCGCGTGAACGCGCCCCAGCACTGCAACACGTCATTCCCCCCCGAACTCATGCGCGAGAGCGTGGCGACATAGAAATCGTCGAACGCGTACCGACCTGTCGCCGGATCAGGGCGCGCGACCTTGCCCTGCTGCATCAGCACGCTCGCCACGCCGCGATGCAGGCCTTCGCCCGGCTTGGTATAATACCCGCCGGCGCCGGCTGCCGCGAGAAGAAAAACGAGGAACAGGAAACCCCGCATCGGTATCTCCGTTTGCCCTGCCCGAAATCGCTATAGCGCTATTTCGTCTCGTTCTTCGAGCAGAAGAACTGCGCATAGGCGCCGAGGCATTCAAGCACGGTCGAGCCCCCCTGCGTTACCGTATACTTCGTCGCCACCAGCATGTCCTCGAACTTGGCTTCGCGTGTGATGCCGCCGACTACAGAGTCGATCAGCGCGCCGATGCCGTCGCTTCCGTTCGCCTTGGCGATTTCGGCGTCGGCGTTTCTCTTCTGCGCCTCCTCGCCCGGCCGTGTCAGGAAGCCTCCAACGGCGAGCGCGCCCAACAGCACGAGTATAAGCAGCATTCTCATTTCAGTTTCCTCGACCCGGTTCTCGGCTTCGCCGCCTTCTTTGTGACAGGCGGAAGCGGCGCTCCCTCCTCCCAAGCCTTCAGCCACTTCTTGGGCGCATTATGGCGCCACTGACGGTCCAGATACCCGCGCAGCGTTTTCACATCGAGCCGCTTCAGCCGCGCCAGCACATACGGGTAATTCCGATAGTGATCGGTAAAATGGAACGTCTCAGGATCGGCTTCACACAACATCTCGCGCTCATCTAGCGGCACGCACCCCAGCACGATGCTGTCATCCTCCGTACGCAGACGTGTCAGGAACTTGCCGAACGCCTTGTAAGCGGGCTTGCCATAGGCTGTTGACAGTTCCGTCTCCGGAAAGCCCATCACCACCTCATGAAACTGTTTCGGCGCCATAGCGTTAGCTTCCTCCATGACCGCGACAAACGCCACCAGGACTGAACCGATGTTCATGAAAACACGGCGAAAAAACCTTCCCGGCGTCTTGTTTTCGCCGGTCCCGAAGACGAGGTTGCCCAGCATGAGCATCCTGTCCGCACTCTTGCCCCTCGCCCTGTCCGTCAGCCCGCAGGCGCTGGCCGCCCCCGTGCAGCCCGCCCCGCAGCCTGTCGCCCTGCCCATTGCGACCACGCCAGCGGCAAAACCTGTCGAGGTGAAATTCTCGCCGCCGGCCGCCAGGCCCGTCGCGAAGCCTGCGCCGGCAATCAATAGGCCGGGCGATGCCGAACTCATCAAGATCCAGGCGCCCGCTACGCTGGACCGCAACACCATTATCGACCGCGTCGCCAAGGCGATGACCGACACCAAGACCGTGCAGGGTCGATTCTCTCAGGTCGACCCAGCCGGGTCGCCCTCGTCTGGCGCGTTTTACATCAACCGCCCCGGCAAGGTGCGTTTCGAATACACCTCGCCAGAGCCCATTTTCATTGTGTCGGACGGTACGACAGTCTCGATCGAAGAGCCCAAGCGCAAAGCGTATGACGCGATCCCCCTCGCTTCCACGCCGCTGCATCTCTTCCTGCGCTCGAACATCGACCTGAAGAAGGACGGCAGCGTCACCGACGTCGCCACATCGAACGGTTCGCACTTCGTGACGCTGGTCGACAAGACCGGCGAAGCGGAGGGCAAGATGATCCTGCAATTCCGTTCGAGCGACTTCGAATTGCTCGGCTGGCGTCAGGTCGACGGCACGGGCGCGGAAACGCGCGTCCAACTTGCCGACATGAAGAAGAACGTCGCACTGAAGCCGTCGCTATTCGTAGTCAAGGATCCCAGCGACTCGGGCGATGATCGCCGCTGATCAAGGGATGCGTCCGGCGTTCAGGGGCCTGCTTCCGGATTCCGGGCCTGGCTGCTCCCGCTCTTGTGAAGCAACGCGACGTCAGTGATGCCTACAAATTTAACCATGTTTGTCGTGACAAATCTTGGATGTCGTGACCTAATTGCCACGTGGATCGGAGCCGCTCGCGCCTGAGCTTCCCCCCGCAGGCGCTCGCAGTGGAATTCGAAAGCCGGAGCTATCCCCCGGCCCCATCGCGCCCCCGGGGCGCAAAGCGCGCCTGGCTGTCCCCGCGGCCGGGCGCGTTTGTTGTGGCAAAATCGGCATGACACGCCGTCCACGCATGCTCCCCCGCTAAAAACCGCAACCCGCAGGTGCTTTTCCTTGATTTGGGAGGCGGCGCACCCGATTGTCTGAGGCAGACTGAAGCCCCCAACCAACGGCCTCCCCGACGACATGAACCGCCTTTCCCTGGCGACCTGGAACATCAATTCGGTTCGTCTCCGCATCGATCGCGTCGTCGCCTTCCTGAAGCGGGAGAAGCCCGATGTCCTGTGCCTCCAGGAGATCAAATGCCTCGATGACCAGTTCCCCCGGAAGGCGTTCGAAGCGGCCGGTTACAGGCACATCCATCTGTCGGGCCAGAAGGGCATGCACGGCGTCGCCATCGTCTCCAAGCTGCCGGTGAAGGCGCTGGAGACGCCGGGCCTGTGCCGCCACGGCCATGCGCGCTGCGCCGCCGTGGAGGTGGCGGGCTTTGAGGTGCAGAATCTCTACGTGCCCGCAGGCGCCGACATCCCCGACCCCGAACTGAACGAGAAATTCGCCCACAAGCTCGATTTCGTCGAACGCATGCACGATTTCTATGCCGCGCGCGCCGCGAAACGATCCGCCCCGCCTCTGCTGGTCGCCGGCGACATAAACATCGCGCCTGAAGAGAACGATGTCTGGTCGCACCGCCAGCTGCTCAACGTGGTCAGCCACACGCCAGCCGAGACGAATGGCCTCAAGCGCGTGCTCGCCGACGGCAAGCTGACCGACATCGCCCGCGCCAAGCATCCAGCGAGCGAGAAGCTCTACACCTGGTGGAGCTATCGCGCCGCCGACTGGAGACTCTCGAACCGCGGCCGCCGTCTCGATCATTGGTGGGCCGACAAGCGCGCAACGCCGCTGGTCGACATCGCCAGCTACCAGATCCATCCGGAAGAGCGCGGCGGCGAGAAGCCGAGCGACCACGTGCCCGTTACTGTCAGCGTGACTGTGCCGACCTAATCGCCCTGAGCCGGTTCGAGCCTATATGCTCGCGGGAACATAGACCGGAGCCGCATCATGAAGCGCATCGCCCTCCTCTCCGCACTGGCTTTCGCAGCCTGCTCGCCTGCATCACAAGAACCGACCGTATCGGGGCTGGAAGGTCCAGCTGCAACGGAGACGCCCTCTCCTGCCTCTAGCGCAACAACCAACGACGCCCTGACCGCCGATGGCTGGGGTCCGCTGAAGATCGGCATGACGCTCGCTGAAGTGACCACGGCGCTCGGCCCAGATTCCAACCCCGATGCAGTTGGCGGACCTGATCGTGAATCATGCGACGAGTTCCGGCCGGAGCGCGCGCCCGAAGGCCTTCTCGTGATGATCCAGGAAGGCAAGCTGACGCGCATCTCGTTGGTCGAGCTCTCGCCGGTGAAAACCGACAAGGGCCTCGGCATCGGCGATGCGGCCTACACGGTGAAGCTGGCCTATGGCGACGCTGCAAAAGCGACGCCCCACAAATACCAGGACAAGCCCGCCGAATACATCACGGCATGGGCCGGCGGCCCGCGCTCCGAGCCTTATGTCGAAGATGAAGCTGCACGCGGCATCGTCTACGAAGTCGACGGCACAGGAAAAGTCGGCGCCGTCCACGCCGGCGGGCCTAGCATCCAGTATGTCGAGGGCTGCGCGTAGGTCCTACTCTTCCCGCTCTGCGCCAGCCTTCACGGAAATGCCTTTCAGATCATTCTGCCGGCCGCCCGACAGGATGTTGTTCAGCCCGTAATTGCCCTCGTGGCAGGCGTATTCGAAGATGCTGTCGTCGAGCCGGTTGAGCGCCGTCTCGCCACGCCACACGCTTGTGTAGGTTTTCGGATCGTCGATCTCGAACTGATAGAGCATCTGCCGGTCAGAGATGCGCGTGAAGCGCTCGGTGATCTTGCCCGTCACACTCATCGTCGTCCGTTCGCTGCGCTGACCGGGATGGAAGTTGGTCGTCTCGATCACGAGCGTGTCGCCATCCCAGCGCGCGATGGGATCACCCATCCATTGCTCGACGCCGTCCTTGCGATGTTCGCTGGAAAAGCGCGCGACACGCACGTCGTGCACCATCTCCACCATCATCATCACATTCTCAGGCGTCTGCACGATCTGCACGTTGTTGTTGTAGAGACCCGAGCGCAAAGGCGGCCCGCCCGACATCAGGATGCACCGCTCGCCCAATCCCCGCTCTTCCGGATTGTCGTAGCCCGAGCCAACGCGCTGCGGAGAGGCGGCCTGGATCGCCTTCCCCTCCGGCGTCAGCGCTGGGATCTTCCCGTTCTCGGGATAGACGATCCAGGAAGATCGCAGCTCGCCGCCTATCGAAATCACGCGCGAACCCGGATCGGTATAGGCGACATCGTAATTGCCAACGGGCGGCAGCGGCTTTCCCTTCTCTGGCGCGCCTTCCTTGGGATCGACATAGCTTGCCTGCGTCTTCATCCGCTTGTTGAACAGCGTGCCGTCCTCGATCGCATCAGCCTGCTCGCGCGTGATGACCAGCGGATAGCCGGCAGGCCGCTCCATCGTGGTCGCCGTCGCCGAGCTCCAGACGCCCTGAAGGTCTGGCTTGCCCGAAGCCGTTCGCGGCGGCTCATACTTCGCCGCGCCCTGCGCGAACGCAGCGCCTGGGCTGATCGCAATGACAAGAATGGCCGCAAGGCCCGCACAGCGGAGCATCATCATCTCTCGTCCCGATCGGCGGTGTGTCCCGCCTTATTGGAAGGAGTGTCGGCCTACTCGGCGCTGGATGCAACTGGGCGCCGGTTTACGCCCCGTCATCTCGCCTATGCCTGCAGCCGGTATCCGCCGCTTTCCGTCAGCAGCAAGCGCGCATTGGCGGGATCGGGCTCCACCTTCTGGCGCAGGCGATAAATGTGGGTCTCCAGCGTGTGCGTGGTGACGTTGGCGTTATAGCCCCACACCTCGCTCAGCAGCTCCTCGCGACCCACCGCTTTGCCGCCTGCGCGATAGAGATATTTCAGGATGTTTGTCTCCTTCTCGGTGAGACGGATTTTTCGCTCCTTGTCGTCGATGAGCAGTTTCTGCGCCGGACGGAATTCGTAAGGCCCCAGCCGGAAGATCGCATCCTCGCTCTGCTCGAACGTGCGCAAGTGTGCGCGCACACGAGCGAGCAGCACCGAGAATTTGAAGGGCTTGGTGACGTAATCGTTAGCGCCGCTATCGAGGCCGAGGATCGCGTCAGCATCCGTCACCTGCCCAGTCAGCATAACGATCGGCGCCGCGATGCCATGCTTGCGCATCAGGCGGCAGGCGTCGCGCCCGTCCATGTCCGGCAGTTCGACATCAAGGATGATCAGGTCGGCGCGCATCTCCTCCGCCTTCTTGATCCCCTCCCCCGCAGAGCCCGCATGGACGATCTTGAATCCCTCATGCAGCTCGAACTGCTCGGCCAAGGCCTCGCGCAGCTCCTGATCGTCGTCGACCAGCAGAATCGTCTTGGCGGTGGTCATGTCTGAGGCGTCTCCATGCCGCGCATCTTTCGTGCGGGACTTGGCAAGTCTAGGGAGTATGTTCCGCGCAAGGAAGCCGTTACGAGCCGGACAACCCCATGGATAACGCCGCTTTTATCGCCACTTCCACAGGACAACTCCGCTGGCGCGGCCACGAAGTGCGCTGCGCCGTCGGCAGAAGCGGCGTAACGCCGGCCGATTCGAAGCGCGAGGGCGATGGCGCAAGTCCCGCCGGCGTATGGACAATGCGGCAGATTCTGTGGCGTCCTGACAGGATTGCCGCACCTGCGACTGGCCTGCCCGGAGTTGAGTTGATCCGCGAAGCCGGCTGGTGCGATGACCCGGCCGACCCGTTCTACAATCGGCCCATCCTGACGCCCTACCGCGCCAGCCACGAGAAGCTGTGGCGCGAGGATCATGTCTACGACCTGATCGTCCCGCTCGGCTACAACGACCACCCCGTAATCCCCGGCAAGGGCAGCGCGATTTTCCTGCATGTGGCGCGGCAGGACTATGCGCCCACAGAGGGATGTGTCGCCTGCGCCTTACCCGACCTACTGGCGTTGCTCGCCGACGCCAGGCACGGCGATGCGCTGGAGATCAGGATCTGAGCCTGCCCCGCAGTCCTTCCCACAAGCGTAGGAAGAGTTTCCGCACAGCCGTTTCCCCAACGTGAAATCGACAGCGCCCGCGCACGGCGCTAGCCAGCAGACATGACCGACGCCCCCGCGCCACGCGCCAACACCGCTCAGATCCTCTTCATCGCCGGCGCGCTGTTGGCCGCATCGCACCTTGCGAACGAATGGGTGAAACTCGACCAGCCATGGGGACCGGTGTGGAAATGCTCCGGCATCCTCGTTCTGGGACTCTACGCGCTGAGCCAACGCGCCATCCTGGTCGGCGTCGGCCTGCTGCTCTCGGCTGCTGGCGACGTGCTGCTCGAGCTCGACGGCCTGTTCGTCGGCGGCATGGCGGCCTTCGGCCTTGCGCACGTATTCTATTCGGCGGCCTTCATCACAATCATTCGCCGCGAAGGCATAAACCGCAGCGGCTGGCCGTTCGCCGCGGCCGTGCTCATTGCATCGATCGCGCTGGGCGTCTGGTTCGCACCTGGCCAGGCGGCGATGGGGCTCGCCATCCCCGCCACGGCCTATTCGGTGATCATCACCGTCATGGTGATCGCAGCGCTCATGTCGAAAACGCCGATGATGGCGAAGCTCGGCGCGGTGATCTTCATGGCTAGCGACACGCTGATCGCCGTCGGCATGTTCGCCAAACAGCCCGTGCCCATTGGCAGCGTGTGGATCACCTACGCCGCCGCGCAGACCATGCTGGCTTGGAGCCTGTCCCGGCGAACCTAGCCTCGCGCGCCGAACAGCGCGGAGCCCACGCGCACACTCGTCGCGCCGTACATCACCGCCGTCTCGTAATCCGCACTCATGCCCATCGACAGGCTCGTAACGCCATTGCGCGCTGCGATCTTCGCCAGCAGCGCAAAGTGCGGCCCCGCAGGCTCTTCCGCCGGCGGAATGCACATCAACCCCTCAATCGCGAAACCATAGTCGCGTCGCAGCGATGCGATGAAACCATCAGCATCCAGCGGCGCGACGCCCGCCTTCTGCTCTTCCTCGCCCGTGTTGACCTGAACATAGAGACGCGGCGCCTTGCCCGCCTTGGCGCACGCATCCGCCAGCGCCGCCGCCAGCTTCATGCGATCCACCGTCTCGATGACGTCGAACAGCGCAACCGCTTCCTTCGCCTTATTCGACTGCAACGGTCCGATCAGTCTCAACTCGATCTTCAGTCCCGCCTGGCGCCGCGCTTGCCAGCGGCTCTGCGCCTCCTGCACGCGATTCTCGCCGAACACACGCTGACCCGTCGCAAGCATTGCGGCGATCCGCTCCTCGGGCTGCACTTTCGACACTGCAACCAACTCCACAGAGGAAGCCTCGCGCCCCACGCTCTTGGCGGCGGCGGCAATGCGCGCAAGAACATCGGCGCGCGCCACCGTGATTTCCTGAAGAACCATCTCGTCCATGAGTCAGTCTCAACCCCAAGCCGCGATCCGCCGCAAGCTCCTCGCGGCCACGCGCCTCGCGAAACCCGCCCATGCACGTAACGGGCGGTTGCTTCCTCGCGCATGGTTCGTCACTGATCCCAAGCGCACACCCGATCCCGCAGCCATCGCTGCGCGTCTTCCCAAAGGCTGGGGCGTCATCTATCGCCACTTCGGCGCGCGCGATCGCTGCACCGTCGGCGCAAAACTCGCCCGCACCTGCCGTCAACGCGGCCTCGTGCTGCTGGTCTCTGCCGATCCCGCCCTTGCCGCCAGCATCAGCGCCGATGGCGTTCATTGGCCGGAAGCCCGCCTGCGCGGCGTGCGCAAACGCAGTCCACGCTTTATCGAAACCGCGTCCGCCCATTCGCGCGCCGGCATCGCCCGCGCCCGCACACTCGGCCTAGACGCCACACTTGTCTCGACGATCTTCCCAAGCCCCAGCCCCAGCGCCGGCCCTGCGATGGGAGCGCTCCGCTTCCGCCTCCTGGCGCGCGCCGCCCGCTTTCCCGTCTACGCACTTGGCGGCGTCAATGAACGCACGGCCGCGCGCGCAATGAATTACTCGGCCGGATGGGCGGCAGTCGACGTCGTAATGTCAGGATGGTCTGGCGGCTAGAAGGAGAACGCCGACTCGATACGGACCGAGGCCTCGGCCCCGTCCTTGTTGTTCGCGAAATTCGTGTTCGGGCTCGACAGCGACTGGGCCAGCGAATCGCCCTTCACCGTGACGCCGCCGCCAAAGCGGAAGCGCGGGGTGACCTGATAGGTGACGCCGGCGGTCACTTCTTCCTGCGGGAAGATCTCGTTCGGCGCACGGCTGGTTAGGTCCAGCGACAGGCCCCATTTGCTGGCTGGCTGCCAGGTCAGCGCTAATTCGTCCTTCTGGATCGGCGCGAGCGGCAGCAGCGTGCGCTCGGTTCCGCCCTTGCGGAGGCCAAAGCCGAGGTTCGGCGACGGAGACGGCGCTTCCGTCGACTCGGTTAGGTCTTGCTTGGACGAGGAAAGCGTTTGCGGAGCTGAGGACACAGGAACGCTATCCTTCCCGACCTGCGCAAAAGCTGGCGCAGCCGCCAAAGAAGCGGCGAGACAAAAAAGATGTGCGGTGATGCGCATGTCCTGCCCTCCTGCCTCAGATACTACGCGCGACTCGCGTCGCAAAAGTTAACGAGAATTAAGTCCAGACCACAAGGCAATAATTATCCCGGACGTGTCACTAATTCCGCACACTCAACTCGACAACTAAACCGTCATTACTGGCATTTATGTGACTGCCACTGGGACTCATGAGCACAGGAAGGTCGGCGTCTGCAGCCGACCACGCCACCCCAAGCTCCAAATTGTCAGTAATCTTGCGGCTAGCCCCAACCAGCCAAGATGCGCCCTCGATGCCAGACAGGCGGTCTTCGGCCCAACCGCCTTCGATTCCCACACGCCACTCGCCTGACTGATGAACTAATCCTGCCTCCCAGGCCTCGTAGTCTCCGCCTCCGGATTCCCAGGCGTTGTTGCTCGAAAGCCACCGAATTCCCCCGGTCCAGCCGGCGTGCTCTAGCTCCAGTCCCGCCCCCCAAGCCTCGTACTCGCCGAAGGCGCGAATTCCAGGCATGACAATCGCCTCACTGGTCGCCTCGGCGCTCGTGTAGGTCAGCGCCGCCCGCACACGCAGGTCCTGCTCGGCAAACTGACGGGCGAAGGAGGCTGCCCCTTCCCAGACGTTTTCGAGACCGGCCTTGCCCTGCCCGCCGCCATCGACATCAGGATCGAAATCGCCGGTTCGCTCGTTGGCCTCCGGCGTGTAGCTGGCGCCGACCCGGAAACCGATCCAGCGCGGGCTCATATATGTGGCCTTGAGCGACGATCCCGTCACATCATTACGGGCGCGGGTGACGCCAAGCCCTGTCGGATCAAGCCCCGGCGAGAAAGCCGACACCCGCCGGAGCACCGCCGGCGCCCGCGCGTCCAGGCGCGCCGCCGCCCCTGAATCGAGGCCCAGAACGCCCTCCCCCCAAGGTCCTTCCAGCGACACGGCCGCCGTCTCGACCGCCCCGAACGGGCCTTCATCGACAACGCCTCCGCCCACGGAAAGGCCTGTGGCGGGGCTTACCGGCGAGAAAAAACCGCCGACGCCGAGCACGCGAGGGCAGGCAGCGTTGGTCGCGGGGCAGGCGCCCAGAACGCCCGTAAAGGCAGGCCGCGACGGGGCGTCGCGCTCATACCGAACCGCCCCACGCCAGCCCAGCGTCAGCCCGTTCTCAAACGTGTCCGAACGCGTCACCGACAGCAATGCCGACGCCATGGCGTTATCAGCCGCCGGCGCCAGCGGGGTTTCGTCATCCACAGCCGATCCGGCCACGGTAATCTCGATATCGGCCCGCCATTCACCATCTGCGGTCTGCGCGAGCGCCGGCAAAGCCGCCCCCACGACGGTTCCTGCCCCAAGGACGGCCAGCGTCAGGGATCGCCGCATGACAGAATTCCTCCGCAATCTCAGTTCAATGCACGCTCTATATGAGGCGGTCTCAAGACCAGGCTAACGGCTAGCAGCCCTTGCCTGTGGGATAGGCTCGAAGCTAAGGAAGCGGCTGCTTGGGCTTCCGGGGGCGCGACGCGCGCCGGGCAACGGAGTTAAAGTCGTGATGTTTTCCCGTATCGCCCTAGCGGCTGTGGTCGCCACCGCCCTCGTCGGCGTCTCCGGCTGCTCGATTTTCGGATCCGAGACCGCAAACACTTCGACCGCCTCCAGCGCCGACATTGGCCCGGAAGAAAACGGGGCGCTCGGCGTCAACGCCTATCTCTGGCGCGCCTCGCTTGACACCCTGTCCTTCCTGCCGCTCGCCTCGGCCGACCCTTATGGCGGCGTCATCATCACCGACTGGTACGCCAACCCGGAGAAGAAAGACGAGCGCATGAAGGCGACCGTCTACATTCTCGACACCCGCCTGCGCGCCGACGGCGTCTCCGCCGCCGTTTTCCGCGAGACCTTGACCAACGGCGTGTGGACGCCCGCCTCGGTCAGCCCGGACACCAATGTCGCTCTTGAGAACGCCATTCTCTCGAAAGCCCGCGAGCTGCGACTTAGCGGCATCCAGTAGTCTCGGCGTCGCCTTCCGCTCGACGCCGGGATATGTCAGTTCCGGCGAATAAACGAGCAGACGAGCGACTTGATGGCGACCCGCTACAATCCGAAGGAAACCGAGCCGAAATGGCGCGCCGCGTGGGAACGCGCGAACGTTTTTCGTGCGAAGTCCGCGAAGGAAGCGGGCGACATGCCCAAGGCGTACATCCTCGAGATGTTCCCCTACCCGTCGGGCCGCCTCCACATGGGCCATGTCCGCAATTATGCGATGGGCGATGTCGTCGCGCGTTACCGCATCGCCAACGGCTACAACGTCCTGCACCCGATGGGCTGGGACGCATTCGGCCTGCCTGCTGAAAACGCCGCCATCGAGAGACAAGCGCAGCCGCGCAAATGGACGCTCGAAAACATCCAGGCCATGAAGGACCAGTTCGCCCCGCTCGGCCTGTCCTTCGACTGGTCGAAGGAAGTTACAACCTGCGAGCCTGACTATTACGAACAGCAGCAGCGCATCTTCCTGAAGATGCTCGAGAACGATCTCGTCTATCGCCGCTCGGCGAAGGTAAACTGGGATCCGGTCGAGAACACCGTGCTGGCCAACGAGCAGGTCGTTGATGGCCGCGGCTGGCGCTCCGGCGCGGTCGTCGAACAGCGCGAGTTGGAACAATGGTTTTTCCGCATCACCCGCTATGGCGACGATCTGCTCGCCGCGCTCGATACCCTGGACCGCTGGCCGGACAAGGTCCGCACCATGCAGGGCAACTGGATCGGCAAGAGCCAGGGCGCGAAGATCTGGTGGGAGATCGCCCACGCCCCCGACTTCCTGCCGCGCGACAAGGACGGTCAGGGGCGCAATCACGCCACCGACCCCATCGAGGTATTCACCACCCGCCCTGACACCCTGTTCGGCGCCGCGTTCCTCGCGCTCGCGCCCGATCATCCGCTGACGAAGCAGATCGCGAAGTCGCGCCCGGATGTTGCGAAATTCATGGCCGAGTGCGCCGCGCGCGGCACGTCCGAAGCCGACATCGAGAAGGCCGAGAAGGTCGGCGTCGATTTAGGCATCCGCGTGAAGCACCCGTTCGACGCCAACTGGGAGCTGCCAGTCTGGGCGGCGAACTTCGTACTCTCGACTTACGGCTCGGGCGCGATTTTCGGCTCGCCCGCCGGCGACCAGCGCGACATCGAGTTTGCAGAAAAATACGGCCTGCCCTTTAGGCCTGTCGTACTGCCGCCGGGCGCCGATCCCGCAACCTATGCGGTGAGCGGCGAAGCCTATTCAGGCGAAGGCGTGATCTATAATTCCGACTTCCTAAATGGCCTCACGACAAAGGACGCCATCACGGCCGCGATCAAGGCGCTGCTCAATCGCCAGGCCGGTGAAGCGACAACGCAATACCGCCTGCGCGATTGGGGCGTCTCGCGCCAGCGCTACTGGGGCTGCCCGATCCCGGTCATCAAATGCGCCGCGTGCGGCACTGTCCCTGTGCCCGACGATCAGCTCCCCGTGCTTCTGCCTGAGAACGCCGACTTCTCCGAACCCGGCAACCCGCTGGCGCGCCACCCGACCTGGAAGCACGTCGCTTGCCCCAAATGTTCAGGCAAAGCAGAACGCGAAACCGACACGATGGATACGTTCGTCGACTCATCCTGGTACTTCGCACGCTTCTGCGACCCGAAAGCGAAGGCTCCGATCAACAAGGAGGAGGCCGCTTATTGGCTGCCCGTCGATCAATACATCGGCGGCGTCGAGCACGCGGTTCTCCACCTGCTCTATTCGCGCTTCTTCACCCGCGCCCTGCGCGATTGCGGCCTGCTCGACCTGCCGACCGGCGAACCCTTCGCCGGCCTGTTCACGCAAGGCATGGTCACGCACGAGACGTACAAGTCGGCGTCCGGCGTGTGGCTGCTGCCCGAAGAGATCGAGAAGCGCGACGGCGCACTGATCGAAATCTCCACCGGCGCGCCTGTCGCCATTGGCGGCGTCGAGAAGATGTCGAAGTCGAAGAAGAACGTCGTCGATCCGATCCAAATCATCGCTGACTATGGCGCCGACGTCGCCCGCTGGTTCGTCCTCTCGGACTCCCCGCCCGAGCGCGACTTCGAATGGACAGACGCCGGCGTTCGCGGCGCATGGGGCTCGATCCAGAAACTCTGGGCGCTCGTTGAAGCTGCTCCCGCGTCAGATGATGGCCCAGCTGACTCGGGTGAGCCGCTCGACCTGCGCCGCCTCGCTAACCGCACGGTGCGCGATGTGACGTCCGGCATCGAAAAATTCCACTTTAACGTCGGCATCGCTCGCATGAACGAACTGGCCAACGCCCTGCGCAAGGCCGAGCAGTCAACCGCACCCGGCATGGCCACCGCCCGCCGCGAAGCGCTGAAACTGTTCGCCCAGATCGCTGCGCCCTTCGCGCCACACCTGGCCGAAGAATGCTGGGCCGTGCTCGGCGGTCAAGGCATCATCACGACCGCGAAATGGCCGACACCCGACCCCGCCCTGCTGGTCTCCGACACCGTCACCCTGCCCGTGCAGATCAACGGCAAGAAACGCGCGGAAATCACCGTTCCCGCCGGCGCCGACGCCGCAACGGTCGAAGCCGCCGCCCGTGCTGATGAAAATGTAATACCGCACCTGACGGGCGTGACCGTGCGAAAGGTGATTGTGGTCCCCGGCCGTATCGTGAATATCGTGGCGTCATGATCAGAGCCGCCCTTCTTGCGCTTGCAATGGTTTCGCTTGCCGCCTGCGGCTTCACGCCGGTCTATGGCGGCGGACAAGGCGCAGCGTTCCAGAACTCCGGCCCGATCACCATCGCCGAAATTCCGGGCCGCACCGGGCATTATCTACGCAATGAACTCGCCCGCACGATTGGCCGCGGCGTTCCCGGCGTCCCTGCGGCCAATCTGGACATCTCGCTGAGCCAGGGCGTCGAGCGCCTCGCCTTCGCGCCTGACCAGGCCGCCTCGCGATCCGACTATATCGGCAGCGCGACATGGACGCTGAAAGCCCCGAACGGGGCCGTGCTCGCGACCGGGGTGGTTAGCGAGCGCGCCTCGTTCAACTTTGCCGACGCCGCCTATGCCGACCTGGCCGCCCAGACGGCCGCGCAGGAACGCCTCGCAGAACTCCTCGCCCGTTCGATCCGCTCCGACGTGCTGATCGCTGCCGGCCGCCAGACCCCCGCGAAGCCTGCAGCCACGACGCCAGCGCCGGCGCCCGCCACACCGTGAAGCAGGCCGGCCCCCGCGCCTTGGCCTTCTGCGAGAAGCCGCAGGGCGCAACCCGCATCGCGCTGATCTTCGGCGCTGACCCGGGCCTCGTCTCCACCAGCGCGGACACGCTCGCCTACAATTGGCTGCCCTCGCCCGACCCGTTCAACATCATCAAGCTCCACGACGAAGACCTCAAACGGGACCCGCAGATGCTGGGCGACGAACTCGTCGCCCGTTCGCTGATGGGCGGGGAACGCCTGATCCGTGTGCGTGTCGACAAGGACGCCAGCTCGAAATACCTGCTCGAAATCCTCGCCGACATCGACAAGGGCGCGCTCACGCCCGAAGCCTTCTGGATCATCGAGGCAGGCGAGCTCAACAAGACCAACAAGCTGCGCGTCGGCTTCGAAGAAGCCAAAAGCGCCGTCGCCCTGCAGCTCTATGCCGACGACGAGGCGGCGGTTTCTGATCTCGTGACCAAACGGTTGGCCGCCGCCGGCGTCGCGATCGAACCCGAAGCCCTCGCCGTCTTCGCCGCCGACCTGCCCGGCGACCGCCGCCTTGCCCTGTCCGAACTCGAGAAAGTGGAACTCTACGCCATCGGCCTTGGCCGCTCGATCACCCTCGCCGACATCAGCCAGCTCGCCTCCGCCGAACAGCCGCGCGGCGCAGACGACGCCGCCGACGCCGCCATCCTCGGCGACGCCCCGCAGGCCACGCTTTCGATCAATCGCTATCTCGACGCTGGCGGAAACCCGATCTCCGCCTTGCGCACGCTCCACTTCCGCATGCTGCGCGTATCGGACGCCGTTGCGTCAGGCGCGGGAACCGGCATGCGCCTGCGCCCGCCCATTTTCGAAAAGGAATGGGCAGCCTTCTCCCGCGCGATCCGCGACTGGCGCGCCCCTGTCATCCATCGCGCCTTCACGCGTCTTTACGAGGCCGAGAAGTCCTGCAAGCAGGCTGGCGCGCCTTCGGACGCGATCGTCAGGAACCTGATCCACAAAATCGCGACCCGCTCACTATAAGGTGCGACGGTCATGCCGCAATGCAGCGTGACTATGGGTCAGTTTCGCACTTTTATGTTTCAAAACTTGATCTCGGGGAATTCCATGAAACGCCTGTCGTATCTTCTCGCCGCGTCCACATTGGTGCTCGCAGCATGCAACACCGCCCCGCAGTCCGCCGATACGTCCATGGGGGCGGCCGCGACCGCCACGGGCGAGTCGCCCACCGCGCGGCCTTCGACCCCGGCCCGCCCAATTGACGCCGCCGCCGTCAGCGCCGGGCAGCAGGTTTTCGCCACCTATTGCGCTGTCTGTCACAATGGCGCCGACGACACGGCGCCCCAAATCGATCAGCTGCATACCTTCCAGCACGAACGCGTCACTGCTGCGCTGTCCGAAGGCGGCCTGATGACGCTGCAGTCGAAAGCCCTCAGCCCCGAGCAGCGCGCACAGGTCATCGCCTTCATCACCGCGCCGGTCGACATGGGCCGTGGCGGCACCAGCACGATCATGACGGCGAAGGAAGAATACCGCGAAGGGTTCGCCTACCCCGTCCGCAGCGCCCGCGATCCGCGCGACTCGTCGGAAGTTCCGCGTCCGCCGTCCTGGGCCGCGCCGAAACTTGGCGATGGACCCTTTGAGTCCGAATCCTGGGAGCAGCGCAACCTGCGCACCACGATCGTCACGCGCGGCCTCGAAGCCCCGCGCGCAATCGAATTCCTGCCCAATGGCGACATCTTCATCGTCGAGCGCGCCGGCACGCTGCGCATCGTCCGCAATGGCAAGCTTGATCCCAAACCCATCGCTGGCACCCCCGCCGTCAACGCCAATCTCGGCATCGCCACGGGCTTCATGGACATCGCCCTGCACCCGGATTTCAAGAACAACAGCCTCGTCTACATGTCCTACCACAAGCCGCGTGGGGACCTCGGCTCGAATGCGATCTTCCGCGGCAAGTGGGACGGCAAAGCGATCGTCGAGGGCAAGGACATCTTCGTCTCCGATGACGTCGACACCTTCTACAGCAAGCTGAAGTTCGACAATAAGGGCAAACTCTACGCCACCATCGGCGGTCCCGCCCTCGGCACCGACGCCTCGATGATGCGCGCGCAGAAGGCTGACGATTACGGCGGCAAGACGCTGCGCCTCAACGACGATGGCACGGCGCCGACGGACAACCCGTTCTACGGCCGCAAGGATGCGAACCCGGAAGTCTTCACCATGGGCCACCGCATCAGCCTCGGCCTGACGATGAACCCCTCCACCAACGAAATGTGGGCGACCGAGAACGCGCCCTATGGCGGCGACGAGGTCAACATCCTGCGCGCCGGCGGCAATTATGGCTGGCCGGTTTCGAGCGAAGGCCGCTACTACAGCGGCCGGTCGATCTCGCCTGACCCCAGCCAGAACGGCATCACCCGCCCGCACATTACCTACGTGCCGTCGATCGCGCCGGGCGGCCTCGTCTTCTACACCGGCGACAAATTCCCGGCCTGGAAGGGCAACCTCTTCGTCGCAGCCATGCGCATGGGTGAAACCCCGCGCACCGGCCACATCGAGCGCATCGTGTTCAACAACAAGTGGGAACCGATCCGCAACGAGATGCTGCTGCTCGATCTGCACCAGCGCATCCGCGACGTCGAACAAAGCCCGGACGGCTATCTCTACGCCATCACCGACGAAGGCGCGGACAGCGTCCTGCTGAAGATCGAACCGGGCAAATAGCGCACATCCTCATGGCGAGCCGCCGCTGAAGGCACGGCTCGCCATGAGACGCATTGGCCCGCTCCCTTCCGCAACGACATCAAAGCGAAAAAACTGACGCGGCGCAGCGTGACTACGCGCGCGTTTGACCCTTCAATGCGTCATCATTGTTGGGGACATTCATGAGACTTCGTTCGCGCTTCGCCGCCGCATCAGTGCTCGCCCTCGCCGCCTGCACGTCAGCGCCCGCCGCCACCGACACCGCATCCCTCGCCGCATCGCCAGCGACAGCCGCCGCCGCTTCAACCGCCGCCGCAGGTCAGCAGGTCTACAACACCTTCTGCGCCGCCTGTCACAATGGCGGCGACGAGACCGCGCCCGAACTCGCCAAGCTCCACACCTTCAGCAAGGACCGCGTCTCCACCGCGCTGAGCGACGCCGGCCTCATGTCGCTGCAATCGAAGATGCTCAACACCGAACAGCGCGCGCACGTCATCTCCTTCATCACCGCCTCTCCCGCAACGCTGAAACAGCTTGCGGCGGCGAGCGAGAGCGACGATCCCGCCGGCCTCAATCGCGAAGCCTATCGCCCGGAATATCCCTACCCCGTCCGCCGAATTCGCGACGAACGCGACAGCGCGGATGGCGAGCGCCCCGCCGCCTGGCCCGCCCCGCCGCTCGGCGAAGGTCCCTTCAGGTTGGAATCGTGGGAGCAGCGCAACATTCAAGTCTCGATCGTCACGCGTGGCGTCACCACGCCACGCGCAATCGAATTCCTGCCCGACAACGCCATCCTCATCACCGAGCGAGCTGGCGCGCTTCGCATCATTCGCGACGGCAAACTTGATCCAAGGCCCATTGCCGGCACGCCGGAGAAGGTTGCGGTTCTCGGCACCGGAACCGGCTTCATGGACATTGCACTCCATCCCGACTTCAAGACGAACGGCCTGATCTATCTGTCCTATCACAAGCCCCGCGGCGACCTTGGCTCCAACGCTATCTGGCGCGGCCGCTGGGATGGAACGAAGATCGTCGACGGCAAAGACATCTTCCTCTCCGACGACGTTGACGCGCTCTACTCGCGCATGATGTTCGGGCCGGACGGCAAGCTCTACTTCACCATAGGCTGTCCCGGCGTCGGCACGGATGACTCGATCGGCCGCGCCCAGCATCCGGATGACTTCGCGGGCAAGACCATTCGCCTCAACGACGACGGCACTGTCCCGCAGGACAATCCATTCGTTGGAAAGAAGGGCTACAATCCCGAGATCTTCACGCTCGGCCATCGCGTCAATCTCGGCATGACGCTAAATCCGTGGACCAAGGAATTCTGGGTCTCCGAGCATGGCCCACAGGGCGGCGACGAAGTGAACATCCTGCGCCCCGGCCAGAACTATGGCTGGCCCGTCGTCAGCGATGGCCGCTATTACGCTGGCCCGAAAGTCTCTGGCGAGATGCCCGTCCACGACGGCATGACGCGCCCGCACATCTCCTATGTCCCCTCAATCGCGCCGGGCGGCATGGTCTTCTACACCGGCGACAAATTCCCTGGCTGGAAACGCAACCTCTTCATTGGCGCGATGCGCATGAGCAACTCGCCGCGCTCTGGCCACATCGAGCGCATCGTCTTCAACGACAATTGGGAAGTCGTCCGCAGCGAGATCCTGCTGCTTGACCTCCACCAGCGCATTCGAGACGTCGAACAAAGCCCCGACGGCTATCTGTATGCGATCACCGACGAAGGCGCCGACAGCGTGCTGTTGAGAATCGAGCCGGGGAAATAAGAACAGCCCGCGCTCATTGTGCGGCCTGTTTCAATCTTCCCGGCAGATGCGCTCAGTCTGGCTTCGCCGTGCGTGGCCGCGACAGCAGGCGGCAGATTTCGTCCAGCTGTTCAAGCTGCGCATACTTGATGCGCACCTCCCCGCCCTTGCCATTCACATGGCGGATGTCGACGTCGAGACCCAGCGAACGCTGCAGGTCGAGCTCGAGCGCTTTCGTGTCGACATCCTTGTCGGGCGCCAGCGCGGACGATTTCGCCTCGAACTTGCCGCCCGATTTCTCGACCTTCGACAGCGCCTCGGTGTCACGCACCGACAGGCCCTTGGCGATGACGGTCGCAGCGAACGCAGACGGATCAGATGTCTTCAGCAGCGCACGCGCATGGCCCGGCGTCAGGCGGCCCTCGCGCACATGCTCGCGCACATCTTCCGGCAGGTTGAGCAGGCGCAGCGTGTTTGACACATGCTCGCGGCTCTTGCCGACCTGTTGCGCCACCGATTCCTGCGTCCGGCCAAACCGGTCGATCAGCGACTTATAGGCTTCAGCTTCCTCGACCGCATTGAGGTCCGAGCGCTGTACGTTCTCGATGATAGCGATCTCGAGCATCTCGCGATCGTCCATCTCGCGCACGACCGCCGGTATGACCGTCAAGCCAGCGCGACGCGCAGCCCGCCAGCGGCGCTCGCCCGCGATAATCTCGAACATCTCGACATTCGCTGGATCGGGACGAACGAGGATGGGCTGGATCACGCCCTTGGTGCGGATCGATTCCGCCAGCTCTTCAAGCTCGGCCTCGATAAAGGTGCGGCGCGGCTGTTTCGGATTCGGAATGATCCGGTCGATCGCGATATCGAGCGATGGCGGTTCGTCCGCGGACGCAGCGACGGCGCCAGACGTCGGCTCCAGGTTTTCAACGACATTGCGCGCGCCGGTATAATCCCCGAGCAGCGCCGAAAGTCCGCGTCCAAGCTTGGCCTGTTTCAACGGTTGGTTCACGCCGCAGCCCTCTCGCGTTCACGTTGCATGAGTTCCTGCGCGAGCATGATGTAGGCTTCACTACCGGAACATTTATGGTCGTAGAGAATCGCAGGCAGCCCGAAGGACGGCGCTTCCGACAGCTTCACGTTTCTCGGGATCACGGTCTGATAGACTTTTGCGCCGAAGAACGAGCGCACTTCGCCCGCGACCTGATCGGAAAGGTTGTTGCGCCGATCGTACATCGTCAGCACGACGCCCTGGATTTCGAGATCCGGGTTCAGCGCGTTGCGCACGAGATCAACAGTGCGCAGAAGCTGCGACAGACCTTCGAGCGCCAGGAATTCGCACTGCAGCGGCACCAGCACGGCGTTCGCGGCGACCATCGCGTTAATGGTAACTGCCGACAGCGACGGCGGGCAATCGATCAGAACGGTATCATATTCACGGCCGCTGCGCTTCAGTTCCGCGAACGCGTCCTGGAGTTTGAAATTCTTCTTCGGGTCCGAGTGAAGGATCGTCTCGACGCCTGCGAGGTTTTCGTCTCCCGGCACGAGATCAAGGTTGGGCACTTTCGTCTCGATGATCGCTTCGGCCAGCGTCCCATCGCCGACCAGCACATCGTAGGATGTCTTGCGACGCGCCACCGGCTCGACGCCGAGCCCGGTCGAGGCGTTGCCCTGCGCATCGCAATCGAGAATGAGCACGCGGCGGCCAACCGCCGCGAGAGCAGTGCCAAGATTGATGGCGGTCGTGGTCTTACCCACTCCGCCTTTCTGGTTGGCGACGGCGATAACGCGCATCAGGCCCTCCGCGAACGTAACGACGAAACTCTCAACACACGCCCTTCTGGGCTGGATTGGCTGTCGAGCGTGGACAGATCGAACGTCCACGCTTCCCGCGCCTCGGCCAGTTCGGCCTCCGTATCCCTACCTTTCATCAGCAGGGCCTTACCGGAAGGTTTAAGCCAGGCGTCCGCGAACCCTAGAAGTTTGGGCAAAGGGGCCAGCGCGCGCGCCGTCACCACATCAAACAGCACCCCTGGCGCATCCTCCAGCCGGATGGTCAGCACGGCCACGGGCAGGCCAACTTCCTTGCCTACCGCCCGCAGGAACTCGGATTTCCGCGGACTTTTTTCGACCAGCGTCACCGCCGCCCCGGCCTTGTCCGCCAACGCACACGCCAGGATCAGTCCCGGGAACCCGGCCCCGGACCCCAGGTCCGCGACCGATTTGTCCTCAGCAGAAATATATTGGAGCAGCTGCAGGCTATCGAGCACATGGCGCCTCCAGAGATGGCGGCCCTCGGCTGGCCCGATCAGGTTGATTCGCTCCCGCCAGCGGTCGAGCAGCTCGAGATAGGCCGAAATTTTTTGAAAGGTTTCACGTGAAACCCCGGTGAGCCGAACCACGTCCTCAGGTCCGAACCCATCCTCGTCGGTCGCTGGCCAGCTCACGCTTGGGCCTTCTTCTTTGCCTTGGCTTCCCGCCGCAGATACCCGAGCACAGCCGTGATCGCGCCCGGCGTCATGCCTTCGATCCGCGCAGCCTGGCCCAGCGTCGCCGGCCGCACGGTGGACAGCTTGTCCTTCGCCTCGTTCGACAGCCCGCCAATCGAGCGATAGTCGATGTCCGCCGGCAGCCGCATGTCCTCGTCTTTCCGGAACGCGACAATATCCGCCTCCTGGCGGTCGAGATATCCAGCATACGCCGCCTCGATCTCCATCTGCTCGGCGACCTGCGGCGTCACATCGGCCAGCTCCGGCCACACGCCGCGCAGCTTCGCGAAGTCGACGCCGTCATACGCCAGCACCTCCATCGCGCTGCGCCGCTTGCCGTCAAGATTGATATTGACGCCGTGGCCCCGCGCCTCGTTCGGCGTCAGCGTCAGCGCTTCCATCCGCGCCCGCGCCGCATCGATTGCCTGACGTTTCACGTGAAACGCATTTTGCCGGAAATGGCCGACAACGCCCGCCGCAATGCCCGTCTCCGTCAGCCGCTGGTCCGCATTGTCCGCCCGCAGCGTGAGCCTGTATTCGGCCCGCGAGGTGAACATCCGATACGGCTCGCTCACCCCGCGCGTCACGAGATCATCGATCATCACGCCGATATACGCGCGGCTCCGGTCGAGAATGAAGGGATCGCTCCCCGCCGCAAAGCGCGCCGCGTTGAGGCCAGCCACCAGGCCCTGTCCCGCAGCCTCTTCATAGCCTGTCGTGCCGTTGATCTGGCCTGCCAGAAAAAGCCCCGGCAGGCGTTTCACGCCCAGCGTCGGGTCCAGCTCGCGCGGGTCCACATAGTCATATTCGATCGCGTATCCGAACCGCTTGATCGCGACATTCTCAAGCCCGGGGATCTTGCGGATGAAAGCTTCCTGCACGTCTTCCGGCAGAGAGGTCGAAATCCCGTTCGGGTAGATCGTATCGCCATCCTCCGTACCCGGAAGACCTTCCGGTTCGAGGAAGACCTGGTGCTTATCGCGATCCGCAAACCGCTTCACCTTGTCCTCGATCGACGGGCAGTAGCGTGGCCCACGGCCCGCAATCGCGCCCGAATAGACCGCCGACTTGTGCAGGTTGTCGCCGATCACCGCATGCACCTCGGCCGACGTCCAGGTTATGCCGCAGGCGATCTGGGGAACCGTGATCCGGTCATTCAGGAAGGAGAACGGGATCGGCTCGGCGTCCGCCTCCTGCATCTCCATCCCATCCCAGTTGATGCTTGAGGCCCGAAGCCGCGCCGGCGTGCCCGTCTTGAGCCGCCCCATGCGCAGGCCCAACCCATACAGCCGATCGGACAATCCGATCGCCGGCTGTTCGCCGACCCGCCCCGCCGGAATCCGCTTCTCGCCAATATGAATCAGGCCTTTGAGGAAGGTCCCGGTCGTCACCACGACAGCCCCGGCCTTCCAAGCCCGTCCCGACCGTCCAACGACACCCGCCACCCGATCATTCTCGACGATCAGGTCCTCAACCCCATCCTCGATCAGGGTGAGGTTAGGGTACTCGCCAAGGATCGACTGCACCGCTTCGCGATAGAGCTTCCGGTCGGCCTGCGTGCGAGGCCCCCGCACCGCCGGCCCTTTGGACCGGTTGAGCATCCTGAACTGGATGCCGCCGCGATCTGCCGCCCGGCCCATCACGCCGTCCAGCGCGTCGACTTCCCGGACCAGATGCCCCTTGCCCAACCCGCCAATGGCCGGGTTGCACGACATTTCGCCAATGGTCGAAAGCTTGTGCGTGACCAGCGCCGTCTTCGCCCCGAAACGCGCGGCGGCGGCGGCGGCTTCAGCGCCGGCATGGCCCCCGCCAATGACAATGACGTCGAATGTTTGTGACTGGATCTGCATACGGCGGCTGCCTGTGGATTGAGGGGGTCATTTAAGGGGCCCCGGCCGCGCCGTCGAGGCGCCGTTTCACGTGAAACACCGCCTTGACGTCCGATGCCGTCCATAACCGCAATTCAGCGGTATCCGATTGCACCCGACACTCCCCCCCAATCCTTTGTCGCTTAGGCCTTCCCGCACAATCCGGATGGGGGATGGCGCCCGGTCCATCCCCATTTCGTCCTACCTGTGAGATGGGGCCCATGTCGCCGCCGCGTGGAGGACAGTCGCGGGGTTGACGCGCAGCGTCGACGCATGATCGCGCCTCTCTTGACGAGCGCCAGGGCCGGCTTGGAGCGGCTCGCCCAAGCCATAAGACGCGCCTCCGTCCCCCGCCCTCTATCTGAGCCGGGGCCGGAGCATCCTGGACGGCTCTGGCCGGTCGGTAGGCTGGTTCGTGGCCAAAAGTAAATCCCAACCCACAGGAGACCCCATGTTGGGGAAAACGGCGACGATTGCAGATCCATCGATAATGCCCGAAACGCGGTCCGGGGCTGGCAAACCGGCCGAAGGCGAGCGTTGGCTCCGGATCGCTTGCCAGTTGTTTTCCCTCGAAAAACGAATGGGGCGGCTGCGGGCTCAACGCTCAGCGCATGCCGCGGAGCGGCCCTGTCCTGCTTGATCCAGGGGCTATACGCTCGGCGGTACGCCGCACGGGGCAATAACCAGCAGCGGTTCGAACGCGGGCGGGATGGCGCAAGGCGCCTGCTCCGACCTGATCTTGATGTTTCACGTGAAACATCGGCCCCGTGTCCGGCTACTTCCCGATGCAGAATTGGGAGAAAATCCGATCCAGCAGGTCCTCGGCGTCAATCGACCCGGTGATCCGCCCCAGGGCCCGGGCCGCCAGCCTCAAGTCCTCGCAGACCAGCTCGGCACCCCGGTCGATCCTGGCCCCCTCCAGGCCTCGCTCCACAGCGGCCAGCGCCTCCTCGACCAACTCTCGATGGCGCGCCCGGGTCACCAGCGGCGCCTCGTCGGCATCCAGCCGCTCCCGGACGATCTGCGTCAGGCGGCGCTCCAGCCCGTCCAGACCCGCGCCGCTCTGGGCCGAAACCACGAATACGTCCTCCGACCCCGCGATGGCGGGCGCCGAGGCGATCAGATCGGCCTTGTTCAGTACGTGCAGGTCCCCAGGGCGCACGCCCCCATACCGCATACGCCCCGCACCGAGCGATGTTTCACGTGAAACATCGCCTTCGGAGGCGTCGAACACCCAGATTCGTAGGTCTGCTTCCTCGGCGCGGGTCAAAGCCCGCCTCACACCTTCCGCCTCAATGGCGTCCGAGGCTTCCCGCAGCCCCGCCGTATCCGCTACCCAGACAGGATAGCCGGCCAGAACCAGCCTCACCTCGACCACATCCCGCGTTGTTCCCGCCACGGGCGAAACAATCGCCGCCTCACGCCGCGCGAGGCGATTCATAAGGCTCGACTTGCCGGCATTGGGCGGCCCCAGGATCGCGACCCGGAACCCCTCGCGAACCGACCTTAACCGTCCCGCATCCCCCAGCGCGGCCTCCAGATCGGCCGCCAGCGCTTCGATAGGCTCAAGCGCGGCAAGGTTGATTTCACCCGGAATGTCCGCCTCTTCCGGAAAGTCGATTGACGCCTCCAGGGCGGCCATCGCCGTCATCAGAAGGTCGCGCCAGCCCTCGAAAGTCCGGGCGGCCTCGCCCTGGTACAGCCGTCCGGCCTGCCGCCTCTGGCCCTCGGTCTCGGCGTCGATCAGGTCGGCAATGGCTTCGGCCTGTGTCAGGTCCAGCCGACCAGCGTCAAAAGCGCGGCGGGTAAACTCGCCCGGCTCGGCGATCCGGCAGAGCCCGGAATTCGTCGCCGAGGCGAGCATCGCCTCGACGATGGCAGGCCCGCCATGGACATGGAATTCGACCACATCCTCGCCCGTGTACGAGTTCGGCCCCGGCATCCAGACGACAATCGCCTCATCCAGGAAGCCGCCATCGGCATCGCGCAACGTCCGGACGGCCGCCATGCGCGGTTTCGGGGCGGCGCTACCGGAAATACCCTCCAGAATCGCCAAGACACGGGCGCCCGAGGCCCGTATGACCGCCACACCCGCCCGGCCCGACCCGGAAGCCAGCGCTATGATGGTGTCGGTAGTGCCCCGCGCCGCAGCCATGTATCCTCGGGTAGTGCCGACCGGATCGCTTGTTCCGCCGTCGCCGAGCACTACAACTCAGCCCGCCAACAATCCAGAACGGGAGTTCGCCATGGGTCGCCGCGTGACCATTCAGGGCAAGGACGGATCCTTCGGCGCCTATGTGGCGGACGCCAAACGCAAAGACGGACCGGCCGTCCTGGTCATCCAGGAGATTTTCGGGGTCAACAAGGTGATGCGCGACATCGCCGAAAGCCTCGCCGAAGACGGCTATACGGCGGTAGCGCCGGACCTGTTCTGGCGCATCGAGCCCGGCATCGACATCACTGACAAGACCGACGCGGAGTGGGAGAAGGCGTTCTCCTACTTCAAGGCGTTCAACGTCGACAAAGGCGTCGAAGACATCGCCTCCACAATCGCCTGGGTGCGCGCGCAGGGCCATGCAAAGGTCGGAGCCGAAGGCTATTGCCTCGGCGGCCTGCTGGCCTTCTTGACGGCGACACGGACCGATATCGACGCCACGGTCGGGTATTACGGCGTCGGGATCGACACCTATTTGGGCGAGGCCAGGAAGGCCCAGAAGCCCGTCCTGCTCCACATCGCGGAAGAGGACGGCTTCGTCTCGAAGGACAGCCAGACGAAGATGAAAGCCGGTCTGACCAACCCGAACTACCAGCTTCACTCCTATCCCGGCCGCGACCACGCTTTCGCCCGCGACGGAGGCAAGCACTACCACCCCGCCGACGCGAACAAGGCGAACGAACGGACCATGAAGTTCTTCGAGAAGCATCTGGGGCCGGTATGACCGCCCAGGATCGGCATCAACACGCCGGTAGCGCCGGCCGGAATTTAACTCGCGGATAGGGGCGGCGCAACTTTTCGCGGCTCGCTTCGAGCTGTGGAGGGCCGCTCAGCGGTTCGGACCTTCAAACGGAATTGCTGTCACGGCCGTCGCCTCTGTCGACTGTGCAGGGTCGGAAGTGTCGACGTCAAACATCTTGCCCGGACGGTTCCCCGCCAGATCCTCGATGACGCCATCGACCGCGATGAAATAACCGCCCGGCGCCCAAGGCGCCTCAGGTGTAAAACGCCAGACCGTCTCTGCATCCGTGACCCGCGTTTGTCCCGCGATGCGTGCGCCATCCTTCGTCACCGAAATCGCCCTCTGCGCGAGCGCATGATCCATCGGTCGATCGAAGGTCACGACAAGATCCGCATCGCTCGCGCGCGGCGCATCTAACTTCCAACGTTTCACGTGAACCACATCGCGCACCGCCGGCGTGACGCGAACAACGCGAACAAATTTTTCCGCCAGCGGCGCGCCGCTCGCATCTCGCCATGTCGGATCAATTTCGATCGTCACGGTGCGACCCGCGACAAGCGGCGGGCCTGAACCTTCATTATCGACCAGCCCTCGCTTGATTCTCCCCGGATCGAACAGCACGGTGAGCCGCGTCCCGGACGCATCCCACAACTCCTGCTCGAACTCGACGAAGGGCTGAACAATGACGCGCCCCTGATCATCGAGCACTTTGATGTGCGTGTAAGCCTCACCCGCGGCCATCGGCGCCGAGAATGTCAGATACATCTTGAGCGTGTTTTCCGGCCACTCATCCGTAGACGGATAGAGATTCGCCACCCGCGTCGTCGCCGCGATCGCCTTGGCCGGCTCGCCGAACGTCGTCTCAAGCGTAGATTGGTTCGCATGAAACGTCGCGTGCAATTCGACGCCAGGTGATGGCGCAAAGCGCGGCGTGAATGTAATCACGCCACCGCTCTCCGCATACTCGCCCAGCATGGCGGGAGCAGCTTCATCCGCACTCACCCTCACGATAAGCACGCTCTCCCAGCCGTCAGCGGGCGCAGGTCCATTCCAGCCTGACGCGCGCACAACACCCTCAGAATAAGTGATCGCCGGCTCCGCCCCGCCACATGCAGAGAGGAAGAGAGCCGCGCCCAAGATAAAAGACCGGGCGGCAAGCCTCCTGCCCGCCGCCCGGATCAAATGCTTGGTTGCGATCATGCCGCCTGGATATCTCAGGGAAGGGCGATCGTCTTAAGCGAGGTCGATTTGTCGGCCGCCGCGACGACGATCACGGCCGACATATCGTCAACCTTGTCCAGCTGCGTCACACCCTGCAAGTCGGCAATCGTCTCGTAGGGAACACCAGCCTTGTCGGCGATCGGCGTTGCGATGTGCTGATAGGTTTCCAGCTTCGCCGCATCGAGCTTCATCACGCCGCGCGCCGAGTTCGCCATCAGGATGAAGTCACGCCCATCCTTCTTGTACGCGATCATGTCGAGCGGCCGGTTCCGGTTGCCAAGCTCGGCAATCGTCGTCGCCTTGATCTTCGCGCCCGCCTTGAACTGCTCGACCGGAATCTTGACCAGGGGCGTGCAGGTGTAAGCAGCGAGCACGTTCGGCTTGCCGCCGACATCATAGGTCATGAACGTCCGCACCGGCGCCGCCGTCTCATACTGACCATGCGCGCCATGATACATTTCGATCGACGCGCCCTTGGCGCCGCTCGAGAACGGGTAGGCGATTGTCCGCATCGACGAGGAGAATTCCTCGTTCGACAATCCGGCCACCAGAACCTGTCCGTTGACATAGCCAAGATCGGTGATCGCTTCCTGGCGGATCGCCTGGCCGCGCGCATTCTTGGCGTCCGGCGCAGGCGCATCGGACAACGCAACCGACGACCGCTTCAGCGTCTCGACCTTCACCTCGGTCAGCTTGCCCGCACGATCCGCCTTCAGGATCACCGGCGCAGCCTGCGGTCCAAGACCGCGCGCAACTGAGATGTAGACCGAACCCGAAGCCGGGTTCACCACCACATCATTGAGGGCGATCTGGTCCGCTGTCGTGCCGAGCAGGGCGGCGATCTTGCCGGAGAGGTCCGCGATCTCGACCTTGCCGGCGCCGGCCTTGGCCGTGTCGCCCGTCTCGAGAGCGACGACCTGGCCAGCGGCCGAGTCGCCGATCAACAACACGCCATTCGGAGCAAAGGCGAGGGCCCCGGCGGATTGCAGCTTTGTCTCGCCGCCCGGAGCGGCTGCCGCCGAAAGCCCGATCGCGGCGATGGCGCCGGCGATCGCGGTGGCCGCAAGAATCCTGAGCTTCATTGATCTTCTCCCTGCCATGTCCCCGATGACCCGACTTGGTAGGAAGACTAGACCCGCGCCGCCACGCCTCGATAGGTGCGCGCGTGGTCGCTCCGCAGAACGTGAATTACACATTGCGCGCCTAGAGCCGGTAGTTGAAGCTCACGCTGACGCGCGCGGAACTTGCGCGATTGGGCGGAACCTCATGGCGCAGCCAGCTCTCCCACAACAGGAGATCGCCCGCTTTCGGCGCGGCATAGACGAAGCGGCGATGCTCCTCGTCCGCATCCTCGCGCGGGGCAGGCGCCGCCATCATCATCGGCAGGCGCGGGTCCTCGAATTTCAGCGATGACGCTCCGTCAGGCACGCGCACATAATAGGTTCCCGAGAGCACGCAGTGCGGATGGATGTGGCCGGTATGCGATCCGCCCGGATCGAGCACGTTGACCCAGATATTGTCGAGCTTCACGCGCTTGCCCCGCAGGTCCAGCTGAAGCTGGCCGGCGAAGGTCTCGATATGCGGCTTCATCACCCGAACGAGTTGGTCAAAGCAAGTTGCACGCTGCGGCAGGTCGTCGAGCGACGAATAGGATGTGTAGCCCTGATACCCATGCTCCTTGCACCAAGCGCGCCCAGCCTTGTCCTCCTTCGCCAGCATTTTCGCGGCGTCGAGCAGATCGGCGTTCAGCTCCGCCGAGCCGATGGCGTCGCGGTAGATTTCGGTGACGAAGAGACGCGATAGGGTCATGCGGGCTTGGTAGGGCTGGATCGCTCCTGAGGGAAGCGCGGACCAACCGGGACGGGAAAGCAATGTGCGCAGCCGGCGACCGCGTTCAATGATCGTGCAGGACAGGGGACGAGCCATGACCGAGAGCGCAGCCTTCGTCCTCGCCAGCGTGATCGCCGGGTTGTGCGCGCTCCAAATCGCGTTGGGGGCTGGAGCGCCGCTTGGCCGGTTTGCATGGGGCGGGGCGCATGAAAGACTGCCCGCTCCGTTGCGCGTCGTCAGTCTCGTGTCGCTTCTTGTCTACGGCGCGTGGCTAGTCGCAGGATTTCTGTCACTGGGGGTCGTGATGAATGCGCTCTCCCGCTCGAAGCCAGAACGTTTCACGATGACGCCCGTGGCCCTTGTGCTTGCGGCATGCGCGTATGTCGTGGCGATGAGCTGAGGGGCATTCGATGGATCTGCTCCGCCCAACTGCAACCGCAAAAGTCTTCACGCAAGGTTTCGATCGCGCTTGCGGCGCACGAAAGATGTCCGCGAAGTTTTTTCGGGTGAACGCGCATCGGACGCGCGCTGTTGAGATCATGGAAACCTCGTCGGACGAAACTTGCTCCGTGGGCGGAAGAAAAGGACAGCGGGCGAAACAGAAAGGATCAGCGACCACTTGAACGACGAACAGGCGTACAACCCGGTTTGGCGGCCGGATAACGGGAGTTCTGGAATGCGTAACGGGCGAGCAGTGACGATCAGCGAGTTGCGGGAAAGACTGGGCGTGGCGGAAGCGGAACCGCCGGCCCCGAGAAAAGCTCCACCGACGGAGCCGGGACACAGGCCACGCATCGTGTGGCGGCGCGAGGAGACCGCGCAGACGCCCGAGATGATGATGGAATGACCTGAGACAACAAAACCCCGCCCTCGATAAGAGGGCGGGGTTTTCAATTTGGAGATCAGCGAAGAGGGCGGCGATCAGCCCTAATTGTTCATCGCCTGGAAGAACTCGCTGTTCGTCTTGGTCTGCTTGATCTTGTCGAGCAGGAATTCGATCGCATCCTGGGCGCCCATCGGATTGAGGATGCGGCGCAGGATGTAGATCTTCTGCAGCTCCTTCGGATCGGTGAGCAGTTCCTCTTTCCGTGTGCCGGACTTGAGAATGTCGATGGCTGGGAAGACGCGTTTGTCAGATACTTTGCGATCGAGGATGATCTCGGAGTTACCCGTACCTTTGAATTCCTCGAAGATGACTTCGTCCATGCGCGAGCCCGTTTCGATCAGGGCCGTTGCGATGATGGTCAGCGAACCGCCTTCTTCCAGGTTGCGCGCAGCGCCGAAGAAGCGCTTCGGCTTCTGCAGGGCGTTTGCGTCAACGCCGCCGGTCAGCACTTTGCCGGAGGAGGGGACAACGGTGTTGTAGGCGCGGCCGAGGCGGGTGATCGAATCGAGCAGGATCACGACATCGCGGCCATGCTCGGCCAGACGCTTGGCTTTCTCGATCACCATCTCGGCGACAGCGACGTGGCGCGTCGCCGGTTCGTCGAACGTCGATGAGATGACCTCGCCTTTGACGGAGCGCTGCATGTCGGTGACTTCCTCGGGACGCTCGTCGATGAGAAGCACGATCAGATAGCACTCGGGATGATTTTCAGCGACCGACTGCGCAATGTTCTGCAGCAGCACGGTCTTACCCGTGCGGGGCGGCGCGACGATCAGCGCGCGCTGGCCTTTGCCGATCGGCGCGACGATATCTATCACGCGACCCGAACGATCCTTCTTGGTCGGATCCTTGGGCTCCATGTGGAGCCGCTCGTCCGGGTAGAGCGGCGTGAGGTTGTCGAACGGCACCTTGTGGCGGGCGCGTTCGGGGTCTTCGAAGTTGACGGTCGAGACACGGACAAGGGCGAAGTAGCGCTCGCCATCGCGCGGGCCGCGGATCGTGCCTTCGACGGTATCGCCTGTGCGCAGACCCATTTTGCGGATCTGCTGGGGCGAGACGTAGATGTCGTCCGGGCCGGCCAGGTAGTTCGACTGCGGCGAACGCATGAACCCGAACCCGTCGGGCAGAACCTCGATCACGCCTAGGCCTATGATCTCGACTTCGCGTTCGGCCAGCTCCTTGAGCACGCCGAACATCAATTCCTGCTTGGACAGGAGCGAGGCGCCTTCGACCTCGAGCTCTTCGGCCATGGCCAGCAGTTCGGCCGGTGTCTTCTTTTTCAGGTCGTTGAGGAACACGCGCTCATGCTCGTGCTCCTGCACTTCTGTGACGTCTTCAGTCATTGGCTAGGTACATTTCGGTTGTGGTTTTGCCCTGGGAGCTGGCGCGAGGCGCACACGTCTTTGGGAAAAATGGGAAGGGAAGTTGGGACGCCGACCGGACGGCCGACGTTTGGGTTTAGGGCCCAAAACGCTGAACGGTCAAGCAAAAACGGCCGTAACCGCGTCAGGCGAAGGGCTGAACGACCACCAGGATGACGGCCAATATCGCGATGACCATGGGGATTTCGTTGAGCATGCGGAGCTTTCTTGGCTCGATCGGACGCTCCCCGGACGAGATTTTCCGGCCGAGACCGATCAGATAGCCGTGGAAGCCCGACAATCCCAGAACCAGCACGATTTTTCCCCAGAACCAAGCCTGCGTGAAATAAAACTGCCAGTTACTGCCGATCAGTGCGAGACCCATCAACCAGACGAGACCCATTGTCGGGTTGAGGATGATCTTGCTGGTCGAAGCGGCGGCCTTGTCCATTGCGGTCTCGAAACGTTCGTCGCCCAGCGCCTCGAGCCGATAAACCAGCAGGCGCGGATAGATCAGCAGCCCCGCCATCCAGGCGATGACCGCAATGATGTGGATGGCGCGAAACCATTCGTACATTCAGCGTCTCCTCAGGCGGCTTTGGTAACCGAGGCGCGGCGGTTCGGACAGTCGCGCCAGTTGGCCGGACAGATGCGGCCGCCGCAGGACGAGCGGATCGACTTGTCGGGATCGGCGAGTGTCTCCTCGACCAGGTCGGCGAGCGTGCCGATGAAGCCTTCATCAACGCCAAGGGCGGGGGCGCGGATGTAGTGTTTCACGCCATGCTTGTCGGCGAGATGCCTGTACTCGATGTCGAGTTCGACCAGCGTTTCGATGTGTTCGGAAACGAAGGCGATCGGCGACAGCAGGATCGCCTTGCCATCAATCGCCGCCTTTTCGATCGACGCATCTGTCGGCGGACCTATCCACTTCAGCGGGCCAACGCGCGACTGATAGCAGATCTCGATTTCCCATTCAGATGGCAGCAGAGGCCTCAACGCCGCGACGGTTCGCTCGACCTGCCATTGATACGGGTCGCCGGATTTCACGACGATCTCGGGAAGACCGTGCGCCGACAGAAGGCAACGCACATTAGACGGCTTGCCCGCTGCTTCCCACGCTTCGATCAGCTTGCGCGCGTGTGCTTCAACGAATCTCGGCACATCAGGATAGCAACACACGGCGGCGCCTGCAGGACCGCCAGCTTCCTTCCACGATTTGAACGATGATGCGCTCGTCGTCGTGGAGAACTGTGGATAAAGCGGCAGCAGAACGACCTTCGTCGCGCCCCAGGCGAGAACTTCGCTCACGGCTTCAGCGGCATATGGTTTCCAATAGCGCATGGCGATGAAGCTCTTGGAATTTCGCCCACGTTTCACAAGTTCGGCCTCGAGCGCCGCCGCCTGTTTCTTCGTTTCAGGCAACAGGGGAGAGCCGCCACCCATTCGCGCGTAATTTTCGCGTGCCGACGGAGCGCGCGTCTTCGAGATCAGACGCGACACGAAAAAGCGGACAGGCAGCGGAGAGCGAATGATCGCTGGATCGCTGAAAAGATTTTTCAGGAAGGGCTGCACGTCGTCAGGCCCGTCAGGCCCACCGAGATTGAACAGCACGACGGCGATTTTTTCAGACGTCACGTCATGCTCCGGATCGTCCGAAGCACCGATTCCACATGCGGGATCGGTGTTTCCGGCGTGACGCCGTGGCCGAGATTGAAGATATGCGGCCGGCCCTTCAGCGCGGTGATGATCTCACGCACGCGTGCTTCCATCGCAGGCCCGCCGGCAATCAGCCGCATTGGATCAAGATTTCCCTGCACAGGCATGCCCTTGGGCAAGGACGCTGCAATGCGCTTCAACGGAATGGCCGTATCAAGTCCGACCGCGTTCACGCCCGTCCGCTCCGCATAATCCAGCACCAGCCCGCCAGCGCCGCGCGGAAAACCGATGATCGGCTGTTTCACACCCAGCGCGCGCACCCGTTGTACGAGCCTGGCCGTCGGTCCGATCACCCAGCGCTCAAAAGCATCTTCGGGCAGACCTTCCGCCCAGCTTTCAAATAGCATCAACGCATCCGCGCCGGCGTTTGCCTGCATAAGCAAATAGTGCGCGCTTGCCTCGACAAGTTGCTCGAGCATGCCGTCCAGTTCTTCAGGATGGCTGTAACCGAACTTGCGCGAATCGGCCTTGTCGGTGCCGCCGCGCCCCTCGATCGCATAAACGCCGACTGTCCAAGGCGATCCGGCAAAGCCGATTAGCGTCGTCGAATCATCCAGGCTCGCGCGAACGCGTTCAACGGTCTCGCCAACAGGGGCAAGGCGCGCGAGGATTTTCTCGATCGGAACCTGTGCAAGCTCGGACGCCTTCGTCGCCGGATCAACGCGTGGGCCTTCACCTTCGAGGAAGCGAACATTTCGCCCCATCGCGTCAAGGATGAGAAGGATATCGGCAAAGAGGATCGCCCCGTCCATTCCGTAGCGGCGAACAGGCTGCAGTGTCGCTTCAGCGGCAAGGGAAGGGGAATAGCAAAAATCGAGGAAGTCACGCGCCTTCGATCTCACCTCCCGATATTCAGGAAGATGACGTCCCGCCTGACGCATCATCCATACAGGAACAGGATCCACCCGTTCACCGTTGAGCACTCTAAGCAATCTTCTGTCGGTCAAGCATCACCTGGCGGAGGAGAGAAGAAGGACTCTTCTCTTATATTGAATCTGAATCTTAGATTCTTTGGTGGTGTTTAGTCGGTTCATAAGTGCGCGCAACGCGCTGTCCCCAACCCATACACACAACGCCTCACCGAGAATCCCGCTACGTTCCGACAGGGCGGCGCACCTTAACCTCTCGTTAAGACCTTCGTTAACAACGTCTTAACGAGAGTCGAGTCCCCCGACGCTGACTCATGGGCGCCAAAATCATGAGTCTTCTTCAGGCTCTCCACCTGTGACTCACCGTGTGAGCGAGTCGTGTGGGCTTTCGCCGCTCAAGCTTGTCCACAAACCACTCCCAGCGGTATGGGATAAACAGGTTCAAAACTCGCACGGATAGTACAAAGCCCCGGAATGACGCTCGAGACCTATTTCAACGTGCACCTCGTCTCGGATTCGACCGGCGAAACCCTCAATGCGGTGATGCGCGCGGCGTGCGCCCAGTTCGACAACATCGCCCCCCTCGAACACAATTATTACCTGGTCCGGAGCCCCAAACAGCTGGAGCGCGTGCTCAAGGAAATCGAGAACGCGCCTGGCGTCGTGCTCTACACGGTCGCGGATGAGGGGCTTCGCGCCAAGCTTGAAGAACGTTGCCGAGAACTCGGCTCGCCGACGCTTCCCGTGATCGATGCGGCTGTGAACATGCTGTCGCGCTATCTCGGGCTCCAGTCCGCGCACAAGGTCGCAGGCCAGTATCACCTGGATGCGGAATATTTCGCGCGGATCGAGACGATCAACTTTGCGCTGCAACACGACGATGGCCAGCAGACCGACCGCCTGCGCGAAGCCGACGTTGTTCTTGTCGGCGTGTCGCGCACGTCGAAGACGCCGACATGTGTCTATCTCGGCAACCGTGGCGTCAAAGCGGGAAACGTGCCGCTCGTGCCCGGCGTCGAGATTCCCGAAATTCTCACAGGCCCCGACGCGCCGCTCGTCGTCGGATTGAAGATTTCGCCTGACCGGCTCGTGCAAATCCGCCGCCATCGCCTGCTGTCGCTCAACGAGACGCCGGACACGTCCTACGCAGATGAGGAAACGGTGCGACAGGAAGTGACCGAAGCCAATCGCCTCTATATGCGCATGAAATGGCCGACCATTGATGTCAGCCGCCGTTCGGTTGAGGAAACGGCCGCGGCGATCCTCAACATCATCCAGGAACACGGGCGCTGATCATGGCGCCCCATCCCGATGACCGCAGCCACCGCCTGATCCTTGCTTCCAAAAGCAAATCACGCGCCGCCGTGCTGAACGCCGTTGGCCTGCAATTCGAACAGATCGGCTCAGGTGTTGATGAGGATGCGCTGAAGGATGCACTTCGGGCCGAAGGCGCAAGTGTTGCAAAACAGGCAGATTTGCTTGCTGAAACCAAGGCGCTGAAGGTTTCGATTTCGCATGCCGGCGTCGTGCTCGGTTGCGATCAGATGCTCGATCTCGATGGCGTAGGCTTCGACAAGGTCTCGACGCGCGAAGATGCGCGCGATGTTCTCAAACGCCTGCGCGGCAAGACGCATATTCTCCAGTCGGCAATCGTCGCCTGTGTCGAAGGCGCGCCTGTGTGGCGGCATCTCTCGCAGCCGCGCTTGCGCATGCGCAATTTCTCGGATGTTTTCCTCGAAGCCTATCTCGACGACATTGGCGACGCGGCCTTCGAAGGCGTTGGCTGCTATCACGTCGAGGCCAGGGGGGCGCTGCTCTTCGATCGCATCGAAGGCGATTATTTCTCCATTCTCGGGATGCCGCTGCTACCGCTGCTGCAATGGCTGCGCGATCGCGGGACGATCCCGGCATGAGCAGGAAGCTGTTCGCTGTCGTTGGCGATCCGGTGTCGCACTCGCTGTCGCCGCTGATCCACAATCGCTGGATCGCCGAGGCCGGTCTCGATGCGCACTATTGCGCGCTTCACCTGCAATCGACCAATGCCGCGGCGGATATACGCGCACTGGCGTGTGAATATTCCGGGCTAAACGTCACGCTGCCGCACAAGATCGCCGCGCTCGAAGCAGCATCGGCCTCAACGCCTGAGGCGCGCGCAATCGGCGCCGCCAACACGCTGGCGCTCGCCGATGGCGCATGGACCGCATACAATACAGATGTGGCCGGATTTTCCGATGCGCTTGTTGCGGCTCTCGATGGTCATCGTACCCATTTGCGCGTCGTGATGATCGGCGCTGGCGGCGCTGCGCGCGCGGCGGTCGCAAGTCTCGCCGCGTCAGGCGCGCGTCTCGCTATCGTCAACCGGTCGCTTGCCAATGCGAAAATGCTCGCGGCTGACCTCGCGCCAGGCGCGGAAACCGGAGATCTGAGCCAGCTCGCCCCCTTTGCTGAAACAGCCGACATCGTCGTCAATTCCGCCAGTCTAGGCCACGCTGGCGGCAGCCTGCCGGCCCTGCCGCCGGGCAAGGGAAGGCCATTTCTCGATCTCTCGTACGGAAAGGCTTCTGCACAAACGCTCGAAACGGCTGCGACTTCCGGCTGGACGCCGCACGATGGCTTACCCATGTTAGTGGGGCAGGCTGCGGCCGCTTTCCGCATCTGGTTCGGGATCTCCCCGGACGAGGCGGGGGCTCTCAAGGCTTGCCGGGAGGCGGTGGCGGCTCGCGCATGATCAGGCTCGCACTCACAGGCTCTATCGGCATGGGCAAGTCGGCGACGGCGGCCATGTTCGCGGCGCGCGGGATACCCGTCTATGACGCGGACGCCGCCGTGCATGCGGCCTATGCCCCGGGCGGGGAGGCCGTTGCGCCGATCGAATGGGCGTTCTCCGGCGTCATCGGCGCCGACGGCGGGATTGACCGCACCAAGCTCCGCCAGAAAGTCGCGAAGAGTTCTGAGCTGATGAAGAAGCTCGAATCCATCGTGCACCCGATCGTCGCCGGCGCGCAGCGCGCCTTCCTGGCAAAGGCGGAGGCGGCCGGGCATGATATTGTGGTGCTGGACATTCCGTTGCTGTTCGAGACCGGCGGGGACGAGCGGGCAGACGTAATAGCTGTGGTTACAGCGCCTCCTGATGTGCAAAGGCAGCGCGTGTTAAGCCGCGGCGGGATGACGGAGGGCGAGTTCGAGGCGATATTGGCGCGTCAGACGCCCGATTCGATAAAGCGGGCGCGCGCGGATTTCGTCATCAACACGGGCTTTGGCTTTCCCTATGCCGAGGCGCAGATCGACGAGATCATCGAAGCGCTGCGCACGCGCATCCGGGCCGCAACGGAACAGGACGAAGCATGCGGGAAGTCGTCTTCGATACAGAAACCACCGGCCTCGATCCAAGATCGGGCGACCGCATCGTAGAGGTCGGCTGTATCGAGCTGCGCAACTACCTGCCGACAGGCCGCGAGTTCCAGATCTACATCAATCCCGGCCGGCCGGTCTCCGAGGCCACGGTGCGCATAACCGGCATCACCAATGACACGTTGCGCGATAAGAAACGGTTCGAGCACCCCGACGTGGTGGATGCGCTGATGGCCTTCCTGGGCGAAGACCCGATCGTCGCCCACAATGCAGAATTCGACCGCGGCTTCCTGAATTACGAACTCGAACTGCTCGGCCGGCCGCACCTGCCGAAGGAACGGTTCATCGACACGCTGGTGCTGGCGCGCGAGCACCGACCAGGCTCGCCGGCCTCGCTCGACGCGGTGTGCAAGCGCTTCAACATCTCCATCCAAGATCGCGTGCTTCACGGCGCGCTGCTGGATGCCCAGCTTCTGGCGATGGCTTATCTTGAATTGCGCGGCGGCCGCGAACGCGCGTTCGACTTCGCCAGCGCGGCCAGCGCAAACGCACTGGCCCAGGCCGCGCTAACGCCGCGCCGTCAACGCCCGGCGCCGCTCACGTCCAGCATCACGCCGGAAGAACGCGCCGCCCACGATGCATTCATCGGGGCGATGGGCGAGGCGGCGATCTGGAAGAAATACGCCTAGCTGGCGGCGGGTTGCTGCTGCTGTGCTTCGGCGCGCTGGCGCTGCTGGCGATACAGGCCGACGAAATCGATCGGATCGATCATCAGCGGGGGATGTCCGCCTTCCCGTGTCACATCCGCAATGATCCGGCGGGCGAACGGAAACAGGAGCCGCGGGCATTCGATCAACAGCATCGGCTCGACGTCTTCACGCCCGGCGTCCAGCAGCTGGACCACGCCGGCGTAGACCAGCTCGCAGATGAACACGATCGTGTCCTGGCGCTTGGCGCGGGCCGAAAGACGCAGCTCGACTGAAAATATATGTTCCGCCGGCGGGCCCGGCTCGACTTTCACGTCGATGCCCAGCTCGATCTCGGGGGCGTTGGCGCCCTGTTGGCCGCTGAACAGGCCCGGATTCTCGAACGAAAGATCCTTAATATACTGGGCCAGAACCCGGATCAGCGGTGGTCCGGCGGCCGGTGCGGGTTGGTTCGGATCCTGGGCGGGCGCGTCAGTCATGGGAATTTCAGGTCCAAAATTGGCATATCCGGAAGCGAGCGCGGCTATCACGCTACCGCGACGCCCGCAACAACGGGCTGACTCGGAGACTTTTGTGTCTATATTGATCAGACAGGGGCATCGGCCTGTGCCGTTTCCCTACGAAATGCCTGCAGGTTGTCTTGAATATTGATCTTATCATCCTTGCGGCGATCGCGGTTTTCGTGATTTCGCGCCTTTACGCGGTCCTCGGGCAGAAGACCGGGGCTGAACCGCCTGCGCGTCGCTATCGGGAAGCCCCCGCCCGGGCGCCCGAACGCGAGGATGGCGCGGTAGTGGAGGATGAAGACCGCCCCAAAATCCGCGCCGCCTTCACCGGTCCGGCCGCCGCCGGGCTCGAAGCCATCGCGGCCAAGGACGCCAATTTCGCGCCGGACGATTTCATCAAGGGCGCCCGCCGCGCCTATGAGCTCATTGTCGGCGCCTTCGCCGATGGCGACCGCGACGCCCTGAAACAGCTGGTCGATGATGATGTGATGGAGGTCTACAGCGCCGCCATTGCCGAACGCGAAGCCGCCAAGACCGAGCCGATGCGCCTCTTGCGTCTGCGTCAGGCTCGCATTGCTGACGCCTCCGTCGATGCAAAAATGATGGCCCGTGTTGAGGTTTCGTTCGAAAGCGAACTCAGCGATGGCGACAATCTCCGCCAGGCTAAGGAAATCTGGACGTTCAAGCGCGCGCTTAACAGCCAGGATCCCAACTGGCTGCTCGACGAAGTCGCCACGGCGAGCTGATCCGCCCGCTAGCCCGCATCCATGACGCGCCGCCTTACCCCCGATGAACGCAGGCTTTGGTCGCGCGTTGCGCGCACTGTGCGACCGACGTCAGGCCGTGTGATCGAGGAGGAAGCCGAGGCGGCCGCTCCGGCTGCTCCTGCCGCGTCAAAGCCCCCGACCGCCGGGGCAGGGCGACAAGCGGCGTCGGCAAAGCCAGGCCGCGTTAGTCCGCCCGACGATCTCTCTGGCCAGCGCCGCATCCGCCGGGGTCAGAACGAGATCGACGCTCGCATCGACCTACACGGCCACACCCAGGACACGGCCCACCGCGAAGTCGTGGACTTCATCCTCCGCCAGGCCAGGCTCGGCGCGCGCTGTGTGCTGGTCATCACGGGCAAGGGACGTCTCGGCGCAGGGGTCCTCCGTTCGCGCCTGTTCGACTGGATCGCCGATCCCGACTTGCGGCCCTTCATCGCCGGCTACGCGTCCGCTCACCCCAAACACGGCGGTTCAGGCGCGGTCTATCTGTTCCTGAGATCGAAACGCTGAGGGTTAGCGCGAAGCCTTCTCGGCAAGGCCCGATTTGCCTTGCCGCGCCTCAAGCGCCTTCGCGACGGCATCCAACGGCACGCCGCGCGACCGCAGCGCCACGAGCAGGTGATAGACCAGGTCCGCCGCTTCGCCAGCAACCGCCTTGTCATCCTGCGATGCAATGGCCAGCGCCGCTTCCACGCCTTCCTCGCCAAGCTTTTTCGCGGTGAGCGCAGGCCCGCCCATCAGCAACTTGGCCGTCCACGATGATTCCGGATCGCCGCCCGCGCGCGCATCGATCGTCTTGGCAAGTTCGGCCAGAACCTCGCTCAGGAATGCCGACGAGCCTAAAGGATCATGCTGCATCATGCGCCTCCTTACGCGTCCTCGGTCATGCGCACCGGGGCGCCGGCGTCGGCCAGCGCGCGCTTGGCGTCGGCCACGCTCGCTTCGCCGAAGTGGAAGATCGATGCGGCGAGAACCGCATCCGCACCACCCTTGATCACAGCGTCAGCCATGTGCTGCACATTGCCCGCGCCACCCGAAGCGACGATCGGCACGCGCACGACATCGCGGATCGCGCGCAGCAGCTCGATGTCATACCCGTCCTTGGTCCCGTCCCGGTCCATCGACGTCAGCAGGATTTCGCCCGCGCCCAGTTCCGCCGCCCGCTTGGCGAACTGCACCGCATCCAGCCCCGTGCTGTTGCGCCCGCCATGGGTAAATACGCCCCAGCCGTCGCCTGCCCGGCGGACGTCCAGCGCCATTACAACGGCCTGCGAGCCAACCTTGCGCGCACACGCCCGCAATATGGTCGGGTCCAGAACGGCCGCGGTGTTGATCGCGACTTTGTCCGCCCCCGCCTTCAGCATCGCCACCATATCGTCCGGCGACCGCACGCCGCCGCCGACGGTCAGCGGCATGAAGCAGGCGTCGGCCGTTCGCTCGACCACGTCGATCATCGCGCCGCGCTTTTCATGGCTCGCGGTGATGTCGAGGAAGGTGAGCTCATCGGCGCCCTGCGCGTCATACGCCCGCGCCAGCGCGACGGGATCGCCCGCATCGCGCAGATCGACGAAGTTGACGCCCTTCACGGTGCGCCCGTCCTTCACGTCGAGACAGGGAATGACCCGAACCTTCAACATGCCTGTCTGTCGCCCGGACAAGCCGGGAAGGCAAGTGGACGGCCCATCAGACGACATCATCCATCATCTGCGCCGATATCCCGTCGCAGGTATGCCGGCAGTTTGGCGCTCAATGAGCGCTGCGCCCTCCGGCGGTCTAGATGTGGGTCTGAGGCCCGATCCGCCTTGCGGCGCATTCGGTCAGCAAGGCCGGCGACGCGCGCGAGCCATTTCGAAATGTCCATGTGAACCTGAAGCTTGGGATTGAAGACGAGCGGTCGCGCAATGAGCGTGATGCATCGGGGTCTCCTTTCCTGGCTTCGGGTCAGCGCGATAATCGCGAGGACGGTTGACGTGCTTCTATAATCGCGCCTCAGCGCGAGGGCAATGCGAAGGTCGCAAACAGCGGTCGGTGATCCGATCCAATGTCGGGTCCTATGCGATAGTCGACAAGCGTCAGGCCGCCGCCGAACTTTATGTGATCTATGGGCAAGCCCAGCGGCCCCATGACCGCCGGAAAGCTTCCCTCAAATCGCGGATCGCCCGCGCGCGTGCCGGGAACCGCGCCGAATATCCGTCCCCACGGCGTCGTGTTGAAATCGCCCATGACGACGAATGGCTTGTCCGCGACCAGTCCATCAGCAAGGCGCACCAACTGCTGGTTCCGGTCAAACATCTGGTTGGGCATGCCGGGCGAGGGCGGGTGAGCCGCAATGATCTGCACCTGCGCGCCGCCAGCCGGCAGCGGAAAGCGAATGATTACGCTGTTCGTGTATTCGAAAGGCGTCGCGTCGATCTGATCGGCGCCGCCGGCCCGCGCAACGAGCAATGACCTTTTCACAAGCCGCCGGCCCATCGGTGTCCGGCTCGGCATCGCCATCACAGGCATGTCAGGGAACAGCTCCGACAGCTTTTGGTCGGTGAGGTCTTCCGGCGCTTCATAGAGCGAGACGACATCGGCGTCGTATTCGTCGGCCATGCGCACGATCGCCGTCAGCGCCTGCCACGACCGATGGATATTCGCGCTGACCACTTTGATGAGGACGGCGTCCGCTGGCGATTTTGCCGGCAAGGCAAAACCCCCGACGCCGAGAACCAGGGTCGCATTGAGCGCTGCGATTGCGCTCGCAAACCCAGCCGCCCGCCATGCTTTCACAAAGCCAGCCAGAAGAGCGGCCCCGAACGCCAGAAGAAAGAGCTGCTTCGGCCAATGCGATGCGAGATCGAAAACCCAGCCCGCAGTCCCTTCGAGACCAGCACGATCTGCAAGGCCAAACGCCGTAATCATGGCGGCGACTGTCGCCGCAACCCACGCCGCCCATGTCAGAAGCCGATCACGCACCGGGTTATAGTTGCAGGATACTTATCTCACCGCCAGCAGCGCCTCGGTCGGATCGATGTCTCCGTCATAAAGTGCGCGGCCAAGGATCGCGCCCTCGATCGGGTTTCCGGGCCGCGCCTTCAGCGCCCGGAGGTCGGCAATGTCGCGCACGCCGCCCGATGCGATGATCGGGATCGACACGGCATCCGCCAACTCGCCTGTCAGGTCGATATTGACGCCCGTCTTCAGTCCGTCGCGCGAGATGTCGGTCACGATGATCGCTCCAACTCCGCAACCCTCGAACGCCTTGGCGAGTTCGACGGCCCGCATCTCGGTCGTCTCGGCCCAGCCTTGCACGGCCACCCGGCCTTCGCGCGCATCGATGCCGACCGCGACGTGTCCTGGAAAGAGGCGCGCTGCGTTTTTCACCAGCGCCGGGTCGCGCACCGCCGCCGTACCAAGGATTACCCGCGACACGCCGGCGTCGAGCCACCGCTCGATTCCATCCATGTCGCGTATCCCGCCGCCCAGCTGAACCGACGCGCCCATCATCACATCGAGAATCGAGGCGACCGCGTTGTGGTTCACCGAATGCCCCTCGAACGCGCCGTTGAGATCGACGACGTGCAGCGCCTCGAAGCCCATGGCTGAAAAGCGCAGCGCCTGGTCGGCCGGATCGTCGTTGAAGGATGTCGCGGTCATCATCTCGCCGCGGAGCAGACGGACGCAAACGCCATCCTTGAGGTCAATTGCAGGATAGAGCTTCATTTTCTTCCCGTCTTAAGGGCGCTTCGAGACGCGCCGTTGGAGGGCCGAAAGCGCGCCTTGTCAACGATCAGGGCTTCCAGCGCAGGAAGTTGGCGAGAATGGTCTGGCCTGCCTGCTGGCTCTTTTCGGGGTGGAATTGCGTGCCAAACAGGTTGTCGCGTGCGACCGCCGCCACGAATTTCCCGCCATAGTCGCAACGCGCCGCAACGTGATCGCGATGCTCCGCCGTCAACGCGTAGGAGTGCACGAAATAGACGTGCGGGTCCTGCTTCAGCCCGTTGAGCACGGGGTGGGATTTCAGGTCCGTCAGCACATTCCAGCCCATGTGCGGCACGGGCAGGTCCGCGCCCGCGGCGTCCTTCGGCCGGATACGTTCGACCGCGCCGGGAATCCATCCCAGCCCGCGCGTCTCGACATCCTCGCGGCCGACATCCGCCATCAGCTGCATGCCAACGCAAACGCCCAGGAACGGGCGCCGGCTGCGGAATACGGCTTCGTTCAGGGCTTCAGTCACCCCCGTGCGGCTGGCCAGCCCGGCGGCGCAATCGGCAAAGTGGCCGACGCCCGGCAGCACGATGCGGTCCGCCTGCCGGATCCGATCCGGATCGTCTGTCAGTGTGACGGTGAGGGGAATCTCGAAATGGTTCGCGGCCGCTTCGAGCGCGCGCTGAACCGATCGGACATTGCCCGAGCCATAGTCGATGATTGCAAGGCGGGTCATGAGGCAAGGAAATAGCGCGCCCCGGCCTGCATGTCATGACCAACATGGTTCCGAAAAGCCGTCCAGGGACAGCATTCTCACTTTCGGCTCGCGATCCCGGAAACGCATGCCAGCCGCCTTGATGAAGTCAGGGCCAAGGCCGGTGACGCCTTGTCTTTTTCGACACCCGCCTTGTCCAGCGGCGCCTTCGCCCCCTCCGTGGCGGCGATAGCCTTTGGATGGCCAAAAGCGGGATGTTGTCGCCGACGAGATCTCAATTGCCCTCCCTCGTGCAGAATTGCACGGCAAAGCCGCACATCGCACGGCGTGTCGACCGAACCGGCGCCGCCGGCGACCGTTGAAAGGCGGACAAATGCCGGCGTCCGCTCGTCAGCGCGCTGAAAGAGATAAAGCTTGGTGAGCGCCGCCTGGGATTTGTAGAGTTCGAAATTGCCGTGCGCCGCAGAGCCACGCGTGTGGACGATGCGCTCGTGATCGACGTCAAGGATCTTCTCGCGCAGGACAAATCTTCCAGCAGCACAGCGCCGTATTGGCCAGGGTTCCGCTGGTTCTGGCTGTCGGAAACGCGGATGCCCTGAGTGGTCTTCAGATGACCCTTCGGATCATGCGGGCCGCGTCCGGCAACGTGTTGAGGCGCCTCGTCAGCGGCGCCGCCATCACATGCAAAATCCTTCGGGGAGGGCGCCCCCCTGTCGTGGCCATTAAGGCTCCCTCGATGCTGCGCGCGGCATCGAGGGATTTAGAACCATTCCAGGAAGCGATCACGCGCATCTGCAAATGCGCGTGCGCACACTGGTCGTTCCAGCTGCGCGAACGATCAAAGGTTAGGTTGATTGGCTACAGCGAGCCCTTCGTGCTCGCGACTTGGCCCTTGAGCCGGTCGTCGACCATGGCCGCCGTGCGCAGCGCCCGCGCCAGTGATTTGAAGCTCGCTTCCGCGATGTGGTGCGAGTTCTCTCCGTAAAGCAGCTCAAGGTGCAGGCACACGCCCGCATTCATCGCGAAGGCGTGGAAGAATTCCTTGAACAGCTCGGTGTCGACAACGCCAACCTTGTCCCGGGTGAAGCCGACCTTCCAGATCAGGTAGGGCCGGTTGCAAAGGTCAACGGACGCGCGCACCAGCGTTTCGTCCATGGGCACATAGGCGTGGCCGAAGCGGATCACGCCTGAATAGCCGCCCACAGCCTCCTTGAACGCCTGGCCCAGCACGATGCCCACATCTTCCATCGTGTGGTGCTGGTCGATATGGAGGTCGCCCTTGGCCTCCACGTTAATGTCCATGGCGGAGTGCTTGGCGAAGCTTTCCAGCATGTGGTCGAAGAAGCCCACGCCCGTGGAAATCTTCGACTTTCCAGAGCCATCCACGTCCAGGGAAACCTTGATCGAGGTCTCCTTGGTCTCACGGACCACTTCGGCTTTGCGTGCTTTGTCCGCCATGGGCGGGCCTCCGGCATTAACTGAGCGTTCGCTTCCAGAACCTAGTTTTGCACATGAACGGTCGAGGAATCCTGAATGCGGGAGCATTTAGGCTGCGACACGCACGAATGCCACCGGAATCCGGATCAGACAGCAGCGAAATGCCCGATAAGTCGGCCAAACGCCCCAGGGAGCGCAAAGAGAAGCGCCCAGCCAAGCGCCGGCTTGGCCTGGCTGGCCGCGTCACCTTGATCGCAATCTGCGCTGCGCTCGTGGCCACCTTGGCCCAATGGATCGCCACGCCGATCCTGGCGCAGGGCGAGGTCAGGCGCCAGCAGGTCATCGCCGTGACCAGCGGCGTGAACTTGCTTGCCGATGTCAGCGCGCTGCACGCCCGGGCGGGCCGCTGGTCCGAGGTTCCTGCTTTGGTCGACGCGCTCACCGATGGCCTCCCCGGAGGGCAGTCGGCCGTTTTCGACGCCGACTGGAAGCTCATCGCGAGAGACGGCGCGA
>Ga0138256_10000274_pt1 | contig 59613 bp, 31 predicted proteins | sample KNB2016incub_MG_FD_105486 | JGI IMG/M metagenome (GOLD analysis project Ga0138256, IMG submission 105486) | Active sludge microbial communities from wastewater in Klosterneuburg, Austria - KNB2014incub_MG | ecosystem: Engineered > WWTP > Activated sludge > Unclassified | place: Austria...
ATATTCGGTTGTCGGCATAGGGTGGGCGTGCGCGCGTCATACAACATGTCATGCCTGCGCACGAGCCGAGTATATCAGGAGCCGCACGTCATTTCAACGGCTTTGTGCGCCGCCGAGTTGCTCGACGGCGACGTCCATCACCTTGAAGTCACGCACGTTGTTCGTGAGAATGGTCGCCGAGAGATGATAGGCGAGCGCGGCGATGAGCGCGTCAGGCGTTGCCAGGCGGCGACGCTGAGCACGGGCGCGGTTCCGAAGGTTTCCGGCGGAGGCAGCCATCTGTGGCGTGAGGTCTACGTAGGTGAGCTTGTCGAGGAAGGAATCCATCTTCGGGTTCGTGCCGCGAGGCGCTCCCGTGTGGAACTCGGCGAGCACAACGGCGCAGACACACAACTCATGGCCGTCGGCCAGCAGTGCCTTCACCCGAGAGGACGTAGGCTCGACTCCCCCTTCGCACTCGATGAGAACGGTTGCGTCCAGGACGTACCGGCTCATGTGCGTGGAGCGGAGACGCGCTCCCGCAGTGCGTCCAACTCACGATCGCGCTCAAGGGAATCCTGGCGGTCGTCATGCACCCACTGTGCGATGGACTCTGCGGTGTCGCCCCATGGGCGCGGCTCACCCTTCGCACTGCCTATCGCCGCCTCGGCAGCCTCGACAAGCTCCCGGTGCGCCAGCTCCCGCGCCACCGCGTCGTTGATGAACCGGCTACGGCGACGAGCACCCACCAGCCGGTCGATTTTCGCGACGACGGCCTTGGACATGATGACGTGCGTGCGCATGTCGGTTTCAGGGTTCATACGGCGGCTCCATGGGTGATGCATGGAAACCATTATCGCACATTGTAATGTGATTTACAAGTACTAGCTGTGTGCGTTACGCTCCGAACCCGTCCTGGGGCGCCGGTTTGGGTTCTTGAACCTCAATTCTTGAGGTTCTTGGTCGGCGGATGGCCAGGCACGTCCGCCTGGAGCCTCCACGAGCCCCACAATTGATACCAACCGTGATACCAACCCGGACGAATCCCAGCGAACAAGCCCGGACGCCGATCCTGCTACTTCGAGCGCATTCACTCTGTAAATCCACCCTCAACGGACGTCCGCGAACATCCCAAAACATGCCCAGGATGAGACTTTTAATCCGTTGGTTCAGGGTTCGAGCCCCTGGGGGGGTACACCACCGCCGACCGCCCCGCTTGCCCTTTCCCGCCCCCCGGACTACATGTTGCGCCGCCGCGCCTTCGCGGCATCCTCCTTCGTCGGCGCGCGTCCCGTCCGGACGGCCGGCGACGCGGCACCCGCATCCACGAATCCGGAGAAATCGCCCCATGAACGTCTCCTATTCCCGCCTGTCGCTGGCCGCTGTCGGTTTGACGCTGGCCGCGCTCGTCTCCGCGTGTGAACCGGAGAGCGCAGACTTCGTCGCGGGCAGCGTGCCCGAGCTCGTGATCCGCGCGACGGACAACGACTATCCCGAGACCGCCGAGACCACCGCCGGCCTGACGGAGGTCACGATCGACAATCAGGGAACGGAGCTGCACCAAGTGGCGCTGCTCCAGCTGACGGACGGCAAGTCGTTCGACGACTTCACGGCCTATGCGGCCACGGCCAAGGAGACCGATCCGCTCCCGAGCTGGGCGGTGCCGGCCGGCGGGCCCGCGGTGGCGGCGCCCGGGCAGAAGGCCAGCACCTTCGTTCCCCTCGAAGCGGGCACGTATGCGATGGTCTGCAACATCCCCGACGCCAAGGGCGTGCCCCATGTCCAGAAGGGGATGATCAAGCCGTTGGCGGTGACGGATTCCGAGGCGGCCTCGGCTGCCGCACCGAGTGCGGATGTCGAGATCAAGCAGCTGGACTTTGCCTTCCAGGTGCCGGCCAAGGTCTCGGCGGGCGAGCACGTGATCGCGGTCTCCAACACGGGCAAGCAGCCGCACGAGGCCGTCCTCGTGAAGCTCGACGAGGGCGCGACGGCCGCGGATGTCGCGGCCGCGTTCGCGCCCGGCGCCAGCGGTCCGCCGCCGGCCCTGCCGCTCGGCGGCGTCGTCGCCATTCCCGCCGGCGCCAGCCAGTCCTTCCCGGCCGATCTCACGGCCGGTCGCTACGCGCTGCTGTGCTTCCTGCCGGATCCGGCCAGCGCCCAGCCGCACGTGGCGCTCGGGATGATGACCGAGTTCGACGTGGAGTAGGCCAGGGGCGTTTGCGCAGGCGGGCAGAACCAAGCGGGCAGAACCGATAGAGCAAGGCGCATGCACTCCGCCACGGCTATGCGCCTTGCTCTTCGGTCGACACGTAATCGGACAGATACAGGTACGCCGGCTCCACGACCCTCATCGCGCACAGCTGGTCGTTGCCGATCACGGCACCGCAACCCGCGGCCGACGCGGTGCCGACAAGAAGCGCATCGGGCGGGCTGAGGCCGAAGGCGGCACGCAGGCGGGCGGCGGCTTGTGCGGCGGCACGGTCCAACGGCGCAACGGTCACGCCGGGGAAGTGATCGAGGAGAAGCCCAAGCCGCGCCTGCGCGTGGGGATCATCGGCGCGGATCAGCCCGACGAGCAGCTCGGTCTCTGCCAGGGTGGGCACCACGATCTCGATGGCGCCGTCCTCCGCCAATCCGAATACGCCGGCCACCAGCGGGAAGTACGGTTCCGTGCGGTCCAGAAAGTAGATCAGCGCGTTCGTGTCCAGCGCCACACGACGCGCCGCCGCAACGCGGGCCAACCATGCGCTCACGCGTCGCCCCAGCTGGCACGCTCCTCGCGGATGTAGGTCTCGACGTCGCCGTACGCACCTTCGAGCACGCCGGCGAGAGCATCTGTGAGGCGCCCGGAGCCGATCGGCAGGAGCACGATGCGATCGTCCTCGAGGCGGACGATCAGCCGCGAGCCGGGCCCGAGTTGAAGTGCGCGGGCCATATGCGCCGGCAGCGTGAGCTGTCGCTTGGACGAGAGAACGGCTGTCGTCTCGATCATACGTGCTCCTTACCTGTGGGCACAAAGTAAAGCGCATTCGACGATGGTCAAGCAAGCGGCGCCGGGCGAGCGATTCGAAGGCGCCCGACGGACCCTGTTGCGCCCCAAGCCCGTTCCTGATACACTCCCCCCGCCCAGCACCCCACACAACCGCTCGCTCCACCACCCGCCGGCCACAAGCCTCGCCACGGCACCGGGGGAAGTGCGTTGCACAGGCGCCGCGGCGCAGGTACCAGGAGGTCCTGCGATGCGTTGCCCTGTCCCGGCCACACGCCTTGCCCTGCTCGCCCTCGCGCTGTCGCCGCTGTTCTTGCTGGTCTTGTTGTCGGGGTCGCGCGCGGCCCCGACGGCCGCAGCGCCGGCCCGTCAAGCGCACCATTCGCCACCCCGCCCGGCCGCCGTCGCCGCCGTCGCCGACGCGCTGCGCGCCCAGGGCAACGGCCCGACGGCCCGCGCGCTGGCCGTCGAGACGGAGTACGACGCGCTGCGCGTGCCGGACGCACCGGCGCTCAGCCCGGCGCAGGCCGTTTCCATCGAGCTCTGGCTCAAGCGCAAGCGGGCCACGGGCTGTAGCGCCCTGGTGAGCAAAGGGCGATCGAACGGGTACTGGCTCGGCGTCTGCGACGGCCGTCTGCGCTTCAGCGTCGGCGGCCAGGCCGTCGACGGCGCGACGGTGCTCGCCGAGTCCCGCTGGCTGCACGTGGCCGTCACGTACGACGGCGCGACGGTCTCGCTGTACATCGACGGCACCCTCGACCGCGCCGCCGCGCTCCGCCGGCCGCTCGACCGTGTCGCCACGCCGCTCGTCCTGGGCGCTGACGCCGCGCCGGGCGCCGTGTTCAGCGGCGGCATCGACCACGTCCGGCTGTGGGGCCTCGCCCGCACGGCCACCGACATCCGTGCCGATCGCTATGCCACGCTCTCCGCACGCAGCGGCCTGATCGCCCAGTGGCCGCTGGACGGCGACGGACGCGACCTGGCCGGCGGCCACGACGGCGACGACGCCACGGGCGCATTCGGCTTCGACGGAGCCCTGCCGCGCGACCTCGTCGCACCGCTCGCCACCGGCACGGTCGCGGCGGACGGCGTCTGCGGCGGCGCGGAGTACGGCACGGCCGAGCGCGTGGCGCTCGACGGTCCGGACGTCGTGACGGCGTTCGTCCAGGTCACGTCCGACGCGCTCTGGGTCTGCCTGACCGATCTGCCCCGCCCGACCGGTGCCAACGCCTTCGTCGGCGTCCTGCTCGACCGCAACCGGTCCGGCGATGCCCGCACCCAGCTGGGCGACTACCGCATCCTGGCCCGCTACGCCGGCGTGCACGCCGTGGAGGAGGGCGACGGGAACGGCGGCTGGAAGGTGCTCACGCTGCCGAACGACAGCTGGACCGTCGGGCGCACGTCCACCGGCACGCTCGGCAGCGAGCGCTGGACGGCCGAGATCCGCATCGCCCGCAGCCTCCTCGAACCGCCGCGCGACCCGGACGAGCCCGTCGGCGTCGGCTTGGCCGTGGCCTACAGCGGCCTGCGCGCCGCCGGCGACGACCGCCTGTGGCCGTCCGGCGCAACGCTCGGCGCGCCGCATGGCTGGGCCGCGGCCACGCTGGCCGAGGAGACCGGCCTCGTGCCGCGCTACGCGTTCAGCGGCACCGTCGTCCAGCCGACCGAGGACGATCCGACCAAGGGCGTCGCCGGCGCCGTCGTGCAGTTGCTGGCGACGGACGACCTGGAAGGCGGCGCGCTGCGCCTCATCGACACGGACGTGACGGACGGCGGCGGCGCATACCGTCTGGCCTACCGCGGCTACCCGCCGGCCGGGTTCGTCGTCCGCCAGACGAATGCCCGCGGCACGCGCTCCGTGGCCGCCGACCCGGGCCCACGCGGCCGCGCGGCTGGCGCCGACGTCGTGTGGTACGCCATCGACGCCGACGATCCGACGGCCGAGCGGACGTTCGGCGGCGGCCGGTTCGTCGACGCCGCCGCACCGGCGCCGGCGCCGGCGCTCGATCGACACTACCTCATCGTCTACGCCCCGCCCGTGACGGAGGCCGACCTCGAACCGCTCGTGCGGCTGCGGTCGAACCAGGGCTTCCAGGTGATGCTGCGGAGCACCGACGAGCTGTTGCGGGTCGGCGAGGGCCGCGACCTCGCCGAGCGGATCCAACGCTGGCTGGCCGCCACGTGGCGCGCCGTCGAGCCGGCGCCGGTCTATGCGCTCCTCGTCGGCCGCGGAGACACGATCCCGGTGCGGGACATCGGCTGGCACGACAACGACCACCGCGATCCGCTGCGCGGCGGCTACTACCCGGCTTGGCCGACGGACTGGTACTACGCCGACGTCGACTCGGAGTGGGATGCCGACGGCGACGGCTACTACGGCGAGTTCATGCGCTGCCGCCCGGGCGACACCTACCCCGAAAGCGACACGGACGACGATCGTGACGAGGACGCCGACGACGAGCGCGACTGCCCCGAGGCGGGCAGCCTGTCACGCGAGGGCCCGTTCGGCGAACTGCGCGGAACGGCGGACGACTTCCGCGCCGAGATCGCCGTGGGCCGCCTGCCGCTGGGCGAGCCGGCCGAGGTGCGCCGTGCCGTCGCCGGGATCATCGCCGCCGAAGCGGGCGGTGTGGAGCGACGGCGGGCGCTGCTGGCCGGATCGTTCTGGAGCTGGGAAGGCGAGAGCTGGTCGGCCGAGCGGCCCGGCAGCGTGCCGGGCGGCGACGTGCTGGCCGACCCGCTGATGCGGGCCAAGTGGGACGGTCAGCAGCCCTTCGGCCACGACACCGCCGAGGCGCTGGAGGGCAGCGTGCGGCCCATGCTGACCGGGCTCCTGCCGGAGATCCGCCGGCTCTACGCCTCGACGTCACCGGACTTCGACCCGACGCTCGTCCCGACACGCCACAGCCCCGACGTCGCGCTCTCGGCCGCGGCGTTCGCGCAGGAGTGGCAGCGCGGCGTCGGACTGGCCGTCGTGGCCGGCCGCGGCGCGGCGGACGGCGTGTACGGCGGCAGCTGGACGCGCGACGCGGACGGCGACCGCCGCATCGACCAGCCGGCTCCGCCGACCGCCTGCCCCCAGGGCGTGGACGAGACGGGCGGCTGCCAGGAGTTGACGATCGAACGCTTCGTCGACGGCAACCTGCCCGCACCGGCCTCCCCGCCGATCGTGATCGCCAACGCCGGCGGGACCGGCGGGGTCGCTTGGACGTGGGACGGCGTGGACGCCGGCGGCGGCGCCGTCGGCCTGCGCCTCGGGCCGTCGGCCGTGCCGTCCACGCTCCTCGGCCGCGGCCGGGCGGCGGCCTGGGTCGGCAGCTTCGGGCCGATCGAACCCGGCGACCTCGACGGGTTCCAGGCGGCGCTGGCCGATGACCTCGTCGCCGACGGGCTGCGCCTCGGCGTGGCGCACGGCCGTGCCGCGGGCGCGCTGGCGCACGGCGGTCCGTACGATCCGCGCCGCTACGGCACGGCCGTCCTCGGCGACCCCGCCCAGCTCTACTGGGGCGGCGCGGCCGACACGCTCGGCCCGTGGCCCGGCGACGGCGGCGGCTGGCGGGCCGACGGCGCTTCGCCCTTTGCCGGACCGACGGTTCCGGAGGTGGCCTGGACATCGCGCGATCTCGGACCGGGCACGCCGGTCGTCATCGGCCGCACGGGCGAGCCGATCGCGGTCGGGAGCGGCGGTGCGGTGCAGTTGACGCCGGGCGGCGCGGTCGCCCGGCAGGCCGTCATGGGCGCCGCGGCCGCCGCCGCGCGCTACGCCCCGGCGATCGGCGTCGGCGGCGCGTACGTGGCGGCCGGCAGCTCGCTCCTGGCGCTGAACGCGGACCTGACGCTGCGCAGCACGATCTTGCTTCCGTCCGGCGGTCAGGCCACCGGCGCGCCGCGCCTCGACCCGGACGGCGTCGTCTGGCAGGCCACGACCGTCGGGTTGGCGCGGATCGATCCGGCCGGCCGGGCGACGATCCTGTACGGCGATCCGGCGGTGGGCGCCGCGGCCATCCTGCCGTCGGGCGAGATCGTCTGGTCGACGAGCGACGGCCGGGTCCTGGCGTGGCAGCCCGGCAGCGACCTCCCGGCGCGCCCGCTGGGCGCTGGCCCGCTCGGCGAGATCACCGGGCCGGCGGTCAGCCCAGAGGGCACGGTGTACGTCGGCACGGCCGGCGGGCGGGTGAACGCCTATCCGGACGAGCGCGCCGGCTGGCAGGTCGATGCGGGCGGCGCGGTGCGCGCCCGGCCGTCCGTGGCCGCCGACGGCACGCTCGTCGTCGGCACGGCCCGCGGCGACGTGATCGCCTTCGCCGCCGAGCGGACGGAGCGCCTCTGGACGACGCGCCTGGCCGGCGGGATCGACGCCGGCGTGACGCTCGACGGCCGGCAGGCCTACGCCGTCGCCGGCGCCTCGCTGCACGCTCTCGACCTGGCCACCGGCGCCGTCCTGTGGACCGTCGACCTCGGCGGCGCGACGGACGCACGAAGCACGCCCGTCCTCAGCGCCGACCGCACGCAGTACGTGACGCGCGCCGACCGGGCGATCGTGGCGGTCCGCGAGGCGGGCTGGCTGGCGCCGCCGTCCAACGTCCGCCTGGCCGCGGCCAACGGTGCCCTCGTCGTCGCATGGCGGGACAACAGCACCACCGAGTCCGGCTTCCACGTCGAGCTGTGCGACACGGACGGCATGTGCACGGACGCGGGTACCGCGCCGGCCGGCGCGACGCAGCTCGAGATCCGCCGCCCGTCGTTCGCCGCCGGCCACGTCGTCACGGCGCGGGTCGGGGCGATGGGGCCGGAGGCTGGTGGCGGGGCCCGCCTCGCCGAAGCCACCCTCGACTCCGAGCTGGCCGTCTCCGAGCCGGCCGCCGTTCCGCCCGGCCGTCCGGCGTCGCCGGCCGCACTTACCGCCGAGGCGGTGGCGCCGGGCGAGGTGACGCTCCGCTGGCGCTACGACGCGGACGCGGGCCTGCTCCGCGGGTTCACGATCGCGCGCATGACCGAGGACGACGGGAACTGGCAGCCCGTCGCGCTCGTCGGCGCCGACGTCCGATCGTTCGTCGACACCGGCGTCGCCGCCGACACGGCCTACCGCTTCCGCATCACCGCCGAGTCCGACGACGGTACCGCGGACTCGGCGACGGCCGACGCCACGACGTGGCGGATCTCGGACTCGGCGCCGCGCGACGTGCGGGCCGCCCAGACCGGCGATCAGCTGATCCTCACGTGGCGCAACCACACGACCAGCCACACCGGCGTGCTCGTGGAGCGCCTCGACCCCGGCATGGCCACGTTCCACGTCGTCGGCCGCCTGGCGCCGAGCGCGCAACGCTTCGTGGACGGCGTCGAGCTCCTGTCGGGCGTCTACACCTACCGCATCCGTACGACGCGGGAGGGCGAAGCCACAAAGGCGACATGGTTCACGGTGCGCGTCGGGGAGGCGAACGCCGGAAAGGTGTACCTGCCGTTGGCGACGACGTATCGGCGGCGGTAGGAGTATCGCGGGCGGGCGGGGCGACGGCCCCACCCGCCCGCACGCATCGCCCATCATCCCGGTCCGCTCACCGCACTCCATACCCCCTGAACCCATCAAACCGCCCCTCCAACCCCACCTCCCCATTCGACGCATACACCCCCACCCGCCCCGCCGGCACCTGCAGGTCCGTCACCAGGCTGATCATCTGCCCGTTCGCGTACAGCGTCGTCAGGCCGGAGTCACGCACCAGCATCAAGTGGTTCGTCCCGTCGGCCACCACGAGCTGATCGGACGACGTCGGCGAGACGAGCGTTTGCCACGCCCCGCCCGTCCGGCGGTAGAGCGAGTACTGGCCGGCGCGGTCGATCTCGAAAATGTGGAAGTCCGTGCCGCCGGCGTTCAGGCCGAAGACGAGCGCCGCCCAGCCCTGGGCCGTGCCCGGCATGCGCACGTCGGCCTCGACGACGAGATCGGTGAGGCTTGGGCCGTTGGGCAGCGTCGACCAGCGCCAGACATTGGGCCGGGTGTGGAGGATGCGGTACTCGCCGTCGACGTAGCCGACCGAGCCGCTGGCGTCCTGCCCCGCCGGCCAGCCGGTGGATGGGTCGCCGAAGTCGTCCGCGATCCGCAGCGTCTTGGCGATGTAGATCTGCGATTCGGCCGACGTCGTGGCTCCGCCGAACGTCACCGCGCCCGTGAACGCGTGCGCCCCCACCGGCGCCGCGGCCGGGATCGTCCGTTCGAGCTTGAACCAGGGCGATCCGGGCGGGACATCGATCGGACCGCTCCACGCCAGCCCCGCAACGACCGCGCCGAGGTCGTCGCGCACGGCGAAGTCGAAGGCGGCGCTCACGGTCGCGCTGCCGCCGTTGGACACCTGCACCCACAGCGTAATCGCCTCGCCCGGCGCGAAGGCCATCCGCATGCGCGCCGGGTCGGCGCCCGTCGTGAGCGCGCGGAGGGCCGCAGCGCTGCCGGCGCCGGGCGACGGCGTCGTGGCCGCGGGCGTCACCGTCACCGTCGCGCTCCCTCCGGCGCCCGGCGTCGGCGCGAGGGCGGTGAGCGTGGCGGCGACGGCCGTGCCGACGACATCGGGTGTGGCGCTGGCCGTGGGCGGCACGTCGCGCGTCGCGGTCGGCGCGAGGGCCGTCAGCGTGGCGGCGACGCGCGTGCCGACGGTGTCGGGCGTCGCGCTGGCGGGTGCGCTCCGCGTCGGCGTCGCCGTCGGACGGTTCGTGGGCGGCGGGCCGTTTGTCGGGGACGGGCGCGGCGTGGCGGTGCGGGCGGCGAGGTTGCCGCTGCGGACGCTCCACGGCAGGAAGACCGTCTTGCCGCGGGTCGTGAAGCTCCAGGCGTGGAAGGTGGTCTTGCCCAACCTGGACCCGTCGGGGAGCACCTGGGTGCCGTAGAGCGTTCCCCAATAGATGGCCGCCTCGTTCAGAGCCGACGTCGGGGTGAAGACCACGGTGCTGTCGACGGGCTCATGGCCGGAAACGCCGGGCACCACCGCTCCGGCAGCGTCGAACAACGTGAGCACGACGTCGTCCAGGGACGAGGGGTGGATCGGATCGCGAAGATGCGCTTCGACCTGCGTGCGCACCGAAACACCTCTTGACCCGTCCGCCGGAACCTCGGCCAGCACCTTGATCGGGTTGTCGAGGCCGAACGCGAGCGTGGCGGTCGTCGAGTCGAACCCGTCGCCGGCGACGAGGCGCAGCCGTGCCTCGGGGCCGTTCGGGACTTCCGCGGATCGCAGCGTGAAGCGCGTCAGCCCGCTGTCCATCAATAGCGGCTCCCAGCGCTGCCCCCCGTCGCCGCTGAACAACAGCGTGTACGTCAGCGCGTCCCCGTCCGCGTCCTCGCCCGTCCAGGCGACGTCGACGTCGCCGCGGCGGGTCGCGCCGGCCGCCGGCTGCGTGAAGCGCACCGTCGGTCCGTGGGCGGTCTTCGTGCGCCGGGCGACGACGGCCTCGCCGTGCAGGATGGACACCGTCGCCGCCGTCGGATCGGCCGGCACGCTGACGAGGAAGCCGGCCAGCGCGCCGCTGCCGACCGGCCCGAAGGCCGGGGCGAACGGGTAGCGCGCGATCCGCGTGCCGGCGACGTCGTGCAGTTCGACGGCGTAGTCGCCGGCGCCGGACGCGAGCAGCGACGGGACGCCGTCCGTGCGCAGGATCGGATCGATCGTGCCGGACTCGGCGCCGTCCGAGCGGCGGCGGATCGTGCCGGAGAGGACGAGGACGGGCACCGGGTCGGCGGCCGCACGTGCCAGCGCGGCGACATCGTCGGTGCCGGCGGTCGCGGCGCTGTCGTCTTCGCCGGCCTCCGCCCCGTCGACCTCATCGCCGTGCGCGGCCGCCGCAATGAAGCGGGGCGGGCACGGCGGCGCGCCGAGGCATGAGCGTTCCGTCCAGAGGTCGACGAACGCCTCGTAGTCGCGCGTCGCCTGCCACGTGTTGCTCCGGCCGACGAGGACGTTCATCACAGCGCGGCTCGCGCCGATCTGGTGGTCGTCGTCGGCGTAGATCGCGCGGTCGTTCAGGATGTCGTAGCCGCTCAGGCGGTCGACGCCGGCGGTCGAGTCCGGCAGGCCCTCGATGTCGCCCAGGACGTGGACGAGCGCCTCGGGCGAGACGCCGGCCTCGATGAGCGGGATCGGGAAGGCCGAGTACCCGACCCGTTCGCCCTCGGCGGGGGCCTTCTGCGCCCAGATGCCGGACTGCATCGCCTCGTGGTACACCGCCGGATGGGCGAGCACGTCGGGATGGCCGATGTATTGCACGAAGTAGCCGGGCGGGACAAGGACGGCGATATAGCGCCAGCCGAAGATCCTCGTCATGAAGCCGGTGCGGCCGACGTGCTGCGCCATGTAGAGGAACTTCGTCCACGGCGCGCTGTCGTGGCATTTCTCCGGGTCGTCGCACGGCACGTCGGCGAGGTAGCCGAGGCGCAGGTCGAGGCGCGTGAGCGGCAGGAGGTTGACGGCCGGCTGGCCGAGCCCGTGCAGCCAGGTCTCCTGCTGGCCGCGCGACATCGTCCAACTGAAGCCCGGGATCTCTTTGTTCACGATCGGCACGGCCAGCAGGCCGATCTTGCGCGCCGCGCCGACGTCCGACCAGCTGTTCACGTTGAACGCGGCCTGCGGGACGGTGATCACCTTCTCCGGCACGGCGTGCGCCGGCCGGAGCTCGGCCTGGACGGTGTGGCCGCCGCGCCCGATCGGCGCCGGGATGAGGAAGTTCGCCGTGTTCCCCTTTGCAGCCGCCGCGTCCGGCACCTTGGGCGGCCACCGGCCGGGGTAGAACGTGTGCGGCTTCGTCTCGTCCATGCTCCGGCGCGGGACGATCAAGCGCACGTTCACGACCTCGTCATCCAGCTCGCTGTCCTCGGAAATCCCGGCGTCCACCCGCAGCATGAACGACTTCACGGCCAGCGTGATGAAGCCGTACAGCGGGTCGCGCGGGTCGTCCACGACCTGCGAGACGATGATCCGGGGGTCGAACTTCGGCATCGTCCGGAAGCGGAACGCGTGGTCGCCGGCCAGGACGCTCCCGTCGCGGCCCTTCACGCCGTCCTGGCCGCCCTTGACGACGACGCGGACCATCAGGCCGACGTCCGGCACCGGGTCGGCCGTCACGCGCAGCTTCGCGCCGCTACCGAAGGACTCGGTCCACGTCCCGAGGTCGCCGTGCCAGAGCGTGTCGAGCCGGAGCGTGTCCTCGTTCACCGACGCGGGATCGATGGCGCGATCGAACTCGATGTCGACGGTATCGTCCGGCTCGAGGACAATGTCCCGCGCATCGGCCTCGGGCCACGTCCGGATGACCTTCAGGCCGATGAACCGCACACCCGCTGCCCCCTCGCCGCCGTGCGTAACGTTTACGACGCGGATCGTCGCCTGCTCGCGGCCCATCAGCTCGGACGGCGGCGGCGGCTCGTAGAACGCCTCGACGCGCCCGGCGGCGTCCGTCTTCGCCTCGTTGTTCCTCATCGTCGCGCCGATGAACGTCCCCATGTCCGGCGGGTCGACGCTGAAGCGCAGGACGTCGCCGGCCACCGGCCGCCCGTCGAAGTCCAGCACGTCGGCCGTGACCTTGATCGCCCGCCAGACGGGCTCGATCGGGACCTCCGCCGGGTCGACCTTCACCGTCAGGCGGTAGCGCTCGATCCGCAGGCCGAGGCGCCGCTCGAGCCCGCGCGCGGCATTGCGCACGACGACGGCGACGCCGTCCCGCCCGCGCAGCGCGTCGACCGTCGGCGCGCGGTAGCGCACGCGCACCTCGCCCGCCGCATCCGTCACGCCCGACGACGTCGTCAGGCTGCCCATGTCCTGCGGGTCGAGGGCGAACGTGAGCGCCTCGCCCGCGACGGCCTTGCCGCCGCCATCGACGATCGTCGCCGTGACGACGGCCTCCGACGGCGCGGCGCCGCTGGGCGGGAGCCGCGTCGCATCCGCATCGACGTCGAGGCGGTAGCTCGGCACGGGCGTCGGGACGACCTCCGGCCGCTTGTAGTACGCGTAGACGTAGACCCGCCACACCGGATCGCCCGGCGTCGTCGTCCCGATCGTGCCGCGGAACATCACGACGTGCAGCGGCGGCCAGGCTTGCGGGTCCGCCGGCAGCGTCGCGCTCTGCGCGGCGAGCGGCGCGGCCAGGTCGACGGTCTTGCCCTCGATGTTGTCCAGGTACTGGCTCTTCAGCGCGCCCGAGCATACGGCCCGGACGTAGCACTCGTTGTAGGCGACGATCGTCGCCGCCGTCTGCCCGGTGCGCCCGGGTGTGGCGACCTGGCCGGTGGCGCCGCCGCCGATCTGGAACGGCGTGCCGGGCGTGATCTTGTCCGGCAGCTCCACGGCCAGCGTGGCGGTGGCGATCAGCTTGCCGGTCGGATACGTGCCCGTGTAGACCTTCGTGCCCCCGAACGGGAACGCGTCGATGTTGCCGCCCGGCGTCGAATAGCGCCGCGTCTCGACCTCGTCGTGCACGTCCTCGGTGTGGACGACCTCGAAGTGGTCGAGGAGCCAGGCCGTTGCGGGCTGGGCGTTGGCGGGGGCCGGGGCAGACGCGTGGGGGGCGACGGCCAGGAGCGTCGGCAGCACGACGAGAAGGGCGAGGCGCACGCGCCTCCGGACGATGACTGCAGGGCCGCGCGGTCGTCCACGCGCGCCAACGCGGCGGCTGCCGGCCGGTGCTTCGACTTGTGGTGCGGCCATGGCGGGAGCCGTTCTCTGGGCGCAGCGGCGCATGTGCCGCGCGAAGCGTACGTCGCGCCTGTTGGGTCGTCAACCCGTCCGCGGCTGCGGCGTAACACTCTTCCGCCCACAATAGACGCAACCGCGACCATCCCACCCCCATCCCACCCCCATTCCATGCCCATCCCACGCCCAACCAGGAGCCTATCGATGGAACCAGCCACCGCGTCGACGACGGACCCATCCGCCACGCCCATACCGACCACCGAGGTCGCCATCCTCGCCGGCGGCTGCTTCTGGGGTATGGAGGACCTCCTGCGCGCCATCCCCGGCGTCCTCGACACGGACGTCGGCTACAGCGGCGGGACGACGGCCGATCCGACGTACCCCGTCGTCAAGTCCGGCGCCACCGGCCACGCCGAGTCCGTCCGCATCGTCTTCGACCCGGCCGTGCTGTCGTACGCCGACCTGCTGGAGAACTGGTTCTTCAAGATGCACGATCCGACGACGACGAACCGCCAGGGCAACGACATCGGCACACAGTATCGCTCGGCGATCTTCTACACGACGGACGATCAGCGCCGGACGGCCGAAGCCGTGAAGGCGCAGGTCGACGCCGGCGGCAAGTGGCCGCGGCCGGTCGTGACGCAGATCGTCGCGGCGGGGCCATTCACGCCCGCGGAGGCGTACCACCAGGACTATCTGGTGAAGAATCCGGGGGGGTATAGCTGTCACTTCATGCGGGGGTGACATAGGAACGGTGGTTCTCGTCCCGTTCCCGTTCTCAGATCGGAGCCGTGCCAAGCTTCGGCCCGCGATCGTCCTCGCGGTCGTGGGGGAGGGGCGGCCTCGCTCAATCTTGATGCGTCGACCAGCGCCGTGTTACCCTCCTCAGGTTGGGCCCGCTGGGCCCACTTCTTCTGTCAAGCTGCTGGGCAGATCGGTCACGGAACGCAGGAGTAACGCGTCATGGGCATGGGTCAACCGCCGGGTCAATGGGGGCAGGGTCAACCGCAGGGCCAGGGGGGCCCGCCGCCCAGGCGCCGGAACATCTGGCCGATCGTGTTGCTGCTCCTCCTGATGCTGCTCGGCGGCGGTGGGGCCGCATGGTTCTTCCTCCAGAGGGACGACACCGGCGCCGGGAGTACGGCGCTGGCCGAGGGCGAGGTCTTCATGGAGCCCGCGGCGGCCGTCGGCCCGGATCCGTTCAGCGCGCAGCCCGTCGCGCCGCCGCCGGATCCCCTGATCGCCAAGCCCGCTCTCAAGGAAACCACCCGCGTCCCGGCGCCGGCACAGTCGGCCATTCAAGCCAGCAGCGGCGCCCAGCCCGGTCTCTACGGCGGCACCCAGAACAATGCGGCCTGTGACAAGGCGCAGATGATCGCCTTCCTGTCCGCCAACCCCGACAAGGCCGCCGCCTGGGTCGCTGCCCAGAACGCCGATCCCAACTTGCGCTGGCCCGGTCCGACGACCCGCGCGCTCACCGCAGCGGACATCCCCGCCTACGTCGGCGCGCTCACGCCGCTGGTGCTGACCGCCGACACCCGCGTCACCAACCACAGCTTCGTCGCCGGAAAGGCCCCGCCTCGCCAGGCCGTCCTGCAGAAGGGCTCGGCGATCCTCGTCGATGCCTTCGGGGTTCCCCGGGCGCGCTGCTACTGCGGCAACCCGCTCCTCCCGCCGGTGCCCGCCAAGGTTCCGGTGGTGTACGTCGGGACCTCGTGGCCCGATTTCAACCCCGCCAGCGTCAGCGTCGTGAGCGCCGCCCCGCAGCCGGTCACAAAGTTCGAGGTCAGGATGCCCGATGGCACGATGACGACGATCACGGTTGGCGGGCCTCCCGCCGCGGCCTCACCCGCGGCCGCCGCGACGAACACCGGCGCCGCCCCGGCCGCAACCGGCCAGGCGACCGCAACCGGGCAGCCGACGACCGCCGGGACTGCGATCGCCACGGCCTCGACGCTGGCCACCGCTACCGCTCCTGCCACCGCCGTTCCGGCCACGGCGGTTCCCGCTACGGCCGTGCCGCCGGCCGCCGTGCCGCCGACCGCCGTGCCGCTACAGCCGGTCACGGTCACTTTCGTGAGCACCTGCGTTGATCCAGACGTCGAAATCTTCTGGGTCGATGACGCTGGTAACGAGGTGCACGTAGATACTCTTCAGCCCGGCGACTCGCATGACGAGGATACTTTCGTGGGTCATGTATTCCGCTTCCGAAACGCGTCGGCTACGTGGGATTGGACGGTGCCCGCTGGAGGCGGGACGCATAACATCTGCGGGTAAGGGCTCGATCGGTGCCGACTGAGGTACCGGTGCCCCACAGTGCGGGTAGCGTTCGACAACACACTTGACGCGCCGCGGCGCAAGGGAGGATAGGAATATGGTGTCGAGCGGGACTCCGGGCCAAGGGGGACAGGGTCCCGGGCCGGATCAGCCGCCGCCCCAGTGGGGGCAGGGCCAGCCGCCGGGCTCGTGGGGGCCGCCGCCGCAGCAGCGGAGCGTGTGGCCGGTCGTGGTTCTGGCCGGCTTGGTGTTGGCGGCCATCGGCGGCGGTGGCGTGTGGTTCATGATGCGGGGGCAGGGCGGTAGCGCCGTCGCGGACCCGACGCCGGCGGCGGCCGCGCCGACCCTGCCCGCCGCCCCGGTGGAAGCGACGGCGGCAGGCTATCAGGGACAGCTGGTCATGGACCCGCTCAAGCGGATTGCCTCGGCCGCACCGCCCGAAGGCTGGGAGTTCGAAAGCGATCATGGGGCCAGTGCTGATGTCGGTGGGTTCGAGCTCTTGCGCTTGGCCCCGAATCTTGCGGTAGGCAAGCAACCCGGCACCTCTGGTGAGGCCTATTTCGTGGTCGGTCAGTACTGGCCGGGCACACCCGGAGGGACGCTGGACTTGCCAGCGATATGGGAGAATCTCAAGCCCACGGACTGCACGACCATCGGAAGCCCCGAGCCGCACAGCCATCCGCGCCACGGCTCGGGCCAGGTCCGCCGCAGCTCCGGTTGCGGTCCGGCGGGCATCGAGCGGTGGGAGTACGTCTTCCCGCAGGCAGGGGGTTCGGCCGTCTACCACATTGCTGAAGTCACCAACGACGCGGATCGCGCTCTCTCCGCCACGCTGCTGGACACGCTCGACGTCAAGCCTCCCCCGCCGTTCCCCGCCGCGGTGACGGATTGCTCTCCGGACACCGGCGCGAACGCGCTCCCGTTCGTCCTGGTCAACCAGACGAGCGCGGCGGTGGCGGTGTACTGGGTCGGCTACGACTGCTCGCTCGAACTCTACGGCATCATCGAGGCCGGCGAGACGCTCGACGACTGGACCGCGTTCGTGCAGCACCGCTGGGTGGCCGCCACGTTCGATGGGACGGTCATCGCCACGCACACGGTCCCCGCCGGGGGCGGCACCTGGACCATCGGGCCCTGAGGGACAGCGGCGGACGACCGCCGGCGTGACGTTCCGCCGGCGGTCGATCCGCGCGCTCAGGTGGGTCGAACTTCATGGCGTCGAATCTCTAGCGGCTAATCCCACTGCGATCAGCGGCTAAACCCGACCGGAGTAGCGGCTAAACCCTCGCGGTTTAGCCGCTATCCTTTCGCGCTGCAGCGGCTGCTGTGTCCACAAACAGCCGGGAATGGATCGTTTTCCCTCTTGGAGATATCCGCATTGATTGGTAGAACCATGCTCGGCAATCCTGACAACTATCGAATGCTCGGTCAGTACACCATGGCACTTGGCAATTGCGCGCTGATGAAGAACGAGTGCGCTCGGGTCGGATTGACCTCGCAGGAGACCTCACACTTCTTTGGATGTGCGACGGGCGTGTTCGGCCGCAAGCCCACATAGGGATCGCCCGATCATCCCTTGCACCGGTCTTGTCTGCGCCCGCAGTCCGCCAACGGACCCACGATCGGAGCTTTGGCCCATGACGGAAGCCGCACCGTCCATCTACAAGTCCCCCGCCGGCCAACAAGCCGTCGCCGCCCTCTACGACCGCCTCCTCGCCGGCTGGCCCGTCCCGTCGACCCACTTGACCGTCCCGACCCGCCACGGCGACACGTTCGTCGTCGCCAGCGGCGAGCCGAGCGCGCCGCCGCTCGTCCTCCTGCACGGCGCGGGCACGAACGCGGCGATGTGGGCGGCAGACGTCGTCGAGTACAGTCGGCGGTATCGGGTGTTCGCCGTCGACCTCATCGGCGAGCCGGGCAAGAGCGCGCCGAATCGGCCGAGCTGGGAGGGGCCGGCGTATGCCCAGTGGCTGGCGGACGTGCTGGACGGTCTGAAGATCGACCGGGCCTCGTTCGTCGGCCTCTCGCAAGGCGCGTGGTGCGCGCTCAAGCTCGCCGTCGCCGACCCGTCGCGCGTCGAACGCCTGGCGCTGCTGAGCCCGGGCGGCATCGTGCCCGACAAGCTGTCGTTCCTGTTCCGCATCCTGCCGCTGATGCTCCTCGGGCGATGGGGCAGTCGGCGGGTGAACCGCATCGTGCTCGGCGGGCAGGCCGTCGCGCCGGAGGTCGAAGAGGTCCTGACGGTGCTCACCACGCACTTCCGACCGCGCGTCGGCACGCTCCCGATCTTCACCGACGCCGAGCTGGCACAGCTGACGATGCCCGTTCTGCTGTTGATCGGCGCGCGGGACGCGCTGCGCGATGCCGCCAAGATCACGGCGCGGATGCAGAGCCTCGTGCCTCAGCTGACCGCAACGATCGTCCCGGACGGGGGGCACGCGCTGTTGAACACCGCGCCGCGGATCCTCGCATTCCTCGGCGAGCCCGCCGGCGGGCGATGAGAGCGGTGCGTGCGATGCCACAGGACGCCGCGCACCACCTGGCCCGTATCCGCACGATCTGCGCCGCCCTCCCCGAGACCGCCGAGCGACCCTCCCACGGCGAGCCGACGTTCTTCGTCGGCAAGCGTGTTTACGTCATGTTCGCCGACCACCACCACGGCGACCCGCGCATCGCCGTCTGGCTGCCCGTGCCGCCCGGCGCGCAGGCGGCGCTCATCGAGGCCGAGCCGGCCGTGTACTTCCACCCGCCGTATGTCGGTGTGCGGGGCTGGGTCGGCGTCGACCTGGATGCGATCGGCGACGACGAGCTACGGGAGCACGTCGAGGTGGCGTGGGGGCTGGTGGCGCCGAGGCGGTTGCTGGGGGGCGGCGGCTGAGCAACTGCGCGGCTTGGCGGTATTGGCGATCCGGACTTCAATCGAGATTCGTGTCGTCGGAGGTAACAGCCCCAGAGGCTGAACGTGAAGTCATGAGTCTTGATCGACGAAAGTCCCGTCACTCGTACCGTAGCGCATCGATCGTGTTCATCGCCGCCGCACGGCGGGCCGGATAGATGCCGGACGCCAGCCCGACGAACAGCGCGAACGCCACCGCCATCACCACGCTCGACGTCGTGACGGCCGTCGTCATCAGACCGGACGCGGTCACGCCGACGGACACGCCGTAGCCGAGCCCGACGCCGAGCGCGCCGCCGATGCCGCTCAGGACGATCGCCTCGATGAGGAACTGCGACAGGATGTCCGCCCGGCGCGCCCCGACGGCCTTGCGGATGCCGATCTCACGCGTCCGCTCCGTCACCGAGACGAGCATGATGTTCATGATCCCGATCCCGCCGACCAAGAGCGAGATCGCTGCGATCGCGCCGAGGAAGAGCGTCATCGTCTGCGTCACGTCGGACGCCAGCGTGAGCAGGTCTTCCTGGCTCGTCACGCTGAAGTCGTCCGTCGCGCCTTCGGCGATGTCGTGGCGGCGGCGGAGCAGCACCTCGATCTCGGCCTTGGCGTCGGCCGACCGGCCCTCGACGGCGACGATCGTGATGAGCGACGCCGTGGCCTGGCCGAGGCGGTTGCGGCCGCCGAACAGCTCGAACTGCGCCGTCGTGAGCGGCACGTACACCGACTCGTCCGGGTTGCCCGACAACGCCGAGCCGCCGACGGGCTCGAGGACGCCGACGACGGTCAGCGGCGCGACGCCGCCGTCCGTGCCCGGCAGGTTCGCCTTGATCCGCTGGCCGAGCGGGTCGGCGTCGCCGAACAGGTCGGCGGCCGTCTCGCTGCCCAGCACGACGACGTTCGCGCGCCGGCGCACGTCCGCGTCCTCGATGAACCGCCCGGCGGCCAACACCAGCGTGTAGGCGTCGGGATACACGGACGTCACGCCGCGGACCTGCGTGTTGATGTTCACGTCCCCGAAGATCAGCTGCGTCCCCTGGCGGTACTCGGGTGCCACGTGCAGCGCGTCCGGCACCTCGTTTGGATCGGCGATCGCCTCCGCGTCGGCGATGGTCAGCGTCACCGCACCGCCGCCGCCGCCCTGGACGGGGCCGCGGTCCTGGGCGAATCCGGCGCGGACGAACAGCAGGTTCGAGCCGGTCTGCGTGATCCGGCCCTCGATGGAAGCCCGCGCGCCGTTGCCGATGCTCAGCAGCGCGATGACGGTGGCCACGCCGATGACGACGCCCAGCATCGTCAGGCCCGAGCGCAGCTTGTTGGCGGCGATGCCGCGCCACGCCACGCGCGCGTTGTCCAGCAGCGCACCAAACGGGGATTCGAGGAACGCGGCCATCGCTCAGTTGCCCTCGCTGACGATGCGCCCGTCGCGCATGCGGATGATGCGCCCGGCGTGCTTTGCGATCTCGTCGTCGTGGGTGACGACCAGGATCGTCATCCGGCGCTCCTTGTGGAGTACCTCCAGCAGCCGGAGGATGTCGGCGCCGGAGCGCGAGTCCAGGTTGCCCGTCGGCTCGTCGGCCACCAGGATCGACGGCTCGTTGACGAGCGCGCGGGCGATGGCGACGCGCTGGCGCTGGCCGCCCGAGAGTCTGGACGGGTCGTGGTCTGCCCGGTCGGCCAGCCCAACCCATTCCAGCGCGGCGCGGGCGCGCGCCTCCTGCTCGGCGCCCGGCAGCTTGGTCCCGTTGCGCCGGTACTGGAGCGGCAGCATGACCTGCCGGATGGCCGCCGTCCGCGGCAGGAGGTTGAAGCTCTGGAAGACGTAGCCGATCGACCGGTTCCGCACCGCCGCCAGCTCGGCGTCGTCCAGCCCGTCGACGGGGCGGCCGTCCAGGCGGTAGCTTCCGCTCGTCGGCGTGTCCAGGCAGCCGATGATGTTCAGGAGCGTGCTCTTGCCGCAGCCGCTCGGCCCCATGATCGCCAGCCACTCGCCGCCCTTCACCGTCAGCGTGACGCCGTCGAGGGCGCGCAGCTCCTCGCCGCCCATGTCGTACACCTTGGTGATGCCTTCGAGTTCGATCACCGCACGCGCACCGGTCCGCTGAACATCGGCCCGAAACCGCCCGGACCGCCGCTGGGCGACGTGGCGGCCGCCCTCGCCGCGCCGCTCTTCACGACGACGATGTCGCCGACCGCGAGGCCGGTCAGGATCACGGCTTGGCTGTCCGTCTGCGTGCCGAGCGTGACCTCGACGCGGCGCGTCGTCACGTCGGCCTCCGTCAGCGTCCGACTCGCCGGCGACGGCGCGCCGCCGCCGTTCGTCGTGTCCCTGCGCGCGGGGGCGGTCCCGTCCGCGCGCATCATGCCCGCTGCGCCGTCAGCCGGGATTCCCCCGCCGGCCGCGGCCGTGCCGCCGTCGGTGCCGGCGACCGAGTCGAGCACCGCGACGTAGTGCTTGCCGTCCTCGGTCTGTATGGCCCGCAGCGGCAGCGTGATCACGTCCACCTCGCTGGCCGTCACGATCGTCACGTCGGCGGTCATGCCGGCCCGGAGGTCGGGCGACGACGGCGCCAGCCGCACGACGACCGGGTAGAGCACCACGCCCGACTGCGGCACGGCCGACGGCGCGATCGAGTACACCTCGCCTTCCATCCGGACGTCCGGCACCGCGCCGACGGTCGCCCGCACCTTCTGGCCGACCTTGAGCCGCGACACCTCGGTCTCGTCCAACGACACTTCGACGCGGAAGCGCGACAGGTCGCTGACCGTCACGAGCGACTGACCGGCGCCGGCCTGGTCGCCGACGGACACGTCGAGCGCGGTCACGGTACCGGTGATCGCGCTCGTGAGCGTCGCCTGCGATCGCTTGAGCGTGGCTTGGTCCAGCGCGGACTGGGCGATGTCGCGCTGTGCCTCAGCCTTGGCCACTGCATCGCGTGCGTCGGCCAGCGCATCGGGATCCGTGCCGGCCAGCAGATCGTTGTACTGCAGCTCGGCGATTCGGACGCTGATCTCGGCCTGTTGGACGGACGCCTGCGCCTGGTTGCAGTCCGTCTCCTGCGCGCGCCCCGACTCCACCCGCCCGCAGACCGCGTCGCGCTGCGACTGCACGCCCCAACGCGCGTCGCGCGACTTGTCCAGGTTGAGCTTGGCCACCTCGAGGTCGACCGGGTCGGGACCGGCGTTCAGCGACGCCAGCTTCGTCCGGGCGCTCGACAAGCTGCTCTGCGCCGTCCGCAGGTTGGCCCTGGCCGTCGCCTCCTGAACCGTCAGATCGGCGGTGTCGAGCATCGCGACCACTTCGCCGGGCGTCACGGCCTGCCCGAGCGTCACGGCCACGCCGGCCACGCGGCCGCCGATCGCAAATGAAAGGCTCTGCGCGCTGTCGGGCGCCAACGCCCCCGACGCCTCGATCGCGGCCTCGAGCGCCCCACGGCGCACCGGCACGAGCTCGATGCGCGCCGCCGTCTCGGTCGTGCCGCGCTGCGACCACCACCACGCCCCCGCGAGCGCACCGACGGCGATGACACCGGTGATCCATGCGGAGCGGTGTTTCATGGGCTGCCCCTTGTCAGGTTGCGGATCGTCCGGGTCGGATCGTCCGGGCCGGATCGTCGGAATCGCGCGGTCGGACACGTATCACCGCATCGGCAGCGTCAGGCCGACATCGGCCGGATGATCATCGACGGCCGAAGGTCAGGATAGCGGCCAGGTGTAGGCGTTGCGTGATGGAGTGTTGCCCAATCACGGCGATGTTGTGAACAGGGTGCAAATTCGGCGGCGGCAACGGCGTCAGCCGATGCCTTGTCCTGATTGGATCTCCCCCCTCACGGACACCCCGCCCGCCACACCAGCCCGTTCGCCACCGGCCCATACGCCGCCCCCGGCTGGCGCAGCGTCAACCACGTCCGCCGCGGGTTGAACGGTCCGACGGGCCGGTTCGGGTTCGCCGGCGCCAGCCATCCGTCCAGCGCCGCCGGGTCGGCCAGCGCACTCGTGATCGCGGACGCCGGGGCGCGGCCGTCGAGCTGCGGGCAGACCTTCGGCGCGTCGTCGGCCGGCACGGCGGTCGGCGCGGTTGGTGGTGTCGGCGCGGGCGTGGGCGGGGCGTCGGGCGGCGTGAAGACGCTGACGCCGGCCAGCGTGGCCGTCCAGACGCGGCCGGCGGCATCGACGGCGACGTCGTAGACGGTGTTGTCCAGCAGGCCGTCGGCCGTCGAGTAAGCGACCCAGTCCTGCCCGTCGAAGTGGACGAGGCCGCCGCGCGCCGGATCCCCGTCGACACCCTGCGCCACCCACGGCCGGCCGGCGGCGTCGAGGGCGATCCCCCAGCCGCGGGCGCCGTCCATGATGCCCTTCGTGCCGGCGACGATCTCGCACCGCGCCGCGCCGCACTTCACGACGCCGACGACGTTCGTGCTGAACCAGGCGTCGCCCTGGGCGTCGACGGCGACATCGAGAAGGGAGGCGGCTGGCACGCCCTCCGCGGCCCCGTACGTCTGCCAGCGCGCGCCGTCGTAACGTGCCACCGCCCCTTCGCCGCCGAACCAAACTGTGTCGCCCGCCGACCGGACGTCGACCGCGACGCTGTTCACCTGCCCGGGCAGCGCCGCGTCCGCCGCCGGCATCCGCCGCCACCACGCGCCGTCGAAGTAGCCGATCCCCGTCGCCGTGGCCGCCCACGCGCCCCCGTGATCATCCGCGGCCAAGTCGTGGACGCGGCCGCGCGGCAGGCCGTCGGCGGACCGCCAGCGCCACCAGCGCCGCCCGTCGAAGCGCGCGGCGCCGTCGTCGAACCCGATCCAGACGTCCCCGTCCGCGCCGACGTCGATCGCGCCGAACATGTTGCCGATGATCGTCGGCGCCAAGGGTGCGCCGGTGCCGCTGTTGTGCCGCTCCCAACGCTCGCCGTCGAACACGCTGAGGAGGTCGTCGGGGTGCCACAGCGCGAGAGCGCCGGCCCAGACGCGCTGGTCAGGGCCGACCGCGATGGCGTTCGTGAAGAACCTCGATGGACCGTCGCCCGTCCGGCGCCATCATCGCCGTCCCGCCCGGGCCGGCGGTGATCCGAGTAACGTACGACAGGGTCCCCAACCATGCGGCCTCGGCTGCACCGTACGTGGTCCAGCGCGCACCGTCGAAGTGGGCAACCGTCGCACCGCGTCGCTCGAAGCCGATGCCGACGTGCAGGATCGCCCAGACGTCATCGTCCGGCCCGACCGCGAGCTCTCGCACCGTGTCGCCGGCCAGCCCGTCCGCGCGGCCGTGGCGACGCCACGACCCGTCGCGCACGTCGTGGCGGACGATGCCGGCGCCGAACGTGCCGACCCACACCGCGTCGGACGCGGCGGCGACGGTGGCGACGCAATCGGCGCACGTGTGGGATTGCCAGGCGCCGGGTTGCGCGGCGGCGTCGGCGGCGGGGATGGCGACGAAACGCACGGCGAGGGCGGCAAGGGCGGCGAGGGTGCCGGTGACGAGCATCCTCGTGGCGGTGGTCGGGGAACGCATGCGCATCGTAAGCCTCCATGATGGTCCGTGATGCCGGCTGCGGTCATCGTAGCGCGATCGGCTGCGCCCGTATACGCCGCGAACCGCCGGACGGTTCGTCGGATCGTCCGGAGCGACCCGGGCGCACGCATGCTGGCGACTGCCCGCACGGCCCGTGCTGCTACCATCTCCGCCGCAGACCGCCACCCACGCCACCTGATCATCGGAGGATCACGATGTCCATTCCCGTCGAGCGTCTCGTCTTCGTCGGCTTCAACGGCAACGTGCTCGCGCTGGAAGCCGACACCGGCCGGATCGTCTGGGACTGGCAGCCGGAATCGGGAGGCGAGGTATACGTCACGCTCCTGCTCATCAGCCCCAATCAGCTCGTGGCGGCGGTGGACGCGGGGTTCGTCTACTGCCTCGACCCGAGCACAGGCGACGAGCTTTGGTCCAACGGCACGAAGGGCTTTGGGTACGGTGTGACGTCCATCGCGGCGCTCGGCGGGCACGCACCCCACGACTCCGTGATCGCCTCGGCCGCCGCCCAAGCCGCTGCGGCCCAATCGTCGTCCGTCGGCGACTGACCCGCCGTCCTTGTCATGGGATGGGGTGCGTCACCACCACCGCCCCCGCCACCCCCCCCTCGCCCAGCCCATGACCGCCAAGAAGCCGAGCCGTCGCGCCGCGACGCCGTCGTCGCGGCCGCCGAGCGGGACGACACGGCCCGCGCCGGCCAGCGGCGCGAGCAGCGCAACGCCTTCCTCCGTGCCGACGGCCGCATACAGCCGCCCGCCGAGCGCGGCGAGCGCATCGGACTTCACGGCCAGGCGGGCCCGGCGGAGGGGGTCGTCGACGCGGCCGCCGGCCAGGACGAGGACGATCGGCGTGGCGGTGACGTGGATGGCGGAACCACCGCCGGCATCGGTGCGCGCACGATCGATGGTGGCGATGGCCGCCTCGAGGCCGAGGTCGAGCCGGCCCTGGTCAGGGCCGGGCGGAACGATCGCCAGTCCGCCGACCTGCGACAGGACGGCGGCGATGCTGCTGCCTGCCGGCGCGACGACCGCGGCGGTGCGATCGAAGGCGACGAGGCCGGCGGTGTCGATCCGGCCGTCGAGTTGGGCGAGGGCGGCTTGGGCGAGGGCGATGTAGTCGGCGGTGTCGGCGATGTCGACGGAGTTGGCGACGGCGTCCGCGTCGTCGTCATCGGCGATGGCCATGGGATCAGCCGGCGCCGAGCGGTCGATGAGCAGCGTGACGGACAGCGGCGGTGCGGCCAGGCGGAGCACGCTCGGGAAGTAGAGCGCGGGCGCGGAGATCGCTGTGGATGTCGAGGTGGGCGTCGGCGACGAGGCCGTTGCGGTCGGTGAAGGGGCGGTCGGCGTGCCGGGTGTAGGCGACGGCGTCGTTGCGGTCGGAGCGTCGGGCGTCGGCGATGGCGTCGTTGCGGTCGGCGTCCCTGGCGTCGGCGGCGCGGCCGCGCCCAGCCGAAGGATCCGCAGCCCGGCGTCGACGTCGCTGACGAGAACGCGGTCGCCTTCGAGCCGGACGCGGCGGGCCTCGGCCGGGATGTCGTACGTCGCGACAACGTGCGGGGCGGTCGGGTCGGTGACGTCGATGACGCGCACGATGCTGCGGACCGGCAGATCCCTATCGCTGCCCTGCGCCAGCGCGCGTGGTGCGGCGGCAGCCGGGTCGGCTTCGCCCGATGCGCCCGCTGCCTCCGCGCCGTATGCGAACGGCTGCGGCCCGCTGCCCGGGCCGAAGATGAGCGCCACCGTGGCGATCCGCGCGGACGCGCCCGGCGGCGCGGCGTGGTCGCGGCTGACATCGACGACGTGGGCGCCGTCGTGATCGAGGTGCGCGATGAGGGCCGGCGCCGCAGGGTTGCCGACGTCCGCGACGCGCAGGCCGTCCGTACCGTTGGCGACGAAGGCGTGGCGGCCGTCGACGACGATGCCGGTCGGGCCGCCGCCGCGCCGCTCGTCGATGACGGCGGCGTCGACGAACGGGAGCGCGACGCGGCCGAACTCGACGACCTTCTGATCGTGCGGACCGGCGGACGGCGGCTCGACGAGCCGCAGCGACGCGGTTTGGCCCCCCAGCCGGGGATTCCCGTCGGCAACGGTCACCGCCAAGGCGCCGTTCGGCGCGCCGTCGAGCGCCGTCGCCCGCTCGAACTCGCCGAACTCGGCGCGCGCCCCGCGGACGGGCGCCGGGTGGAGCCGAACGGCCGTCAGCGTGCTGTCGCCGTGCCCGTACGCCGACACGATCGCCTGCCCACCGACGATCGCCATCCGGCCGACGTTGCCGCCGACGCTGTCGGACGTCGGCGGTACGCCAGGGGCGGCGAGGTCGCGGCGCTCGAGGGTGCCGCCGGTCTTGAGGAAGTGCGCCCCGCCGTCGATCGCGCCGTCATCCGCGGGCCGGTCGGAGTACCAGTTGGCGTCGGGCTCCCATGAGTGCGGCTTGCGCGAACGCTGCATCGGGCGGCGCTCGTCGGTGATATCCACCAGCCGCGGACCTTCCGTGCGGTTGCCGACGTACAGCCCGTCGGCCAGCCAGACCGTGTCGCCGTCCCGCTCGATGTCGGACGGACTGCCGCGCAGGTTGACGGCGCCGAGGACGGGCGGCTTGCCCGGCAGCGCGGCGCCGAGGACGGCGAGCCCGCCGAGGCCGGCCCACGTGCGCTGGCTGTCGCCGGCCCACACGGCGGCGGCCAGCGAGTGTCCGCTGTCGGAGAGCACGGCGACATCCGTGCAGAGGCCCCACATCGGCTCGCTGACCTTGGGCGCGTACGCCTTCGGGTCCAACTTCTCCTCGATCGTGAAGGCGCGCAGGCCCAGCGGCGGGTCACAGCTGAAGAGGACGTCGCCGTGCCGGACGATCGACCGGCCGATCGGCTTGCCGGCCGGTGCCGGCGTGTTGTAAAAGCGCAGCTTCGACGGGTCGGTGAACCGGACGACGGTCAGGCCGAGCGACGTGGTGCCGTTCACCTGGACGCCGACGTACGCGTAACGCGTGTGCCCGTCCGGGACGAGCGAGACCGCCATGACGTTGCCGAGCACCAGTCGGCCGCGCGCTTCGTCGCTCAGCGGGGCGGTGCCGAGCACGCGCGGCGCCGTCGGGTCGGCGAGGTCGACGGTCAGCAGCCCGGCCGAGCCGGCGGCCACGGCGACGAGCACTGGGCCGCTGCCGGAGACCTCCGACACCTGGTGCACTTGCCCGCCCGGCACATCGAGCTGTCCGACCGGCCGCAGCGCGCGCGGGTCGGCGGCGTCGAGGATCACGAGGCCGACCGTGCCCGACGAGATGAGCGCATATTGCCCGTGCCAGCGGACGTGCTCCGCCTGCCCCGGTCCGGACGCGGGCCAGCGCGACGCGATCTCCGGATGGCCACCGCTGTCGATGGCGGAAAGGTCGAGCAATACCATCGCACCATCGGCCAGGACGACGGCCAGCCCGTAGTGCGGCATCGCGAACGCGAGCTGCCGCACTTCGCTACCGAGCGGCACCGACTTGGCGATCGTCGTCATGAGGTTTGGATCGGACGCGTCGAGCACGGTGACAGCCGGACCGGTGCCGAGGTAGACCCGGGAGCCAATGGGGTCGACGGCCACCGCGTTCATCACGCCGCCCATCTGTCCGGACAGGGTCAACGTCGTCGTCGCGGCCGCCGATGCCGCTGCCGACACTGCGGCCATGGTGTCCGGAGCATCGTCGCCCCCATCAGGACCGTCGGCGCCCCCATCGACGGTCTGCGCGGCGTCCGTGCGATCCGCGGGCAGCGACGAATCGATCGCCCGCAGCGGATCCTCCCGCGTGAGGACGACGACGACCGGCGATACCGGTTCGCCCGCCTGGACGTCGATCGTCCGCGCCGCTCCCGCATCGTCGCCGCCGAACCACGTCTCGCGGTAGCCCTCGGCCTGGATGCGGATGCGGTAGCGGCCGGGCGCGACGGGCGCGTCGAACGTGCCGTCGGCGGCTGTGCCGGCCACCTGGAAGCGGCCGTCGTCCGGCCACGGGACGACGAAGACGAGGGCGTCGCTGATGGGATGGCCGTCGGCCGTGCGGACCTGGCCGAGCAGGACGAGCAGGGCGGGCGGCGGCGGTGCGGTCGTTGCCGTGGCCGCGGGCGGCGCGGGGACGGTCGTCGGATCGGGCGGGGCGGGCGTGGCCGGCGGCGCCTGGTGCGCCGGTGCTGTCGCCTGCGGCTCCGTCGGGGAATCCCCGACGGCCGGTGCGGATGCGGCGGCGAAGGGAGCCGAGGCGGTCGCGGGCGGCGAGGCATCGCCGGGTCGCGCGACGAAACGCCCGCCATCCCTCGACGGCTGACGCGGTGCGCCCGCGGCCAGCCGAACGACGTCCGGTCCGTCGTCTCCCGCGTGGTCTCCCACTTGGTCTCCCGCATGTGCGCCGACGCGCGTCGTGCCGGGCCCAACCGGGCGCAGTCGCACGACGGCGGTCGGGACGGACGGCGGCGCGCCGTGGTCGGTGGCGAGGTCGGCACGGCTGTCGGATCGCCCGAGCCGCAGGCCGAACGCAAGCGCGACGGCGGCGACCGCGGCGAGGGCGGCCAGGGCGGCGAGGGCGTGCCGGCGCATGCGGCGAGGCGGGGCGGACGCGCCCGTCGGCGCGGGCAGCGTCGCGCCTGCGCCAGGGGTTGCGTGCGTGGCGATGACCTTGGCCAGCGCTGACACGAGCGGCGGCGGGGCGGCGGCGGGGGCGGCCAAGCGCTCGCAGGAGGCGGCGGCGATGGCTTGCCACGCGGCGCGTTCGCTGCGACAGGCGTCGCACGTATCGGCGTGGCGTCGGGCAGCGGCGGCGTCCGGCGCCGGGAGGGTACCGGCAGCCAGGGCGGGCCAGGCGTCGGACCAGCGGTCACAGTCCATCGGCGGATCCTTCGAGGGGGCGGTCGGCTTCGGATAGGACCGGGCGGAGGAGGGCGCGGGCGCGGTGGAGGCGGCTCTTGACGGTCCCGACGGGGATGTCGAGCACGGCGGCGACCTCCGAGTCGGGCAGACCGTGGAAGAACGTGAGCGTGACGGTGGTGCGCAGGGCGTCCGGCAGGTCGTCGATCGCACGGCGGACGGCTGCCGCCCGGATCCGGCGCTCGGCGGCCGCGGCGACGTCGGTGTCGGCCGTCAGACGGGGATGGACGGTCGGGAAGGGCACGACTGTGGCACGCGGCCGATCGCGAAGCGCCGTTCGGTAGGCGATCGCGAGGAGCCACGTCCGCACGCGGCTCTCGGCGCGGAACGCGGCGGCCCCGCGCCAGACGGCCAGCATGACGTCCTGGAGGACGTCCTCGGCTGCGGCGCGGTCGCTGCGGCACAGGTCGAGGACGAACGCGAAGATGGCGCCGCCGTGGCGGGCGTACAGCCGCTCGATCGCCCGCTCGTCCCCGGCGGCCACGGCTTGGAGGAGCGCGTGGTCGGGGTCGGGCGGCATCGGGTCCTCGGATGGGTGGGCGATGGGGTGGAGCATTGGGGCGTCCGGCGGAGTGTGGAAACGATGTCGAGGATTAGGTGGGCGTGGATCGTGAAATGGTTCACTTTCAGGAATCGAGGCGGCAATCGAGACTGCGGCCGATCCGTTCCGGCGACAAGTCACAAAGCGAAGGCCGGTTCCTTTGGATGGAACCGGCCTTCGCGAAGCGATCCAACGAAGCGGGCGGCGCCCGCCTTCGTGCCGGCGACTACGGTTCGAAGCCCTCCGGCACGCCCGGACAACTCGGCCGCAGCTCACAGAACGGCTTGCCGACCGGGATGCCCTCGTAGCCCTTCGACTCGTCGCCCGGCACGTCCGCCCCGCCCTGCGTCCCGCCGACGCGCTCGATGACCACCGCGCCGAGCCCGACGAGGTTCCGCTGGAACGTACCCGTCGCGTCGAACACGTCGTGCTCCCAGAACACGGCGCTCACGACCGCGCTGCCCAGGAAGTTCCCGCTCAGGAAGCCCTGCGTGTTCAGGTCGATGTACTCCACCTGCTTCTCGTTCAGCTTCTGGCAGTAGTAGTCGATCAGCCCGTTCTGGTCGTAGAAGTAGATCGCGAAGTCCGTGAAGCCCGGCTTCGGCACCAGGTTCGTGATCCCGATCTCGCTCGTGATCCCGCGGTTGCCCTTGGCCACGAGCGGGATTGCGATCACCGCGCTGCCGCTCGTCGTCCCACCGTTCAGGATCCCGAGCTGCCAGTCATACGCCACCTGCTCCGTCAGCAGGTTGTACGCGATCGCCTCCCGCCGGCTCGTACGCGCCGGGTCGCTCCAGCGCTCGAGCATCATCACCGACTGCACCCGCGGCGGATCGTTCTGCGGCCCGCCCGGCGTCACCCACTCCTGGCTTTCCACGCGCGCGCTGCCCACCCAGTTCCCCGGCAGCCCGCCGATCACCGGCAGGAAGAAGCTCTGGCTTCCCCGCGGACACACCCAGTCCACCAACGTCGTGATGATGTCCCCGCCTCGGTCGAGGAAGTACACCTTCACCTTGGCCGCGTACACCGCCGACAGGTTCTGCACCGTGATCGCGCTGTCCCAGCCCTGGTATTCCGAGTACGTCAGCGGCGCGTAGTTCACCTGGCTGCCAAGGCTGAAGCCGAGGCTGTAGATGTCACCCGGCACGCCGTTGTAGATCGTCAGGTGGTTGGGCCCCTGCGTCGCCACCGCCACGGCCAGCGGCTGCGTCGCCCGGATCCACGCGCTCCCCATCCAGTCCGGCCCCGCCACCGTGTTCGGGTCGAAGCTGATCCGCTCGCCCGGGGCGAGGGCCAGAACGTCCCCGATGATCGGCCGCAGGCAGTTGTCCGGGTCCTTCAGGTAGATCTCCAGGCTCGAGCACTCGATCCCGAGATTCTGGATGGCGATCAAGCTGTTCAGCCCGCCCTTGGTCGCGAACACGAGCGGTGTGTAGTACGTGTACCCGCCGAACTGCGGGTCGTACGTCCCCGTGCCCGCCGTCGGGATGCCGGCGTAGCCGCCGTTGTTCGTCGTGTTCGGATCCACCCCGTCCGGGCAGCTCTGGTTCACGACCACCCCAAGCGGCTGACCCTGGTGCTTCCCGAAGTCCAGCTCCAGCGGCGCAAGGTTCTCATTGTCGAAGATCCACCGGAACGTGCCGAACGTTCGGTAGGCGTGGTCGAACTCGCTCCATGCCAGGTAGTCCCCCACGATCGACTGGAACAGGAACCCGCACGCCGCGTCCGCGAACGGCAGGTCGTTGCCGCGCGGCGTCTTGATCAGGTCCTCCGCGTTCATCGAGTACACGATCGCGCTCTTCGCCCCGCCCGGCAGCTGGCTGCTGTCCCCCAGCATCGACCACGCGCTCCCCGGCCGCAGCAGGCCCGTGCACTCGATCTTCAGCGGACCCGCGGACTGCGGCGGGCACGCCCCGGCGTCGCCCCAGAACACGACGAGGGCCTTCGTCTTCACGCAGCCGAGATTCTGCACCTGGATCCACGTCTGGCACGCCGCGTCCCCGGGCCCGTTGATGATCGGCAACCCGATCCGCGTGTCCGCGCCCGTCGCCCCGTCCGTGCACGGCACCATGATCGGGTGCGAGTCCTTGCCCGTGATCGGGCGCAGGCACACGTCGCCGAGGCCGGCGCGGAGGAACGCGGTCACCTCGACGTTGTTCGTCGCGTTGCCGCACTCCGCGGCGGTGAACCGGTCCACCACCTTGAGGCTGACCTTCTGGCCCGGCCCGATCGCCCCGTCCACCTTGTGCGTGAAGACGATGCGGTCGCCGAGCTTCGTGCGCACCGTGTCCGTCACGAGCGCACCCGGCTCGATCTGAAGGCTGGTGCGGTTCGTCAGCTCGATGCAGTACGTGATGGGCTGGCCGGGGCCGATCATGACCGGGACGTCGACGCCCGGGCACTGGCCGTTCAGGCTGACCGTCTTGTTCACCAGCAGCACCGGACTGGCCAACACGCGATGTCGGAACGACACGGCGTTGTTCGAGAGGTCCGGATCCCTGGTGGGCGTCCGGGTGCCCGGCGCCAGCGGATCGTCCGCGAGCAGCGCGTCGATTGTGTCGCCCGGGGCGGCGAGGGGCGCCTCGGCGGCCGCCATCAGACCCGGCCACGTTACGCTGTCCCTGATCGTCGTCACCGAGGCCGTGTCCGTCGCCTCGAAGTCGAAGTCGGACGGCTTCCACGTGGCGCGGATCGTGACGACCGCCGCCGTTCCGGCGTTGATCCGGCCGACCTGGCCGTCGCCGTTGCCGGCCATGACCGTGACCTCGCGCGTGACGGTGTTGATGCTGACCAGCATCCCACCGCCGGCGTCGACGGTGACCGTCGCCATGTCGATCTGCTGGGGCAGCACGTCCGTGACGACGACCTTGGCCGCATCGGACGGTCCGAGGTTGGACACCGTGATCACATAGGCCACCGGATCGCCGCCCAGGACGACGTCGCAGCTGTCCAGCGTCTTGTCGATCCGGAGATCCGCCAAGCCGTTGATCCGGGTGCAGACGTCGTCGAAGTTGTTCTTCACGAGCCCGCTGTCCTGGGCCGAGGTGATCGTGATCCGGTTGTGGGCGAAGGCGGTGTAGCCGCCGGTCGCCTGGCCGTAGGCCGCGCACATCTCACCCGGGTCACCGTCGCCGCGCAGGTCGAGCACGTAGCCCGGATCGACGCGCGCGACGATGTCGAACGTGTAGCTGTCGCCGGCCTTGAGCCCGCCGAGGTCGGTGAACATCGCCATGTTCTTGATGTTCAGCGACTGGAGTCGGATCGTCTGTCGGACGTTCAGCCCGTCGCCGCTGATCACCGCACACGACACCGCGTCGTTCGGATCGATCGACTCGCAGCGCTGGAACACGACGCCCAGCGGCAGGAGATCCTCGATCCGGACGCTCGTCGCGGTCGACGGGCCGTTGTTGCCGAACATCACCCGCCAGCGGATCAGGTCGCCGGCGATCGCCGGGTCGTTGACCGCCGCCTTCATGACGAAGACGTCCGCGACGCGCGTGACCGTCACGTTGGCCGTGGCGCTGTTGTTCGCCGCGCACGGGTCGGCGGTCTTGCTCGTCACCGTCGCCGTGTTCGTCAGGACGCCCGGCGGCGTCATGCCGTCCACCCGGGCGACCAGGAAGATCGTCGCCATCCCGCCGGCCGGCAGGTCGCCGACCTGGCAGGTGATCTGGAGCAGGTTCGCCGGGTTCTGGCGGCAGGCCGCGCCCGACGCGCTGACGAACGTGATGCCGGCCGGCAGCGTGTCCACCACGCTGACCGCCTGCGCCAGGCTCGGGCCGTTGTTCGTCACCATGATCGTGTACTGCAGCACCGTCTGGCCCGCGATCACGACCGGCGGCTCGGCCGTCTTCGTGATCGCCAGGTCGGCCGCCGTGGACACGGTGGTCAGGTTGTGGGCGTAGTTGTTCGCGTTGTTCGCGTCCAGCAGCGCCGAGGTGACGTTCGCGTCGTTCACCAACAGCAGGCCGCCTGAGAGGTTCGGGTCCGTCCGCCCGACGATTGTGATCGTCTTGGACTGACCGGATGTCATGCCGTCGAGGCCGCACGTCACGACGTCCAGCGCCGATCCCGGCGTGCCCGCGTTGCACGTCCCGCCGCCGCCGACGGTGATGCTCGTGACCGCGAAGCCGGCCGGCAGCCGGTCGCGGACGACGACGTTCTCCGTGGCGTTCGGGCCGTTGTTCGTGACGGTGAGGACATACGTCAGGTTCCGGCCGGCCGTCACCGCGTTCGGGGTGAGCGTCGTGAGCAGCCCGCAGTTCGCCGGACCCGGGTTCGTGACCTCGCCCGTCGCCGACTTCGTGATCGACATGTCGGCCAACTGCGTGATGTCGTGCTCGACGTAGCCCGTGTTATTCGATGTGTTCGGGTCCTCGGCGTCCGTCGAGCGCGCGGTGGCGACGTTGTTGATGCTCTTGGATGTAAGGCTCCGGACCACGATCGTCACCTGCGCCGTCGTGCCGGCCGGGATGCTCCCGATCGTGCAGGCGAGCGTCAGGGACTGGTTCGCCGTCTGGATCGGCGCCGGCACGCACGTCGCGCCCGTCACGGAGCGGAACTCGAACTGGCCGTCCGCCTTGAGGATGTCCTGGACGACGACGTTGGCGGTGTTGGACGGGCCGAAGTTGTCCACGAGGATCGTGTAGATCAGGTCCTCACCGGTGCGCACCTGGCCGTCCGGCTTGCCGAACTTGCGGACCGACAGATCGGCCACGCGGCGCGTCACGACCTCGGCAACCGACGTGTTGTTGCCCGCCACCGGGTCCGGCGTGCTGGACGTCACCCGCGCGTTGTTCAGCAGCTGCACGCCGTCGAGGACCGAGGCCGCAACCGCAACCTCGATGTCGAACTGCACCGTCTGGCCGGCGAGCAGCGTCCCGAGGTTGCACGTCACGTTCTGACCGACGGCGGTGCAGTTGTCCTGGTCGGCCACGAACGTCAGGCCCGAGGGCAGCGTGTCCAGCACCTGGACGTTCAGCGCGTCCGACGGGCCGTTGTTGCGGACCGTGATCGTGTAGCGGAAGTTGCGACCGGGCGTCACGACGAGCCGGTCGGCCAGCTTGACAATCGAGAGATCGGCCGTGGCGTTGACCGGCGTCACCGTCGTGGCCGTGTTGTTCGCCAGCGACGGGTCGAACGTGTCCGACCGCACGATGGCCGTGTTCGTCAGGCTGCCGGAGAAGCCCGGGTTGACGATGGTGTGGATGTAGACCGTCACGAGCTGGCTCGGCTGGACGTCGCCGAGCTGGCACGTCACGCTGCCGGCGGGCACGTTGGCGCACGTCGCGCCCGGCTGCCCGATCACCACGGCACCTACGAACGTCACCCCGGCCGGCAGCGTGTCCACGACGACGACGTTCTGGGCCGTCGAAGGTCCGCCGTTGCCGATCGTGAGCGTGTACAGCAGCGGCTGGCCGGCCGTGGCCGGGCTCGGCGCCGCGCTCTTGGCGATGGACAGGTTGGCCGCGGCGCTGATCGGCGTGAGCGTTGTGGCGCGGTTGTTCGCGTTGCGGACGTCCAGCACGTCGGACGACACCATGACGTCGTTCTCGAGGATGTAGCCGCTGGGCAGGCTCGCGTCGACGACGGCCGTGACGGTCACGGTGGCGCTCTCGCCGTTCAGGAGCGTGCCGAGGTTGCACTTCAGCTGGTCGATCGCGCTGCCGGCCGCGCCGGTCGTGCACCCGCCCACGGCGCCAAGCGGCAGGGCGGCGTTGAAGCCGGTGACGACGATGCCGCCCGGCAGCCGGTCCATCAACACGACGTTCTCGGCGATGCCCGGGCCGTTGTTCGTGACCTGCATCGTCCAGACGACGGTCCCGCCCGCCACCGCCGGGCTGGGCGCCGCGGTCTTCGTGACCTGCAGGTCGGCCAGCTCGGTGATGTCGTGCTCGACGGTCGCGCTGTCGTTCGAGCGGTCCGGATCCGCGTTGCGCGAACCGACCGCGGCGAAGTTGTTGATGCTGCGCGCCTCGATCGGGCGGATGACCATCCGGATGGACGCCTGGGCGAACGCCGCCAGCGGGCCCGGCAGCGTGCAGTCCATCGTCACGTTGCCGAGGTAGATCCCGGTGCCCGGCACGCACGTGGCGCCGGTGATGCTGACGACCTCGTAGTTGCCGTCCGAGGCGATCGTGTCGCGCACGACGACGTTCGAGGCATCGCTCGGGCCGAGGTTCTCGACGAGGATCGTGTACGTGAGCAGCCCGCTCTGGCGGACCTCGGCGTCCGGCTTGCCGAACTTCGTGATCCGCAGGTCGGAGATGCCGCGGATCGGCACGCGCGTCGCGCTTGTGTTGTTCACCGGGTTCGGGTCCGTCTGGGCGGCCGAGGCCGTCGCGGCGTTCGTCGCGTCCTGGAACGCGCTGTTCGCGGCGACGTTGAACGTCACCTGGTAGGTGCGCGAGCCGCCGGCCGGGATCGTGCCGAGGCTGCACGTGATCTGGTTCGGGCCGCTCGGGCTGCAGCTGTCCGTGTCCCAGCTGTAGGACTGGTTGGCCGAGAACGTGTCGACGACCTGGACGGCCGTCGCGGCCGACGGGCCGAGGTTGGACACGACGATCTCGTAGACGATCGGCTGCCCGGCCACCGGGACGCCGAGGATCCGCTTGGTGATCGCCAGATCGGCGGCCTGGGCGATCGTCGTGTTGAAGGTGCTGGTGTTGTTCGCCAGGACGGGATCGGCCGTGTCGGAGGCGATGAAGGCGGTGTTCGTCACGACGCCGGCCGGCGCATCCGTGCGCACGCGCGCCGTCACGACGATCCGGCCGCCCTGACCCGCCGGAACGTTGCCGAGCTCGCAGACGATCGAGCCCACCAGCACCGGATCGCCGGTGCGGATGTGGCACGTCGCCGAGTCGAAGGCGTTCAGGCCGTCGACGACGAACACGCCGATCGGATCGAGGTACTGCGGCAGCACGTCCGTCAGGATCACGTCGCGCGCGGCCGACGGCCCGGCGTTCTGGTAGACGATGTCGTAGCTCGTGATCTCGCCGGCACGCACCGGACCGGGGAAGCCGAACTTCTGCACGGACAGGTCGGCGCTCGTGCCGACGACGTCCAGCGTCGTGTCGCGGTTGTCCGTCGGGTCGCGGTCGATGTTGTCTGACCAGACCAGGACGTCGTTCTCGAGGATCGTGCCGTCCGGCACGTTCACGTTCACGTCGGCCGTGAAGACGATCTCCGCCGACGCGCCGGGCGCCAGCGTCCCGACGTTGCACGTGAACTGGTCGATCGCGGAGCCGGGCATGCCCGTCGTGCAGCCGAAGCTCGACTCGCCGTCCGGGCCGGTCGTGCTGAAGCCCGTGACGACGATGCCGTTCGGCAGCCGATCGAGCACCTGCACGAGAGTCGCCGTCGACGGGCCGTCGTTCGTCACCACGATCGTGTACTCGATGTCGCCACCGGCCACGACGCCCGGGCCCGGGATGCCGCGGCTCGTCTTCTCGACGCGCAGGTCGGCCGCCTGCCGGATGTCGTGGATCGTCTCGTCGTCCTTGTTGTTGGACAGGTTGGGATCCTCGGCGTCGCTGCGGACGGCCGCGACGTTCGTGATCACCGTGCTGTCCGTCGTCGTGACGACGAACTCCACCAGCCGCTGGGTGAAGGCCGCCATGTCGCCCAGCTGGCAGGTGTGGACGCTGTTGCCCGTGAAGGCCCCGAGGCCCGGCGTGCACGTGGCGCCGTTGATGTCGACGATCCGATAGGCGCCGTCGGCGATGAACGTGTCGACGACGACGACGTTGCGGGCCAGGCCCGGGCCGAGGTTCTGCACGAGCAGCGTGAACGTGATCGGCTCGCCCGTCGTGGCCGCCTCCGGCACGCCGTATTTCATGATCTGCATGTCGGCCGTCGGCCGCGCCGTAACGTCGGCGATGTCCGTGTTGTTCGTGAGATCCGGATCGGGCGTCGTCGAGACGACCCGCACGCCGTTCTCGAGCACGCCGATGGCGTTCTCGTTCACGCTCACGGCCACGTGGAACGTCACCGATTCGCCTGCAGCGATGTTGCCGAGGCTGCACGGGCTACCGCCGGCGGCGCAGTTGTCGTCGTCCCAGACGTAGGTCACGCCGGCCGGGAGCATCTCGAGGACCTGGACGGCCTGGGCCTCGGAGGGGCCGTGATTCGTGACCGTGATCGTGTAGAGGATCTCGCTGCCCGGGACGCCGCTGCCGGCGGCCGTCTTGTCGATCGACAGGTCGGCCGTTGCGGCGACCGTCGTGTTCGCGTTGTCGACGTTGTTGCCGGGGTCCGGATCGGCGGTCGTCGAGGTCGCAGTGGCCGTGTTCCGGAGCACGGTGCCGTTTGGCACGTCGGCGTCGACGACGACGTTGACGACGATGAAGCGTGCGCCGCCCGCCGCCACGTCGCCCAGCTGGCACACGACGACGTGCGGGCCGGATGCGTAGGCGCACGTCCCGCCGGCCACGCTGGCATCGACGAACGTCGTCCCAGGCGGCAGCGGGTCGCGCACCTCGACATCGCGCGCCGTGCTCGGCCCGTCGTTCGTGACGGTCAGGCCGTAGCTCAGCTCCTCGCCGGCCGTCACCGGATCCGGCGCGTCGCGCTTGATGATGCCCACGTCCGCTGACGTCGTCACCTCATCCAGCGTCGAATCGAAGTTGTTGCCGATGTCCGGATCCGGGTTGTCCGACGCGGCCACGACGTCGTTCTCGAGCACCGTCCCGTCCGGCAGGTCGCTGTCGACGGTGGCGGTGAACACCACCGTCACCGAGTCGCCCACATCGAGCGGGCCGAAGCCGCAGCGCAGCGGATCGGACGCGGAGCCCGGCGTGCCGGTCGTGCACCCGACCGGCCCATCCTCGCTATCCGTGGCAACGTAGTCCGTGACCGTGATGCCGGGCGGCAGGCGGTCGGCGATGACGACGTTGTCCGCGGTGCTCGGCCCGCCGTTCGTCACGACGACGGTGTACACGATCTGCCCGCCGGCCACGAGCGGGTCGGGGATCGCCACGCTCGTCTTGTCGACGAACAGATCGGCGATCGCCGTCACGTCGCGCGTCAGCTCGTCGATGTTGTTCGTCACGTCCGGGTCCGGCGTGTCGGCGTCGATCGTGGCGACGTTGTTGATCGTCTGCGCCTCGGTGACGAGCAGCCGGACGGTGATCCGCCAGCGCCCGTCGCCGCCGACGCCGACGGGCTCGAGGGCGCCCGTCAGCGTGCAGTTGATCGTCGTCGTCGAGATGTTCGCGGCCGAGATCGGCGCGCAGACGGCGGGCCGGCTCGACGTGACGGAGATGAGGTCGAACCGGCCGTCTGAGGTGATCGCGTCGCGCATGACGGCGCCGACCGCGGCCGACGGGCCGAGGTTGTCGACATAGATCGTGTAGTCGATCGTGTCGCCGGCATCCACCGGGCCGGACGGCACGGCGGTCTTCGTGATCCGCAGGTCGGCGCTCGTCAGGACGCTGACGTCGACGCTGTCGGTGTTGTCGGCGGGGTCGGGATCGCCGGTCGGGCTCGCGACCACGGCGCTGTTCGTGTAGACGCCCGCCGCGGTGTCGACGTCGACAGACGCGTAGACGTCGAACGACGTGCTGGCGCCGGCGACGAGCGTGCCCAGCGTGCAGGTGAGCGTCCCGGCCGGCGCCTCGACGCAAGCATCCGTGTCGTGCAGGAACGTGAACCCGGCCGGCAGCGTGTCGACGACGCTCACCGCTTGGGCGTCCGACGGGCCGTCGTTCGTCACCTGAATCGTGTAGTGAACGGTGTCGCCGGCCAGGAGCGTCGCCGGGTCGACCGACTTGTCGAGGCGCAGGTCAGCCGAGGCGAGGACCGTCGTCGTTTCGCTGTCCTCGTTGTTGGCCTGGTTGGGGTCGAACGTGTCCGTCCTCGCCACCGCCCGGTTCACCAGGATCGTGCCATCGGGAATGCTGGCGTCGAGCACGACGTTGACCACGATGAAACGCTGCTCACCGGATGCCATGTCACCGAGCTGGCAGTTGACGATCCTCGGCCCGGTCTCATAGGCGCACGTACCGCCCGGCGCGATGGCGCTGACGTAGTTCGCTCCGTCCGGCAGCAAGTCGAAGACCTTGACATCCACCGCCACGCTGGGTCCACCGTTCGAGACGTCCAGATAGTACGACAGTGCTTCACCTGCCGTCGCCGGGTCGATCAGGTCGAACTTTGTGATCGACAGATCGGCCGAACCGACGATGGTCGTGGGCTCGCTGTCGACGTTGTTCGACGTGTTCGGGTCGTACGTGTCCGAGTTCACCGTGGCACTGTTGATCAGCGTCGTGCCGGACGGGATGCTGGCGTTCACCGTCGCCGCGATCGAGACGACGCGGTTGGAAAGTGGCGCCATCGACCCCAGGTTGCATGTGATCTGGTCGCCGACCACCGCGCACGACCCGCCCGGCACCGTCGCCGACGTGACGGTCACGCCCGGCGGCGCCGTGTCGACGACGACGACGTTCGTCGCGATCGACGGGCCGGCGTTCGTGACGGTCAGCTCCCAGCTGATCGGGCCGCCGGCGGTGGCCGGATCGGGGTCGTCCGTCTTGGCGATCGAAAGGTCGGCCACGTCGTCGATGTCGCGCGCGAGCTCGTCGACGTTGTTCGACAAGTCGGGATCGTCGCCGTTGTGGGCGACGGTGGCGATGTTGTTGATGGTCTGGGCGCCGTTCGCGCGCAGCCGGACCTCGACCCGCCAGCGGCCGGTCCCGGCCGGGCCGAAGGGCTCGAGGACGCCGGCGTTCAGGCTGCAGTTGATGTTCACGACCCCGACGCCGACGAGCGGCCCGAGCGGGGCGCACGTGGCGGTCGGCCGGTTGCCGTCGAAGTTCGGGTTCACGCCGACGAGATCGAACAGTCCGTTGGAGCTGATCGCGTCCACGAGCGTCACGCCCGTCGCGGCCGACGGGCCGAGGTTGTCGACGACGAGCAGGTACGTGATCAGCTGGCCGGCGGCCACGGGGCCGGACGGCGAGGCGATCTTGATGACCCGCAGGTCGGCGCGGCTCTTGACGGTCACGTCGGCGGTGTCGGTGTTGTTGGCCGGGTTCGGATCGGGCGTCGTGCTGTCGGCCGCGGCCGTGTTGGCGTACGTTCCGCTCGCGACCCCGACGCCGACCATCGTGTAGATGTCGAACGACGCGCTGCCGCCGGCGGGGATCGTGCCGAGGCTGCACGTCAGCGTCCCGACCGGGCCTTCCGCGCACCCGTCGCTGTCCGACAGGTACATGAAGCCGGCCGGCAGGACGTCGACGACCTGGACGTTCTGGGCATCCGACGGTCCGTCGTTGTGGACCGTGACCGTCCACTTCACGGTACCGCCGGCCACGGCCACGGCCGGATCGACCGTCTTGACGAGCCGCAGGTCGGCCGCCGCCTGCACGGTCGTCGGCTCGCTGTCGCTGTTGTTGGCGGGATTCAGGTCGAGCGCCTCGCTGAGCACGGTCGCGGTGTTGTTGATGAGCCCCGGCGGCGTGCCGGGGTTCACCCGCACCGTGATCGTGATCAAGCGGAACGTGACGGGCTGCAGCGTGCCGAGGTTGCACTGCACGCGGTTGAGGCCGACGTCGTGGCTGCACGTGCCGTTGGCGGTGTTCGCGCTGACGAACGTCGTCTGGGGCGGCAGGTTGTCGATCACGTTCGTGTTCGGCGCGGCGCTCGGGCCCAGGTTCGTGACGATCAGCTGGTAGGTCAGCAGGTTGCCGGCGAGGACCGGGTCGGCCGTGTCCGTCTTGACGATCGCCAGGTTGGCGACGGCGGCGACGGCGAGATCCTGCGGATCCAGGTTGTTGCCGATGTTCGGGTCCGGCGTGTCGCTGTTCACGACGGCCGTGTTGTGGATCACGCTCCCGCCGGGCACGTTCGGGTCGACGGTCACGACGAGCGTGACCGTTCGGACCCCGCCGTTCGGGATCGAGCCCCAGGCGCACTCCACACGGTTCGTCGGCACGAGCGCGCACGCTCCGCCGCCGGTGGCGGCAGCGCTCACGAAGATCAGGCCGGCCGGCAGGTCGTCGCCCATGACGACGTTCGTCGCGGTCGAAGGGCCGTTGTTCGTCACGACGATCGTGAACGTGGCGTTGTTGCCCGCGACCACCGGCAGGAAGGGCCCGTTCTTCACGACGGCCAGGTCCGCCAGGTCGTTCACCGTCCGGCTGGCCATGTCCATGTTGTTCGCCAGGTTCGGATCCGGCGTCGTCGACTCCACCGTGGCGAGGTTGTTCAGCGTCTGCGCGCTGCTCGCCGTCACCGACACCGTGACCGTCCAGCGCCCCGTGCCCGCCGACTGCGGCTCGAGCGCGCCCGTCAGCACGCAGTTCACCGTCCGGCTGCCGGCCGGCGCCGTCGGCGTTGCCGGCGTGCACGTCGCCGGGCGGTCGCTGACGATGCTGTTGATCACGAAGTTCCCGTTGGACGTGATCGCGTCCGTCAGCTCCACCCCGCTCGCCGCCGACGGGCCGAGGTTGTCCACGTGGAACGTGTAGAGGATCGGCGTCCCAGCCGGCACCGGTCCGGCCGGCGACGCGAACTTGGTGATCTTGAGGTCGGCGCGCGCGACGACGGCCACCGACGCCGTGTCCGTGTTGTTGCCGGGCGTCGGATCCGCCGTCGGCGACGACGCCGTGGCGCTGTTGATGTACGTCCCCGGCGCGACTGCGGCCGCCACCGTCGTGTAGACATCGAACGACGTCGTCGCCCCGGCCGAGAGCGTGCCGAGGCTGCACGTCAGCGTGCCCGGCGGGCCCTGGACGCACGCGTCCGTGTTCGCGACGTAGACGAAGCCTGCCGGCAGCGTGTCCACCACGCTCACCGCCTGGGCATCCGACGGGCCGAGGTTGCTCACCTTGACCGTCCACTTCACGCTGTCGCCGGCCACCGCCGTCACCGGGTCGACCGTCTTGTCGAGCCTGAGGTCGGCCGCGGCCTGGACGGTCGTCGGCTCGGTATCGCTGTTGTTCGCGGCGTCGGGGTCGATCGTGTCGCTCGCGACGTCGGCGGTGTTGTTGATGATCCCCGGCGGCGTGCCCGGCTTCACTTGGACCGTAACGGTGATCGTGCGAACCGCGCCTGGGGCGAGGTCGCCGAGGCTGCAGGACACGGTGTGCGTCCCGACGTTGTAGCCGCACGCGCCCAGGTTGCCCGCGACGGTCGCCGACAGGAACATCACCTGCGCCGGGAGCGGGTCGCCGACGACGGTGTTGGCGGCGGTGCTCGGACCGCCGTTGGCCACGTTGAGGGTGTAGACGAGCGCATTGCCGGCGACGACCGGGTCCGGTGCATCCGTCTTGGTGATCGAAACGTCCGCCCGCGCCCGGATTCGGATCGTCGCCGTGTCGACGTTGTCGCTGAAGTCGGGATCCGGGTCATCGCTCCGGACGACCGCCGTGTTCGGGATGTCGGTGCCCTGGGCGACGTCGGGGTCGATCGCCACGTTCAGCGTCACCGTCGCGCCGCCGAGGGCCGGGATGTTGCCGAGGTTGCACGTGACGACACCGGCCGCGTGGCCGCACGAACCCTGCGACGCGACCGCGCTGATGAACGTCAGCCGCGGGTCGAGGCTGTCCGTGACGACGACGTTGTGCGCGGTGGACGGGCCGGCGTTCGTGACGGTCAGCAGGTACGACGTCGGCCGGCCGGCTACGTATGGCCCCGGCTCCGGCACCTTCGTGATCGCCAGATCCGCGACGTCCGTCACGCCGCGGCTGAGGGCGTCCTTGTTGTTCGCCAGGTTCGGGTCGGGCGTCGTGCTGGCCACCGTGGCCACGTTGTTGATCGTCTGGGCGCCGTTGGCCGTCACGACGACGGTCACCGTCCAGCGGCCGCTGCCGACCGAAACGGGCTCGAGCGGGTTCGTCAGCGCGCAGTTGACGTTGATGTTGCTGCCCACGGCCGGCGTCACAGGCACGCACGTGGCGGGGCGGTCGCTCAGGATGCTGTTGACGGTGAATGTGCCGCTCGACGTGATCGCGTCGAGCAGCGTGACGTTGCTGGCGTACGACGGGCCGAGGTTGTCGACCATCATCGTGTAGACGATCTGCTGGCCGGCCGGAACCGGGCCGTTCGGGACAGCCATCTTCATGACCCGGAGGTCGGCTCGCGCTCCGACCGTCATCTCGGCCGTGTCGGAGTTGTTGGCGAGCGCCGGATCGGACGCCAGGCTGAACGCGACGGCGCTGTTCACCGCCGGGCCGGGCACCCGGCTCGGGTCGATCTGGGTGAAGACGTCGAACGAGGTGACCGCGCCGGCCGCCAGCGTGCCGAGGCTGCACGTCAGCGTGCCGATCGGGCCCTCGACGCACGCATCGCTGTCGGAGAGGAACAGGAAGCCGGTCGGCAGCGTGTCCACGACCTGGACGCCCGGCGCATCCGACGGGCCGAGGTTCCGTACCGTGATCGTCCACTTCACGACCTCGCCCGCCACCGCCGTGCTGGGCTGGACGGTCTTGTCGAGGGCGAGGTCGGCCGCCGTGTTGACCGTCGTGCTCTCGGACGGATCGCTGGCGCCGTCGAGGGTGATCGGCGAGTCCGCGAACTGGCTGACGGTGTCGTTCAGGACCGTGAGGTTCGGCGTGTTGGCGTTCACGCGCCAGCGGACGGTGGCCACGTACAGGACGCCGACCGGCAGGTCGCCGAGGCTGCAGCGCACGCCGCCGTCCACGAGGCTGAAGACGCAGCTGCCGGCCGGGCTGACCGTCGCGGAGTCGAACGTGAGGAACGCTAGGCTTGGGCCATGGTTGTCGACGAGCCGGTAGTTGCGCGCGACGGACGGGCCCAGGTTCCGGGCGGTGATGCGGTACTCGACGATGTTGCCGGCCAGGACGGGGTCGGGGTTGTCGGTCTTGGTGACGACGACGTTCGACAGGGCGGCGACGAGGACGTCGGCGTGGTCGATGTCGTTGGCGTTGTTGTTGTCCGGCGTGTCGCTGGACACCTGCGCCGTGTTCGTCAGGATCGTTCCAGCCGGAACGCCGGGACCGACGTTGACCGTGATCGTGATCGTCGCCGAACCGCCGGACGGGATCGTGTTCAGATCACACTGCACGCGGTTCGTCGGGACAAAGCCGCACGAGCCGGTCGTGGTGGCGACGCTGACGTAGGATGTCCCGGCCGGGAGATCATCGACGACGACGACGTTGACGGCGCTCTGCGGGCCGGCATTGGCCACGTTGAGCGTGTACACGACGTTGTTGCCCGCGAGAACGACGGGCGGGTTGGCCGACTTGAGAACCGACAGGTCGGCGTTCGGGTTCGGCGTCGGGGTGTTCGTCGGCGTGTTCGTCGGGGTATTGGTGGACGTGTTCGTCGGCGTGCTGGTCGACGTGCTGGTGGATGTGCTCGTCGGCGTGCTCGTCGGCGTGCTGGTGGACGTGCTCGTCGCCGTGTTCGTCGACGTGCTGGTGGACGTGCTCGTGGACGTGCTCGTCGGCGTGCTCGTTGGAGTGCTCGTCGATGTGCTCGTCGGCGTGTTCGTCGCCGTGCTGGTCGATGTGCTGGTGGACGTATTCGTCGCCGTGCTCGTGGCCGTGCTGGTCGACGTGCTGGTCGACGTGTTCGTCGCCGTGCTCGTCGGCGTGATCGTCGGCGTGGTCGTGGTCGTGCTCGTGGGCGTCGGCGTCGAAGCCACGATCACCTGGAACGCATCGGAATCGGGCCGATCACAGTTCGGCGCGGAGTCGAGGTTCGGATCCTGGTTGTCCGTCGACCACAGGACGCGCAGCGTGGCCGGGTTGCCGATGGAAGCCTTGCTGACGTACATGTCGAGGTTGTTGCCATCGACGCGGTAGCCGATGTCCGGGTCGGTCGTGATGCCCTGCGGCCCGCCGGCGCCGGCGGTGCCGGTACCCAGCACGCGCTCCCAATCGGCGCTGCCGATGCCGTTGTTGGTGTAGTCGGGCGGGTTGTTTGCACCCCAGCGCGACGTGAACCCGACGTTCGCCAGGTCGTCCATGAGCGTCTGCTCGCCGAGCAGGTTCCGGCCCACCGTGCAGTCGGGCGCGACGCAGAGGTCCTCGACGATGAGCTGCCACTCGGCACCGGTGATGCTGCCGCCCATCAGCGCCCCATCCATGCCCACCGTGTCGAGGAACCACTTGTAGCGCGCGTCACCGGCGGTGTTGGCGCTCGGCCAGCCGGCGGGACCCTCGTTCGTCAGCCGCAGGTAGATGTACTCGGTGTCGGCGGCGTAGAAGGCCTCGAGGACGTTGCGGTGCGGATCGCAGCCGCCCTCGTCGCCGTCGGTGGCGATCGACGTCCACGTCGTCGGCCACGCCGAGAATGCGTCCGTCCCCGCCACGCCCGCGGGCGCGTACGGCTCCATCCGCTTGCCCGTGGTGGGCGCCGGCGCAAACCAGATCGCGGCCCCGGCCAGTAGCGATGTTCCAACGACGATGGCGCGCCAGCGCGACGCACCTTGGGCGTGATGAAGCATTTTGTGCACCGGGAACACTCCTTGCGCCGACGGAAACCACCCGGCGCAAACGCTGGGTGGCTGGTACTGCCCGATCCTCCCGGCAGAAATTCTCCCCGGCAGAAAGCGGGGAGGCGGTCGCCGAGCGGGACACGGAGCGGCAATACACGCAAACAGTCTCCGCTGGTGGCGGAGTTATGCCCATCTAAAACGGCCCGCCGGGCGGCGGGATACGGGCATGCGCCGAACATGGGGGGATCAAAGGATGGCGGGGATGGCACCGGCAGCCGATCCACGCACCACCCCGGCCGACACCGCCGATCGGGTGGACGGCGACAGTTGCGGCGACAGTTGCCGCGACCGCGCCGGCGCACGAGAATCAGCATGAGAGTCTGTTGCGGTGTTCGAAGCCGGCTCCGCTCAACACGGATGGAGAAACCATGGGCACGACCACGAGGACGGACGCGCAGTCGCCTGCGCCGCACATTGCCGACACGCACGACCGGATCCGCGTGCACGGCGCGCGCGAGAACAACCTCAAGGACGTCAGCCTCGAGATCCCGAAGCGCCGGCTGACGGTGTTCACCGGCGTCTCCGGCTCGGGCAAGAGCTCGCTGGTGTTCGACACGATCGCCGCGGAGTCACAGCGGATGATCAACGAGACCTACAGCGCCTTCGTGCAGGGCTTCATGCCGACGCTGGCGCGGCCGGACGTCGACGTCCTCGACGGGCTGACGACGGCGATCATCGTCGACCAGGAGCGGATGGGCGCCAACACCCGCTCCACCGTCGGCACCGCCACCGACGCCAACGCGATGCTGCGGATCCTCTTCAGCCGGCTCGGGCAGCCGCACATCGGCTCGCCCCAGGCATTCTCGTTCAACGTCGCCTCGGCCCACGGCAGCGGGGCGATCACCGTCGAGCGCGGGAACAGCAAGGCGGAGAAACGGACCTTCTCCATCACCGGCGGCATGTGTCCGCGCTGCGAGGGCATGGGCAGCGTGACCGACTTCGACCTGTCCGCGCTGTACGACGACGGCAAGTCGCTGAGCGAGGGGGCGCTCACGATCCCCGGCTACAGCATGGACGGCTGGTACGGCCGCATCTACCGCGGCTGCGGTTTCTTCGACCCGGACAAGCCGATCCGCCTGTACAGCAAGCGGGAGCTCCACGACCTCCTGTACAAGGAACCGACGAAGATCAAGGTCGAGGGCATCAACCTGACGTACGAAGGGCTGATCCCGAAGATCCAGAAGTCGTTCCTGTCCAAGGACGTCGACGCACTGCAATCGCACGTCCGCGCCTTCGTCGAGCGGGCGGTGACGTTCACGACGTGCCCCGAGTGCGGCGGCACGCGGCTGAGCGAGGCGGCTCGATCGTCGAAGATCGACGGAGTCAACATCGCCGACGCCTGCGCCATGCAGATCAGCGATCTGGCCGCGTGGGTGCGCGGTCTGGACGAGCCGTCGGTGGCGCCGCTGCTCGGGGCGCTGCGGCACAGCCTCGACTCGTTCGTCGAGATCGGGCTGGGCTACCTCTCGCTCGACCGACCCTCGGGCACGCTGTCGGGCGGCGAGTCGCAGCGCGTCAAGATGATCCGCCACCTCGGCTCCTCGCTCACGGACGTCACCTACGTCTTCGACGAGCCGACCATCGGGCTGCATCCGCACGACATCCAGCGGATGAACGAGCTGCTCCTGCGGCTGCGCGACAAGGGCAACACCGTGCTCGTCGTGGAGCACAAGCCGGAGACGATCACGATCGCCGACCACGTCGTCGACCTCGGCCCGCGCGCCGGCACCGCGGGCGGCGAGATCGTGTTCGAGGGGACCGTTTCCGGACTGCGGAAGAGCGGCACGCTGACCGGGCGGCACCTGGACGACCGGGCCGCGCTGAAGCCGGCGGTGCGGACGCCGTCAGGCGCGCTGGAAGTGCGCGGCGCCAGCGCCCACAACCTACAGGACGTCGATGTCGACATCCCCCTCGGCGTGCTCGTCGTCGTCACCGGTGTGGCCGGCTCGGGCAAGAGCTCGCTGATCCACGGCTCGGTGTCGATCCGGGACGGCGTCGTGTCCGTCGACCAGACCCCCATCCGCGGCTCACGCCGGAGCAACCCGGCCACGTACACCGGCCTGCTCGACCCCATCCGCACCGCATTCGCGAAAGCCAACGGCGTGAAGCCGGCGCTGTTCAGCGCGAACTCCGAGGGCGCCTGCCCCACCTGCAACGGCGCCGGCGTCATCTACACCGACCTCGGGATGATGGCCGGCGTCGCCACGACGTGCGAGGAGTGCGAGGGGAAGCGATTCCAGGCATCCGTGCTGGAGTACCGCCTGGGCGGCCGCGACATCAGCGAGGTGCTCGCGATGTCGGTCACCGAGGCCGAAGCGTTCTTCGGTGCGGGCGAGGCGAAGACACCGGCCGCGCACAAGATCCTGGGCCGCCTCGCCGACGTCGGCCTCGGCTACCTCAGCCTCGGCCAGCCGCTCACGACGCTGTCCGGCGGCGAGCGCCAGCGACTCAAGCTGGCCATACACATGGGCGAGAAGGGCGATGTCTTCGTCCTCGACGAGCCGACCACCGGCCTCCACCTCGCCGACGTCGCGAACCTGCTCGGCCTGCTCGACCGCCTCGTCGACGGCGGGAAGTCGGCCATCGTCATCGCGCACCACCAAGCCGTAATGGCGCACGCCGACTGGATCATCGACCTCGGGCCGGGGGCGGGGCATGATGGGGGGCGGATCGTGTTCGAGGGGACCCCCGCGGAACTCGTCGCCGCCCGCACCACCCTCACCGGCGAGCACCTCGCGGCCTACGTCGGCGCCTGACCGAGGCCCTCGCGGACACCGTGAGCCGGCCCCTCCCCGTGCTTCAGGAGTCATGACCATGACCCCCGCCCTTGCCCTCGCGATCACCACCGCCGTCATGGCCGCCGTCGGCCTCGTCGGCTGGTCCGCCGGTCGCCGCGGCGTGGCGGACCGCGACGCCTACCTGAGCGCGCGCAACACGCAGGGCGCGTGGCCGCTCGCGCTGTCGTTCTTCTCGTCGGGACTCGGCGCCTGGATCCTGTTCAGCCCGCCCGAAGTCGGTGCGACGATCGACATCGCGGCCGTCGTCGGCTACGGCGTGGCGGCCGGGCTGCCGTTCATCGCCCTGGCGTGGCTCGGACCGCGCGTCCGCGCCGCCGCACCGGAAGGCGTGACGCTCAGCGACTGGGTCCGTCTGCGCTTCGGCCGCCCGATGCAGGCGTACGTGGCCGTCGTGTCCGTCTTCTACATGTTCATCTTCCTGACCGCCGAGCTGACCGCCCTCGGCGGCGTCGTCGGCCTCCTCACAGGCGCCGCGCCCGGCAGCGCCCTCTGGCTCGCCCCGATCGCCCTCGTCGCCCTCGTCACGACGGCCTACACGGCGTACGGCGGCCTGCCGACGAGCCTGCGCACGGACCGCTTCCAGGCCTGGCTCATCCTCGCCATCGTGCCGCTCGCCTTCGTCGGCATCGCCGGCGTCGTCGACGATCCGGCGGCAGCGCTGCGTGCCTCCGGCGGCCTGACGCCCACCACCGACGGCTGGCGCGCGTTCATCGTGCTCGGCATCGCCGTCGCGGCGGCCAACCTGTTCCACCAGGGTTACTGGCAGCGCAGCTGGTCGGCCATCGATCGGCGCACGCTCGTGCGCGGCGCGGTCGGCGGGGCGCTGCTGACGCTGCCGGTGCTCGTTCTCGTCGGCCTGACCGGCATGCTGGCCCGCGGCGCCGGGACGATCCCGGACAGCGCGTCGAACTCGATCGCGTTCTTCACGCTCCTCACCGCGGCCCCGCCGTGGCTCGCCGCCCTCGTCGTCGCACTGGCCGTCGCCCTCGTCGGCTCGGGCGTCGACACGCTCGAGAACTCGCTCGCGGCGACGTTCTCGTCCGGCGTCGCGGGCGGCCGGATGACGCTCCGGCAGGCCCGCTGGCTGACCGTTGCCCTCACGCTGCCGGCCGTCGGCCTGGCGCTGGCGAACCTGAGCGTTCTCCAGCTCTTCCTCGCCGCCGACCTCCTGGCCGCCGCGACGGTGGTGCCGGTCTTCCTCGGCCTCTCCCCGCGCATCGACCGCCGCGCCGCGCTGGCCGGAGCCGTCGCCGGGCTCGTCGGCGTCGTCGCCCTCGGCGTGGTGCGCGATGGGAGCGTGGCGGAGGGGCTGCGGCTGCTTGTCGTGCAGACCGGGCCGGCGGGGTTGGATTTGGGGGCGTTCGTGACGGCGCCGGTGGTGGCGGGGGTCGTGACGGTGGTGGGATCGTGGTGGGCTGGGCGGCGGTAGACGCGACGAATCGGTTGAAATGGCAAGAACTTGCCAGGAAAACACTTGTTCTAGGTCTTGAAGGTCGGTATACTGGCGAACATGATGATGAAACGAGCCGTGTTGGCTGAGGACAGCGCACCGTGGGTGGAGTCCCTGCAGGTCGCTCGCTGGCGGCGTGACGGTGTGACTGGGCGCCTACAGATGATGGCGTTCTTGCGAAGGGGCGCGGCGCGCATGCAGCGCGCCGGAGCCACCATCAGCGAGTGCACGGGCACAGCACAGTTGAACACAGCACAGAAGGCAGTCATGGCATCCACCGACGTCGACGCATTCGCGGTCACGGCTCTCGCCGCAACGGCCCTCGAGACATGCAATGTCCGGTACGCGATCGTCGGATCACTGGCGAGCATAGCGTTCGGCGAACCGCGGCTGACAGCTGACGCCGACCTCATCGCCGAGCTGCGGCCCCCGGACGTCCCGCGACTCGTTGCCCTCTGGGAACCGAACTTTGCAGTCGATGCCGAGTCCGTCGCCGCCGCCGCACGTGAGCGACGGAACTTCAACATCTTCCACCGTGCTTCGAGCTTCAAGATTGATGTCTACGTTCGGGGTCTCACGCCCTGGGATCGATCGCAATTCGAACGGCGACATCGCGTGACCGACGGCGATGCGTCTGCATACGTCATCACGCCCGAGGACATCGTCCTCTCCAAGCTTCGCTGGTATCGCCAAGGCAACGAGGTCTCCGACCGCCAGTGGCGCGACGTCCTGGGCGTCCTGCTCGTCCAACGCGATGCACTGGACGACGCTTATCTCGACCGCTGGGCGGCCGAGCTCGGCGTGGCAGACCTACTGCAACGCGCACGCGACGCCGTTGCCGGATCGTGACGATCACAACACCGTCACCATAACCACCCCCGACCAATCGCTCCCATTCCCCCACAGATCGCGTGACTGCGCCCGCACGCGCATCACGCCCGCACGCGCGTACGTGTGGGCGCGTTGGACGATCTGGCCGGCGGGCACGGGCGGCGTCGTCTCGATCGTCCCGTCGCCCCAGTCGATGAGATGCGTCAGCGGCACGTCGGGCGGGATCGCGTCCTTGGGGTCGCGGTCGATGACGGCGGCCACGAAGAACGCGCTCCACGGCTGGTTCCGCTTGGCCACGGTCTCCGAAGCCGGTGTGATCCGCGGCGGGACCAGGAACAGCGCCTGTTGGGCGGCGTACTGCCACCACCGATCCTGCGCCGGCAACGACAGCACGCGGTCGGCACGTCGGAGGTCGACGTCGGCGCCGATGCACGGCCACGGCTTGCGGTCGACGGGCCAGAAGGACGGCGCGCGCGTCAGGTAGAGGGACGGGTTGAACACGCCGAACGACGCGCCGGGCACGACCTCGCCGGGCACGAAGTTGTGGCGGTCCTCCAGGCTGCCCACCGTCCCGAAGCGCACGATCTTGCCGCCGCTGCCGCTGCCGACGGGCAGATTCAGGAACAGGTTCTTCTCGATCCAGGTGTCGGAGCAGTCGATCACGTTCACCCGGCCGTCGATCAGCGTGTTGCCGATCGCCACCTGCCCGTCGCTGCGCTTCTCGATCTCGAGGTTCGCCACGCTGTGGTCGGCGTAGGAGTCGATCTCGATGCCGAGGCGTGCCTCGTAGTCCGCATAGTGGGCCATGAGCCGGTTGCGGAAGAACGTGTTGTCCGGGCCCGAGCGCCCCCAAGCGTTGTCGACGTATGCCTGCGAGGCGACGTTGCCCTCGAAGAGGTTGGCGTATGGGAACCAGCCGTGCAGGCTGAGGTCGCTCATCGCCGGCTCGCGCGAGTAGTTGTAGCTGAAGACGTTGCCGTTCGCGCCGAACTGGACCATCAACGCGTGCCGCAGCGCGCGCAGCGTGTTGTCGGTGACCAGGCAGTCGCTGGAATGGGCGTTCACGTTGATGCCGTAGCCCTTGCCGCCGCCGTAGTTGCGGGCGCGGTGGATGAAGCAGCCCTGCACCGTCAGCCAGCGGCTGTTCCACGCCCAGACCGCCACATCGGGCGCCAGCTCGATCTCGACGCCCTTCAGCCAGCAGTTCGCGGCATACCAGAACGCCACCGCCCAGGCGCTGTGGCTGCCGGGATCGTGGTACAGCTTGAGGTCCTCGAGCCCGGCGCCGGTGACCGCGCCGAGCAGCGTCGCCTCCGGCTTGCGGGCCATCGGGTAGGCCAGCCGGATCGGCGTGTCGACGCCGAGCTTGTCCGTCTTGACGGCGGCGATCTGGACGATCTGGCCGCGCACCCGCCGCTCCCATGCATGCGTGTTCCATCCGTCGGTCGGATCGTTGTCCTGCGTGAGGAGCAGCTGCGCGCCGATGAGTTCCGCCAGGTTGAACAGCGCCGGGTCGGGGGTCACCTCGGTCGCGGCCAGCGCGACGGCCTTGACGAGCGGCACGGTTCGGACCGCCTTGCCCTCGAACGCCACCGCCGCCCGCACGCCCGAACCCCCGACGTCCGCTGCATCCCCGCGGATGTCCACGTGCAGCTCGGTCTGCGCCATCCCGTCGCCCCGCACCACGACGCCCGAGCGCATCCGGATCGGCTCCGTCAGGACGTACGGCGTCGGCCGGCCCGGGATCCGCACGGCGCCGGGCGCCTGGACGGCCTGGATCGCCGCGTTCAGCGCCGCGCCGAACGTCGGGTGGGCCGCGATCCGCTCGGGCGTCAGGACGATCTTGTCGGCCACGGCCGGAATCCCACCGCGCACGCCCGGGTCGAAGCGCGGGATCCGCCGCCGGGCGGCATCGCCGACGGTCGGGTCGGTCTGGTAGAGGGCGTCGGGTTGGGCGGTGGGCATGTGGGCCTCCTGGCGAACGATGGTCAGACGATCCGCCCGACGCGCGCGAACAGCGGCCAGCGCGCCCGCCGCACCGGCAGGTCGCCCCACGCCGCCGCGATCTCGTCGGCCACGAGCGCGACCGGGTCGGTGCCGTTCTCGTCGTGGTACGTCTGCGACGCGGACCAGCTGCGCAGGTAGTCGAGGAAGTCGGGCAGCGACCACCGGGCCGTCGCCTCCAGCTCCGGCCACGGCAGCGGTGTGAACGGAAAGGGCAGGGCGTCGTAGCCGCCGGCGGCCACGCGGTTGCCGTTGCGCCAGTAGGGTTCCAGGATCTGCGTGTGCAGCCGCCGTACCGCATCCGTGTCGAGCGGCGGCTCGAGCGTGTTGCCGTAGTAGCTCCAGATCGCCACGACGCCGCCGGGACGCCCGACCCGCCGCACCTCGGCGTAGAACGCATCGAGATCGAGCCAGTGCGCGGCCGTGGCCACGGTCACGACGTCCGCACAGCTGTCCGGCAAGCCGCTGGCCTCGGCCGGGGCCACACGGTAGCGCACGCGCGGGTGCGGCACGGCATGGGCGATCTGCTCCGCCGAGAGATCGGTGGCGTGCACGAGGTCGAAGTGCTCCGCCAGCCCGACCGCCGCCTGTCCGTTGCCCGTCGCGCAGTCCCAGGCGCAACCGGTGGCGGGCGCCAGAGCGGCCAGATGGGCGAAGAGCGCGGCCGGGTAGCGCGGCCGGACGCGGGCGTAGCTGAAGGCCTGGCGCGAAAAGTGGTCTTCGGGCACGCGTGCTCCCGTGGTCGACCCGTTGGGCGGGCGCGGCGCCCGTCACGGCGGCGGCGCCTTGCGCGCCGCCCGGCAGAGTGCCAGCATAACGGCGAGCGGTGTGCGGGGCAACCTGCGGGTGGGTGGGGCAGTCGGAATTCCGCTTCAACGCTCTTCAACGCTGCGCCCTCCTGTGCGCCCTCCTGTGCGCCCTCCTGCGCGATCGAAGCCCAGCGCCCCGCCGCCCGAAACCCGCGATCGCCGTCCGACGTAGGATCCGCCGGCCCGCCCGCGCACAAGGAGCCCCGTATGACCGCATCGGCACCGCAGAACGTCGACCGCCCGCTCGGGGCGAACCCCGACCACGCGTCGTGGTGGGGACCGCTGCTCATCGCCCTCGGTGTGTTCTTCCTCGTGAGCCAATGGGTCCCGTTCAACCTCTCCAACCTCGTGATCGGCGGCCTGATGTGCGTCGGCGGCGCCTTCTTCTTCGTCGCTTACCGTCGCGATCCGGCCACGTGGCCCCTGCTGCTCCCCGCGATCGCGTTGCTGGCGCTCGGCATCGGCCGCATCGTCTCGTCCGTGGCGCCGCGGCTCGGCAACGCCCTCGGCGGCGGGCTGATCATGGCCGCCCTCGGCCTCGCCTTCCTGTTCGCCTACCGTTCCGATCGCGTCGGGCGCTGGTGGGCCGTGATCCCTGCGGGCGCGCTGCTCGGCATCGCGGCGGGGGACTTCGTCCGCGGCGTCGGCGGCAGCGACAGCGGATGGCTGTTCGTCGGGCTCGGCATCGCCTTCCTCTACCTGGCGATGCGCGCGGGCCGCCCATGGGCCGTCTGGCCGGGCGGCATCCTGCTGTTCATCGGCCTGCGCGACATGTCCGGCTTCCTCGGCTTCGGCATGCCGGGCCTCGGACCGGCGCGGCTCGCCGTCTGGCCGCTCGCCTTGATCGCCCTCGGTGTCTGGCTGCTCGTCGGCCGCCGATCCAACTAGCCGATCCAACTAGGAGAACGCTTCATGGCGACCCACCCGACCCCCAGCCACCGCCCGCCCCAGCGCGGCGTCCTCTTCCCGGTCCTGCTCATCGCCGCCGGCGCGCTCGTCCTGGCGATGAACTTCGGCCTCGTACGCGCCGACGTCTGGCTCGACCTCGTGACCCTCTGGCCCGTGCTCCTCATCGGCGCCGGGCTGTCGATCATGCTCGGCGGCTCGCGTGTCGGCGCGCTGCTGGCCGCCGGCGTGACGCTGGCGCTCCTGGCCGGCGGTGCGATCTGGCTGCAAACGAACCGGACCGCGTCGTCGCCGGCGCAGTCGGAGGCGATCAGCGAGAGCGCGGCCGGCCTCCGCTCGGCCCACGTGACGCTGGCGCCCGGCGCGGCGGCCGTGCACGTCAAGGCCCTGGCCGCCGACAGCACCGATCTCATCGCCGGCACGGCCAGCGCCGGCCGCGGCGGAACGCTGGCGCCGAGCTTCGATCGCGACGGCGCGACGGCCCGCTTCGAGCTGCGCGAGGAGGGTCCCGTGCTCCTTGGCTTCGGCAACGTGCGCGGCCGCACCTGGGACCTTGGTTTGGCGCGCGACGTCCCGCTCGCGCTCGAGATCGATGCCGGCGTCGGCCAGGTGATCGTCGACCTGACGGACATCGCGCTCACGTCGCTCGACCTGAACCTGGGCGTCGGCGAGGTGATCGCCACGCTGCCTGACGCCGGGAGGATGGACGTCGACGTCGACGGCGGCGTGGGCTCGTTCACGCTGCGTCTGCCCGCCGGTTTGGCGGCGCGCATCAAGGCGGACGCCGGCATCGGCGCCGTCGACCTGGCGGACGGCCTCGACAAGGTCGACGACGACACGTGGGAGACGGACGGCTACGACGACGCCGACGATCGGGCCACGATCTCGATCGACGGTGGGATCGGGGCGATCGAGGTGGCGTGGGTCGGGGGTGCGGCCGGCGGGCGGTGATGTCGTGAGGCCCGCGATCGGCGCGGGCGGCGACCGCTATACTTGCGCCCGATGCACATCGCCGTCTTCGGTGCCACCGGCGGCACCGGCCGCAACTTCACCGCCCAGGCCCTCGACGCGGGCCACACCCTCACAGCCCTCGTCCGCCATCCGGCGCGCCTCCGCCACCCGGACGGCCGGCCGTTCGCCGGCGACGGGCAGGACCGACTGCGCGGCATCGAGGGCAACGTCCTCGACCCGGCGGCCGTCGCCGAAACCGTCGCCGGCGCCGACGCCGTGTTCGTCACGCTCGGCACGACGCGCGGCAACCCGCCCGACGTCGTCTCGAGCGGCACGGCCGTCGTCGTCGACGCGATGAAGGGGGCCGGCGTGCGGCGGCTCGTCGTCGTCTCGTCGCTTGGCGTCGCGGACAGTCGCGATCAGGTGCCGTGGTGGTTCATGCTCCTGATGTCCACGGCCCTCAGGCCTCGATTCGTCGACAAGGCGGACCAGGAGCAGACGGTCCGCGAGAGCGGCCTCGACTGGACGATCCTGCGCCCGGGCGGCCTGACGAACGGCCCGGCCACCGGCCGCACGGACGTCGGCACGCAGGCGCACGTGATGGCGCGAACGATCAGCCGCGCCGACGTGGCGGCGGTTGCGCTGCGCGTGATGGGGACGGTGGGGACGGTGCGGCGGGTGTTGGCGGTGACGTGATCGACGCGCTTGCGGACGCCGAACGCGCCGGCAGCTAAAGCTCGCCGGCTGGAGGCGTCCCTGACGGGCCGCCATGGCGCCCGCCTTCGCGGGCGCCCGAAGTCTGGTGCCCGCGAAGGCGGGCACCATGGCCGAAGGCCTCCAGCCGGCCGGCTTCAGCCGCCGGAATTCGGTTGGCAGGCACGGCCTACCCCCACACCAACGGGAACACCGCCGGATCCACCTCGTGCATCATCGCGTTCACGCGCGCGATCACGTGCTCGACCTGCGGCTTGCTGAAGTAGTCGCCGTCGTTGCCGTAGGCCGGGCGGTGGGGCTTGGCGGCCAGCGTCTCGGCCGGGCTGTCGAGCTCGAACCAGGCGCCCTGGCGCTCGAGGACCTCCTGGAGCATGTAGGCCGTCGTGCCGCCGGGCATGTCCTCGTCGACGAACAGGACGCGGCCGGTCTTGCGGACGGACGCACCGATCGTGCCGGGACGGTCGAAGGGCAGGAGCGTCTGGACGTCGATGACCTCGACGTCGATCCCGAGGTCCGCCAGCACCTCCGCCGCCTCCATCACGATCCGGCAGCACGCGCCGTACGTCACGACGGTCACGTCGGCGCCGGCGCGCAGGATCTCGGGCTCGCCGAGCGGCACCTTGAAGTCGGCGATGTTGTCCGGCAGGCGCTCCTTCAGGCGGTAGCCGTTCAGCACCTCGACGACGAGGCCGGGCTCGTCGGACGCCAGGAGCGTGTTGTAGAAGCCGGCGGCGCGGGTCATGTCGCGCGGGACGCAGACGTGGATGCCGCGGCAGAGGTGGATGATGCCGGCCATCGGCGATCCGGAGTGCCAGATGCCGACCAGGCGGTGGCCGCGGGTGCGGATGATGACGGGCGCGGCCTGGCCGCCGTTCGTGCGCCAGCGCAGGCACGCCAGGTCGTCGCTGAGGAGCTGGAGGGCGTAGTGGATGTAGTCCAGGTACTGGATCTCACAGATCGGCCTGAGCCCCCGCATCGCCAGCCCGATCGCCTGCCCGAGGATCGTCGCCTCGCGGATGCCGGTGTCGCAGACGCGGGCGATGCCGTGCTTGTCCTGCAAGCCCTTGAACGCCTGGTTCACGTCGCCGATGAACCCGAGGTCCTCGCCGAACGCCAGCACGCGCGGGTCGCGTTCCAGCGCCGCGTCGAAGCACGCGTTGAGCACGTCGAACGCGTTCAGCGTCGGCGAGCCGTCGGAGTACGCGGGTGGGACGGCGGCGACGTTGACGGCGGCGTGCGGCGAGGCGCTGTAGAGGTGCGATCCGAAGCGCTCGGCGTTGACGGCCTCCTGCGCCGCGCGCCAATCGAGCATCGCCCGCCGCGCCGGCCCGTCGTGGGCGCGCACGGCGATGGCGGCCTTGCGCAGCGCGATGTGGACATCCTCGCGCTTGGGCAGGTCGATGGCGGCGAGGGCGGTGCGGACGGCGGTCACCTGGGCGGCGACGTCGGCGGCATCGACGTCGTCGGACTTCGCGACGTCGGCGGTTGCGACAGCCGTGGCACCGCCCGCCCCCGCGACCTCGCCCGCGAGCGCGTCCAGCAGCACCACCGCCTCGTCCCGCTCGGCGCGGATCGGCGCCAGGAACGCATCGTGCGCCTCGGTCCGGACGGCCTCGACCCAGTCGCGGTCCTCTTCCTCCCAGGCGTCCAGCGTCGCCTCGTCGGTGATGCCGCTGGCCAGGATCCAGCGGCGCAGGCGGGGCAGGCAGTCGTGCTCGGCCTCCCAGGCCAGCCGCTCGGCGGACTTGTAGCGCTCGTGGCTGCCGGAGGTCGAGTGGCCCTGCGGCTGGGTCATCTCGATGACGTGGATGATGGCGGGCACGTGCTCCGTGCGGGCGTTCGCCGCAGCCTCGAGGTAGGCGTCGATGAGGGCCAGGTAGTCCCAGCCGCGCACCGTATAGATGTCGTAGCCGTTCGTCGATCCCGGCACGCGCTGGAAGCCCTTGAGGACCTCGCTCAGGTTGTCCTTGGTGACGGCGTAGCGACCCGGCACCGAGATGCCGTAGCCGTCGTCCCAGATGCTGATGACCGCCGGCACCCCCAGGACGCCGATCGCGTTCACGGACTCCCAGAACATCCCCTCGGCGCACGTCGCGTTGCCGATCGTGCCCCACGCGATCTCGTCGCCGCCGCGCGAGAACTGCGTCCGGTCGGCCAGGATCGCGACCTCGCGATAGACCTTCGACGCCTGCGCCAGCCCGACGAGCCGCGGCATCTGCGAGCCCGTCGGCGAGACGTCGGCGCTCGAGTTCACCTGGGCCAGCTGATCGCCCCACGACCCGTCGACGTCGAGGAAGCGCGTCGCGAAGTGCGCGTTCATCTGCCGCCCGGCCGACATGGGCTCGCGCACCGGATCCGTGTCGGCATACAGCTGCGCGAAGAACTCCGGGAAGGTGTGGCTGCCGACGCCGAACATGAACGTCTGGTCGCGATAGTACCCCGAGCGCCAGTCCCCCGGCCGCGCCGCCCGTGCCATCGCCAGCTGCGCAACCTCCTTGCCGTCGCCGAAGATCCCGAAGTTCGCTCGCCCCCCCAGCACCTCGCGCCGGCCGATCAGGCTGGCCTGGCGGCTCTTGTAGGCCAGGCGGTAGTCGGACAGGATGTCGGCGGCGGTGAGGACGGCGTGGTTCAGCTCGACGGTGCGATCGGCAACCGGGGCGACCGTGTCGGCGGACATCGACGGGCTCCTGCAGGCGGGCGGCGGGGTCGACGGGCTTGGGCGTCGGCGGGCAATCTTACCACCCGACGACGGTGCGACAAGCACCCTGAGGCGTGTCTGCAAACCCAGGTCCGGCAGCTAAAGCTGGCCGGCTAGAGGCGCCCCTATCGGGTCGCCATGGTGCCCGCCGTCGCGGGCACCCCGAAGTTTGAAGCGCCCGCGAAGGCGGGCGCAATGGCCGAAGGCCATCAGC
>Ga0138256_10000275_pt1 | contig 59518 bp, 49 predicted proteins | sample KNB2016incub_MG_FD_105486 | JGI IMG/M metagenome (GOLD analysis project Ga0138256, IMG submission 105486) | Active sludge microbial communities from wastewater in Klosterneuburg, Austria - KNB2014incub_MG | ecosystem: Engineered > WWTP > Activated sludge > Unclassified | place: Austria...
ATGCGTGTGGTGTGGAGCGAAGAAGAAATTGAAAAAGCATTTGATAACGCAAAAACTGAAGCGGCTGCATCATTTAAGAATGATGGCATTTATATGGAAAAATTTGTGGAAGAACCACGCCATATTGAAATACAAATTGCCGGTGACCAATATGGAAATGTTTGTCATTTAAGCGAAAGAGATTGTTCAATACAGCGCCGTCATCAAAAACTGGTTGAAGAATCGCCTTCACCTTTTATGACAGATGAGTTGCGGAAAAGAATGGGTGATGCGGCCATCAAGGCGGCACAGGCAATCAATTATGAAAGTGTGGGCACGGTTGAATTCCTGGTGGATAAACACCGTAACTTTTATTTTATGGAGATGAACACCCGTATCCAGGTGGAGCACTGTGTAACTGAAGAAGTCATCAATTTCGACCTTATCAAAGAGCAGATAAAAATTGCCTGCGGCGAAAAAATTGTGGGGAAAGCATATTTTCCGCAAATGCATGCTATTGAATGCCGTATCAATGCAGAAGATCCATACAATGATTTTCGCCCCTCACCGGGAAAGATCACTGTGCTTCATCAACCGGGCGGACATGGCGTCAGGGTTGACAGTCATGTATATGCAGGCTATGTTATCCCTCCATATTATGACAGTATGATCGGTAAATTAATTTCCATTGCTCAAACACGTGAAGAAGCTATCAATACCATGAGCAGGGCATTGAGCGAATATGTGATTGAAGGCGTTAAGACTACGATCCCTTTTCATCAGCAGTTAATGCGGGATGAAAATTTTATAAAGGGAAATTTTACAACAAAATTCCTCGAAGGATTTACGCTAAAATAAATTCTGTAAAAATTACCTGCCAGGCAACTCAACGGGTTGCCTTTTTTATTACCAGCCACTTATCATTATTATATTTCCAGGTTAAATTTTAGTGTTTACATTTAATACCTAAATCTACTTTTATGTTACTTAAAAAATTATTCCTGGCAATGTTTGCCTTGTTATTTTCAACATTTTCTTTTGCACAAATTCTTTTTTCAATAGCAGATGGCGGTAATAAAAAAGCTTCTGTATCTGAGCGTATAGGAATCACTGACGTTACACTTCACTATGACCGGCCTGCTGTAAAAGGAAGGGAAGGTAAAATATGGGGCCAGCTTGTGCCTTATGGATTTACCGACCAGGGTTTTGGAACCAGTAAAGCTGCACCCTGGCGTGCAGGTGCAAACGAAAATACCAGCATCAGCTTCAGCACCGATGTGCAGGTGGAAGGAAAACCTTTAGCAGCAGGTACCTATGGATTGTTTATGGCAATGGAGGCTGAAAGTGCTACCGTTATTTTCAGCAAGAATGCAACTGCCTGGGGTTCATATTTTTACGATCAGAAGGAAGATGCATTAAGGGTGAATGTAAAAACTATTGGATTAAATGAAAGTACAGAACGGATGAAGTTTGAGTTTATGGATGAAAAGGAAAACAGTGCTGTTATAGCATTGGTATGGGAAAAATTAAAAATTCCTTTTAAGGTTGAAGTCGATTATGTAAAAACCCAGCTGGCATCTTTCAGGCAGGAATTACAAAATGAAAAAGGTTTTAGCTGGGAGGCCTGGGTGCAGGCTATAAATTTTTGTGTACAAAGAAATACCAACCTCGAAGAAGCTTTGCAATGGAGTGATTACGCCATCAATGCTGTATTTGCAGGACAAAAAAATTTCAGGACATTGAGTGCCAAAGCTGCCGTTTTAACCAAACTGAACAGAGAAGAAGAGGCAGATGCACTAATGAAAGAAGCTATGCCATTGGCAACTATGCCGGAGCTTCATAATTATGGCCGGCAATTATTAAGAGAAAAAAAGGCTTCTGCAGCATTGGATGCATTTAAACTGAATGCCCAAAAAAATCCCAACCAGTTTACAACAAATGCAGGACTGATGAGGGGTTACTCAGCCAGTGGTGATTTTAAAAATGCCTTAAAATATGCTAAACTGGCATTGGTACAGGCACCTGATAAACTTAATAAAGATGCGATTGAAGGCTTTATTAAAACACTTGGCGAAGGAAAAGATATCAATTGAAATAACTGAATAATTCAGTTAAGCCGGTTTTGAATGACCGGCGTTTTTTATGAAAGGAGTTTCAGGCATTTTTCCAGGCTAAGTTCCCATGCAGGGATAGCGATATTAAACTGGTCTTTTATTTTGGAAGTATTTAAGGCGGTATATACAGGGCGTTTTGAAGCTGTTGGGTATTCTGCTGTGGAAACAGGGTTAACAATACAATTGCTGCCGCTGAGATTTTTTATCGCAACTGCAAATTGATACCAGGTGGTAATACCTGCGTTTGAATAATGATAAACACCCGGATTTATATTGTTTTTGGCCGATGAAATTATTTGCATAACAGCTTCAGCTAAATCCGCAGCATAAGTAGGGCAGCCAAACTGATCATTCACCACGTTGATTGAATCTTTTTCATTCATCAACCGCAACATGGTTTTTACAAAATTATTTTTATAAGAAGAGTAAAGCCAGGACGTACGGATAATGACAGCGCCCGGATCATTTTGTAAAGCCAGTATTTCTCCTTTTAATTTGGATTTGCCATATACAGCTATTGGATTGGTTTTATCCGTTTCCCGGTAAGGCTGATTTGCTGCGCCATCAAAAACATAATCGGTAGAAATGTGGATCAACTGAACTTTATGCTGATTGCATAATCCGGACAGTTTAGCAACAGCATCAGCATTAATTAAGAAAGCTTTTTCTATTTCTGCCTCGGCCTTATCAACAGCGGTGTATGCTGCACAATTGATACAAAAATCAAAATCATTTGCCGCAAAATATTCAGTTACCTTATCAAAATCATCAACAGGAAGGCCTTCTTTTGAAATAAATACAAATTGATACGCAGGATACTTCAATGAAGCAGCCTTTATTTCGCAGCCCAGCTGCCCGTTGGCACCGGTAACCAGAATTGCAGGGATATTATTTTTCAAAAACGAAATTGTTTTTACAATTCATTAATAACGGATGAACAAGGTCTTTTTCAGAAATTACTGCTTTATTCACAGGAATTCCCCAGTCAATATTTAAAGCCTTATCATTATACAATATGCCAGCTTCAGATTCTTTATGATAAAATTCGTCACACTTGTACATTACTTCTGCTGTTTCGCTTAATACAGAAAATCCATGAGCAAACCCCTTCGGTATCAATAATTGCTTATTGTTCTCAGCAGATAATTCAATTGAAAATACTTTACCAAATGTTGGAGATCCTTTTCGTATATCAACTGTAACATCCAGGATCTTACCGCTCAATGCCCTGATTAATTTTGTCTGGGCATAAGGATTTAACTGGTAATGCAAGCCACGGACTACACCATAGGAGGACTTTGACTGGTTGTCCTGAACAAATTTAATATCAATTCCTTCAGCCTTTAAAGACTTCTCATTGTAACTCTCAAAAAAATATCCCCTGCTGTCTTTAAATACTGCAGGCTCAATAATAACAAGTCCGGGTATAGCTGTTTCTGTTATTTTCATTTTAAATCATCAATTACTGTAAACCTGTTTAAAAAATTCAATTGTTTCCTCCAGCCCTTCTTCAAATTTCTTTGTTGGCTGGTATCCCAGCAGATTTTTTGCCAGCGAAATATCAGCCAGTGAGTTACGGATATCTCCGGCCCTGGGCTCCCTGTATGTTGCAGCAAAATCGCTTTTTAAATAGCTGCTGCAGGCATTGAATAAGTAATTTACAGAAAAGTTTTCGCCTATAGCTACATTGTAAACCTTGTTCAATGCATCTGCATTATCAGTCAGCATTCCTTTAATATTTATCTGAACTGCGTTATCAATAAAAGTAAAATCACGGGTTTGCTCCCCGTCGCCATTTATATAAACAGGGGTACGTTTCATAATGTTTTTAACAAAGAGAGGAATAACGGCAGCATAGGCTCCGTCAGGGTCCTGGCGTGGCCCGAAAATATTAAAATACCTTAACCCCAATAATTTAATACCATAAATATCAGCAAAAACCTGTGCGTACAATTCATTTGTTTTTTTGGTAGCCGCATATGGTGACAGGCAATTTCCAATCTTATCTTCCTGCTTTGGCAAAGTGGGTTCATCTCCATAAACAGACGAGGACGAAGCGTAAACAAACTGTTTGATGTTATTGTAGATTGAGGCTTTAAGCATATTTGCAAAGCCGCCAATGTTTACATCAGTAAAATAAACAGGCTCTTTAATGCTGCGGGGTACAGAACCAAGCGCCGCCTGGTGGCTTACATAATCTATTCCGGCACAGGCTTTCCGGCAACTGTCTATATTACGGATATCTCCTTCCATAAATTCAAAACCACTGTATTGCAGCAAGATATCAAGATTGGACTGAAAGCCGTTTGATAAATTATCAAATACCCTTACCTTTTTTGCGCCATGCTTTAAAAGGTATTCGGCAAGATGGCTGCCTATAAACCCGGCGCCACCTGTTACTAAAAATGATGATTCACTAAGATCTTTTGTATGAAATGTGTTGTTCATTTGATTGATATCGTTTCTGCCTGCTGCTGTTTTATAAGCTCCAGTATTTTCTTGATGTGATCTTATTCCTGTAAATCCCTTTTAGATCTGCCACTATTGCATGCGGCCTGGTAATAGAAGCAAAATATTTATCATCAAGTGTTTTATAATCATTATGAGGTACAGTTACGATCACGGCATCATAATCATTACTTAGATCAGCAGTCAGTTCAAATCCGTATTCATGTTTCAGTTCATTGCTTTCCGCATGCGGATCGGTAACATGCACATTTAATGAAAAGGCTTTCAATTCCTTTATCACATCTGCTACTTTACTGTTCCTGATGTCACTTACATTTTCCTTAAATGTTGCACCCATCACCAGAACTTTTGCTTCCTTAATATTGCCATCACTCTGTATAATATGCTGTAAAATCTTCCTGGCTACATAACCGGCCATCGCATCGTTGATAAACCTGCCGGCTAAAATCACCTGGGAGTTATAGCCTAGTTTTTTAGATTTGTAGGTAAGGTAATAGGGATCAACACCAATACAATGCCCGCCTACAAGCCCCGGCTGAAACTTCAGGAAATTCCATTTGGTACCTGCCGCTTCCAGCACTTCGTAAGTATTGATATTCATTTTATCGAAGATGATAGAAAGTTCATTCATCAGGGCAATGTTCAGATCACGTTGTGTATTTTCAATAATTTTTGCAGCTTCGGCTACTTTTATGGAAGATGCTTTGTGTACACCAGCCTTAACAACCAGTTCATAAACTTTGGCAATGGTCTCTAAACTTTCGGGAGAACATCCGCTGACAACTTTTATTATGGTACTGATGGTATGTTCCTTATCTCCCGGGTTTATCCGCTCAGGTGAATAACCGATCTTATAGTCCTCCACCATTTTTAAACCAGATAGTTTTTCAATGATGGGTACACAATCTTCTTCTGTGCAACCGGGGTAAACCGTACTCTCGTAAACTACATAATCTCCTTTCTTGATTACCTTGCCAATTGTTTCGCTTGCACGTTGTACCGGAATAAGATCGGGCACATTGTGTTCATCAACAGGCGTGGGGACTGCAACAATAAAAAAGTTTGCCTGTTTCAATACATCCAGGTCGTTGGTAAATTCAATATCACAGCCTTCAAAATCCGAAGCTTCCAGTTCCTGGCTCGGATCTATATTGTTTCGCATCATCTCAACCCGTTCTGCATTGATGTCGAAGCCGATTACTTTTATTTTTTTTGCAAATTCCAGCGCAATCGGTAAACCAACATAGCCTAACCCGATTACGGCAAGTTTCTTTTTCTTATCTAATAATTCCTGGTACATTAATGAAATATGATTTATTAATTAATTTTTACTTTCAAACTCCTTTGGTAATTTATTCAGTTCTTCTTTCGGTAAATTTTTAAAATATCCATAAGTTATTTGCAAACCTTCAGCACGGGTAACTTTCGGTTCCCATCCAAGTAATGCTTTTGCTTTGGTAATATCGGGCTGACGTTGCTTTGGATCATCTGTTGGCAAATCTTTATAAACAATTTTTTGCTTTGTGCCTGTAAGCCTGATTATTTCTTCAGCAAAATCCTTCAATGATATCTCATCGGGATTACCAATATTTACCGGTTGCGTATAATCACTCATCAACAAACGGTAAATACCTTCTACCAGGTCATCTACATAGCAAAAACTTCTTGTCTGACTGCCATCACCAAAAACAGTAAGATCTTCACCACGCAATGCCTGGCCGATAAAAGCAGGTAATGCCCTTCCATCGTTCAGCCGCATCCTGGGGCCATAGGTATTAAAGATCCTTACAATTCTCGTTTCCACCTGGTGAAAACTATGATAGGCCATTGTGATCGCTTCCTGGAAACGTTTTGCTTCGTCGTAAACACCTCTTGGCCCCACGGGGTTTACATTGCCCCAGTATTCTTCATTTTGCGGGTGTACCAGCGGATCGCCATAGACTTCGCTGGTTGATGCAACGAGTATCCTTGCATTTTTTGCTTTTGCCAAACCCAGACAGTTATGTGTACCCAGGGAACCAACCTTTAATGTTTGAATAGGTATTTTTAAATAATCTATTGGACTTGCAGGTGAAGCAAAGTGCAGGATATAATCAAGCCCGCCGGTTACGTGTATAAATTTCGAAACATCGTGGTGATAAAATTCAAACTCTTTTAATTTAAAAAGGTGTTCAATATTTTTCAGGTCACCGGTAATTAAATTATCCATGCCGATTACATGCATGTCTTCTTTAATAAAACGGTCGCAAAGATGAGAACCCAAAAATCCGGCTGCCCCGGTAATTAGTACCTTTTTTTTCGTCACTGATCAGATTTTAATGAGTTTATTGTACAATAGGTTTTCTGCCCACACTTTCATAATGAAAACCAAGTTCCTGCATTTTATTCAGGTCGAACAGGTTTCGGCCGTCGAAAATTACTTTATTTTTTAATAATGAAATCATATTGCTGAAATCAGGTGTCCTGAATTCACTCCATTCTGTAGCGATCAGCAATGCATCTGCATTAACCAGCGCATCATACTGGCGCTCGGCAAAATTTATTTTATCTCCAAGCAATGCCTTTACATTATTCATGGCTTCAGGGTCATAGGCAGTAATCTGAACTCCTGCTGACAGCAACTCGTTTATCATTGTTAAAGCCGGGGCTTCTCTAATATCATCAGTATTTGGTTTAAAAGCCAATCCCCACAAGGCAAGTTTTTTGCCCTTTAATTCATTGTTGAAATAAGCTTTTATTTTTGGAAGTAAATGCAGTTTTTGCTTTTCATTAATTTCCATTACCGCATCCAGGATTTTAAAATCATAGTTTACATCTTTCGATGATTTGGCCAATGCCTGCACATCTTTAGGAAAGCAGCTTCCGCCATATCCAATACCGGGGAATAAAAACCGCCTGCCAATCCGCTCATCACTGCCAATGCCTTTGCGTACCATATCCACATCAGCGCCCATGCGTTCGCATAATTGTGCTATTTCATTCATAAAAGTGATCTTCATGGCCAAAAATGAATTGGCCGCATATTTGGTAAGCTCTGCACTTTTTTCATCCATATAAATGATCGGATTACCCTGGCGTACAAATGGTAAATACAAATCATTTACTATCTGCTTTGCTTTTTCAGATGTAGTGCCGATAATTACCCTGTTGGGTTTCATAAAATCATCAACAGCTACTCCTTCTCTTAAGAACTCGGGATTAGATACAACGTCAAAATCTGTTTTCGCATTTTTTGAGATGGCAGCTTCAACTTTTTCGGCAGTACCAACAGGTACCGTACTCTTATCAATTATTACAACATATTGTGTAATGAGTTTTCCCAGTTCTTCGGCTACCCCAAGAATGTATTTTAAATCTGCACTGCCGTCTTCTCCCGGAGGGGTTGGCAATGCCAGAAAAATGATCTGTGCATTTGCAATGCCTTCCTGCAGCGAAGTGGTAAAATGAAGCCGGTCTTCTTTTTGGTTTCTTAAAAATAATTTTTCTAAGCCTGGTTCATAGATGGGTAGTTCACCGGCTATTAATTTATTGATCTTGTTTTCATTGATGTCAACACAGGTAACAGTATTCCCGGTCTCGGCAAAACAGGTTCCGGTAACCAATCCTACATAGCCTGTTCCAATAACTGCAATCTTCATGCTTATTTATTTATAAATGCTAAAACTTTTGTTACAATAAAATTTTGCTGTTCTTCATCCATTTCGGTATGTATTGGCAGGGAAATCACCCTTTCGGTTAACCAGTCCGTTAAAGGCAAATTATAATCATTGCCGCCAAAAGCATCAAACATCTTTTGTTTGTGCGCCGGCACGGGGTAATAGATCATGGACGGCACTCCCTGCTCTGCCAGGTACGCATTTAAGCCGTTTCTGTCCACATCGTTCAATATCAAAGTATATTGATGGAATACATGTTTATTATTGCCATCTCTAAACGGGATTGTTATTGATTTATTTTCTGCAAATGCCTTATCATAAAAATCAGCAACTTTTCTTCTTGCTGCTATGTATTCATCCAGGTGTTTCAGTTTAATATTCAGAATGGCTGCCTGCATGGCATCAAGCCTGCTGTTACAGCCAACCACATCATGATAATATCTTTTGCTTTGGCCGTGTGAAGCGATCATTTTTAATTTAACAGCTAATGTATCATCGTCGGTAAACATGGCGCCACCATCACCGAATGCTCCCAGGTTTTTTGATGGATAAAAGGAAGTGCAGCCAATATGGCCGATTGTTCCGGTTTTTTTAACCGTTCCATTACCATAAGTGTAATCACAACCAATGGCCTGTGCATTATCCTCAATAACAAATAAATTATGTTTTGCTGCAATGGCCATTATTTTTTCCATATCGCAGGCCTGTCCATATAAATGAACAGGTATAATCGCCTTAGTCTTTGGGGTTATCGCTTTTTCTATGGCATCCGGATCTATACAAAAGGTTTTGGGATCTACTTCTGTAAAAATTGGTTTTATATTCAGTAAGGCTGCCACTTCAACAGTAGCTATATAAGTAAAAGAAGGTGTGATCACTTCATCGCCCGGTTCAAGCCCCAGTGCCATCATTGCAATTTGTAAGGCATCTGTACCGTTGGCACAGGGAATACAATGTTTGCTGCCGTGATACCTGGCCAGGTTATCTGCAAATTCATTCACTACTTTTCCTCCAATAAACATGGAGCTTTCCATCACTTCCAGTACCGCAGCATCTACTTCCTGTTTGATATTGAAGTATTGGGTCTTGGTATCTACCATTTGTAAGGGCCTCATAAGTATAATTTTATGCGGCGCAAAGATAAGGATTGCAGCAGGAATACCGAATTTGGAACAGCTTGGGGTTTAGATTAAAAAAAATGCCTTTAGATTTGTGGAAACCTGATGTTGAGTAAAACTTTATATAATTTATTCCTAGTACTGTATGCTGCAGGTGTAAGAACTGCATCATTGTGGAATCCAAAGGCTAAAAAATGGGTAAATGGCAGAAAAAATATTTTCGCAGATATCAATTCAAAGTTCATCCTAAAAGTAGCGGGACAGAATTCAAAATTAGTCTGGATGCATTGTGCCAGCCTGGGCGAATTTGAGCAGGGCAGGCCTTTACTGGAAGAATTGAAAATAAAATATCCTGGGATAAAGATCTTACTTAGTTTTTTTTCTCCTTCCGGTTATGAAGTGATGAAAGATTATAAGGGAGCAGATTTTATCTGTTACCTGCCGATGGATTCGCCGGTTAATGCTAAAAAGTTTTTAGATATTGTACAACCCAGCCTGGTGCTTTGGGTAAAATATGAATACTGGTTTTATTACCTCGATGAATTGAAAAGACGACGGATACCAACGATCCTTGTTTCCGGAATATTCCGGGAAGATCAGCCATTTTTTAAATGGTATGGCAACATATGGAAGAAAATGCTGGAAGCCTTTTCGCATTTTTTTGTGCAGAATGATGAATCGGAAGAATTGCTGGCAACACTGTCTATAAAAGATAATGTATCTGTTAATGGCGATACCAGGTTTGACCGGGTGCTGGAAATTGCACAAACATTTAAACCTGTTCCATACATTGCTGAATTTTGCGGTAACAGTATCGTGATTGTGGCCGGCAGTACATGGGAAGAAGATGAAATTGAATTACTGCATTTTGTAAAAGCAAACCCCCGCATAAAATTCATTATCGCCCCGCATGAAATTAATGAAGAGAATTTAAGTGATGTTAAAGAAGAGTTTCCGGATTCAATATTTTATTCTGACTTTTTAAAAGACAGTAAAGCTGATCAGTCTCCCGAATTGACTGGCACATCCGGTAATTTACTCATAATTGATAATGTTGGCATGCTCTCCAGGTTATACCAATATGCCACTATAGCCTATGTTGGTGGCGGCTTTGGGGATGATGGCGTGCATAATGTATTAGAAGCTGCGGTATATGGTAAGCCTGTTGTTTTTGGCCCGGTATATGAAAAATTTGACGAAGCTGCAGGGTTGGTAAATGAAGGAGGAGGGATTAGTATTGATGGCCCGATAAGCCTTGAAAAAGCATTGAATAGTCTGTTGAATGATGAAACTGAAAGAACAAGCAGGGGAGAAGCAGCAAAAAAATATGTTCATTCAAATGCCGGAGCTTCAAAAAAGATAATTCAGTTTATTCAGGAAAAACGCCTTTTAACCAATTGATCAAACTGTTTAACCAGTTCATCGTTATTTTCCCATCCGTTTTTTAATTTCAGCTCTCTTTGTATCCAGTATTCTGCTTCGGGATAAATAGAAAAACTATTGATGGTTTTAATACTTCTTTCATAAGCAGCTTCATCTCCCCTGAACAGGTCATTGATAAATAAAAACCTGTCATTAACGCCAATTGCTTTTCTCAAATCTCTTATCGGCACTTCAGTTAATGTATCACCCAGGTCAATTTTAGATTGTTTAAGCCTTTCATTTAATGAAGCAGCATGATGTGCAACTGAATCATTGATTTCTCTTTTTTCAGCTATTTCAGCTTTTGGAATATTTTGATGAGTCAGGGTAGGTATATCTTCTTCGGTATGATAGGAAAAATGTGGTTTATTATGCAGGCTTATCTTTTGCATGGCTTCGGCATTCCTTTTTATTTCCTCCAGTTCGGCTTCCAGTTCAGCTTCATCAACCTGTAACATTTCAAGTATCTTTTCTTCTTTTGCCAGGGGAACAATATTTTTTTCGGCCTCATTTTTTGAGAGCGGGATATTAGATACGGTTATCGTAACATTATCTGTTTGAAAAGCATGCCCATTATTCTGCTGCAGGTGAATCAATTCCGCCTGTAACATCTGAACTGTAAGGAGTAACTGCCCTGCGGGGGCACTTTGTGCAAACTGTTCCTGTAACTTTTTTATGAGTGTTTCCACTCTTTCCATGTTATTATTATATTTTTGATGCCTTGGCTGAAGAAGGCAGCCGTAAAACAATAGCCTCTAAGTTACAAACAGATTTTTTAAAAAATAGCTAAATGTTTATAGAACCTAATTTAACGGGGGGGAGAAGGGGGTGGATTGAAGTAATATGCGGAAGTATGTTCAGTGGAAAAACCGAGGAACTCATCCGCAGGTTGAAAAGGGTAAAGATCGCCAATTTAAAAGTTGAGATATTTAAACCGGCCATAGATGTACGTTACGACGAGGTGAAAATTGTAAGTCACGATACCAATGCAATACTCTCCACACCTGTTGAAAATTCACAAACAATTCTTTTACTGGCACAGGATGTAGATGTGGTGGGTATTGATGAAGCCCAGTTTTTTGATGACCAGGTGAGCAATGTTTGTGAACAGCTGGCGCAAAAAGGCATCCGGGTTATTGTAGCAGGGCTTGATATGGATTATTTAGGTAATCCGTTCGGACAAATGCCCAACCTGCTTGCAAAAGCAGATTATATCACTAAACTCCATGCCATTTGTGTTAAATGTGGCAATATTGCCAATATCAGTTACCGTAAAGTAGCCGAAGGCCCGCAGGTATTGCTGGGCGAAAAAGATATTTATGAGCCACGCTGCAGGCATTGTGCACAGTTGAAGGGTTAGTCAGCTTTCAGGCAGTTGGATTTGCCTGGTATAAAAAGTAAATAATGATCAACAGGGTTATTGCCTTATTAAAAAAAGATATACTGCTTGAATTCAGGCAAAAGCATACTTTTTATGGTATCCTGTTATATATAGCTTCTACTGTTTTTGTTCTTTTTCTGTCGGTAGATAAGCTGGATGCTAACGTATGGAACGGGCTATTCTGGGTTATCCAGTTATTTGTCTGTGTGAATGCTGTAGCAAAAAGTTTCCTGCAGGAAAGCAGGGGCCGGATGCTGTATTTTTATTCAATAACCTCTCCGGTAGAATTTATCATTGCTAAAGTATTGTACAACCTGGTGCTGATGGTACTAATGAGCCTGATAAGCTTGTTCCTGTTTTTCATTTTTTTAAATAATCCGGTTGATAACAGCCTCCGGTTTATTGGTATTGTGGTACTGGGAGGTGCCAGCATCAGTATTGTATTTACATTGATGAGCGCTATTGCAGCAAAAGCCCAGCAAAATGCTGCCCTGATTGCTATATTAGGTTTCCCGGTCATACTGCCGCAATTATTATTATTGATGCGTATAAGCAAGGCTGCCTTTGCCGAGGTTTTTCGTGAAGGAGCAGTTTTGCAACTTGCAGGATTAATTATCGGGCTTGATGTGCTGGTGATAGCACTGGCAGTTATACTGTTTCCCTATTTATGGAAAGATTAGCAATACAAAAAATGATTTTTTTTTAAATCTTTGTAAGTGTTTACCCTAACTTTGCGGCTCAACTAATGCTTCTGTTGTTTGCATAAAAACTGGTGGAAAATATTATCCTTTCTTTTGTTGATCTACACGGTGGTTGGTGGTTTACTGATGGATGTACCCCGCTTATTTATTTTAAATGAAACCATACGTAATCTTTATTTTCATGTGTGTATGTGGTTTGGTATGATGATCCTGTTTGGTACCAGTTTTGTTTACAGCATAAAGTACCTGCGGGGATTCAGTCTGCGTAATGATATTTTTGCTCATCAGTTTGCAGCTGTAGGTTCGTTCTTCGGTATTTTAGGCTATGCAACCGGAACAATCTGGGCCAATTATACCTGGGTTTCCGATCAAAGTCAGTCGTTGGGCAGTATTTTAAAAGAACCGAAACTAATAGGGGCTGCTATTGCATTATTAATTTATGGTGCTTATTTTGTTTTGCGTGGTTCTTTTACCGATATGGATAAGAAAGCCAGGATAAGTGCAGTATATAATATTTTTGCTTTTGCCATGCTTTTTCCAAGTATTTGGATAATCCCCCGTTTAGTAGGAAGTTTACATCCCGGAGCTCCTGGTAGCGACAGCGGTAATCCTGCGCTTAATTTTAAAGATATTGACAGCCGTTTGAGAATGGTTTTTTATCCTGCCATAATAGGATGGACCTTGCTGGGTATATGGATTGCCACGCTAAAAATAAGATTACAATTAATTAAAGATAAAACACTGTTTCATGAATAAAATAGTAAGTAAGTTGCTTTTGTTTTTCAGCTGTTTATTATGCAGTACTGTTTTATTTGCACAGGAAAACAAACCAGATATGGCTGACCTGATGCGGAGTAATGGAAAGATTTATGTGGTGGTTGCTGTTTGTCTTACAATTCTGATTGGTTTGTTTGTTTATGTTTTTGTAATTGACAGAAAGATAAGCAGGCTTGAACAGAATAAGGATTAGGTTCCCGCAGGGCTCTGCGAGTAATATTGCTATATAGGTTTTCAATTAACGATTGTATAAAAATAAAATCAATTTTATGAGTGATCAACACGAATACACTTTCTTTCAGAACGTGGAAAGAAGTTTTGACAAAGCAGCCAAATTTACAAAATGGGACCTGGGGATACTGGAGCAGATAAAAGCCTGTAACAGTGTTTACCGTATGCGTTTCCCTATTAAAAGAGACGACGGAAAGGTTGAAGTAATTGAAGCTTACCGTGTGCAGCACAGCCATCACAAAACTCCATGCAAAGGTGGTATCCGTTTCAGCGACGAAGTAAACCAGGATGAAGTGATGGCATTGGCAAGTTTGATGACTTATAAATGTGCCATCGTAAATGTACCGTTTGGCGGAGGTAAAGGTGGTATAAAAATCAATCCCCGTAAATACAGTGCTTACGAGCTGGAAAAAATTACCCGCCGTTATACATCAGAACTGGTTAAGAAAAATTTTATAGGCCCGGGTATTGATGTTCCTGCTCCGGATTATGGTACCGGAGAAAGGGAAATGGCCTGGATAGTTGATACCTATGCATCATTAAATCCCGGAGAGATAGACGCTGCAGGCTGTGTTACAGGTAAACCTGTAACACAGGGCGGGGTACGTGGCCGTAAAGAAGCAACAGGTCTTGGCGTTTTTTTTGGCATACGCGAAGTATGTAATATGCCAGATGTAATGAAGAAACTTGGATTAACTACAGGTATTGAAGGAAAGACAGTTGTTATCCAGGGACTGGGAAATGTGGGGTATCACAGTGCACAGTTTTTCAGAGAACACGGAGCAAAAGTTATTGGGTTGGCAGAATATGAAGGTGCTATTTTTAATGCAGATGGATTAAATGAACTTGAAGTGTATCTGCACAGGCAAAAAACCGGTTCTATACTGGATTTTCCAGGAGCAACCAACCTGGTTAAAAATACAGATGCGCTTGAAATGCAATGCGATATTTTAATTCCTGCTGCTTTGGAGAATGTGATTAATAAAGATAATGCCGACAGGATTAAGGCAAAAATTATAGGAGAGGCTGCAAACGGCCCATGTACACCGGATGCCGATGAAATATTTTTGAAGAAAAATATTTTATGTGTGCCTGATATGTACCTGAATGCAGGTGGTGTTACGGTTAGCTATTTTGAGTGGTTGAAGAATTTAAGCCATGTTCGATATGGCCGTATGGAAAAAAGATTTACTGAAAACCTGAATGGCAGGATCATTAAGCAGCTGGAAGAATTAAGCGGTAAAAAAGTGAGTGAAAAAGAAAAAGCACTTATTTTACATGGTGCCGATGAAGTGGACCTGGTACACAGTGGACTGGAGGAAACCATGATTGCAGCAACCAGGGAGATCATGGAGATCTGGTTAAAAAATGATGATATACCTGATATGCGTACAGCGGCTTATATCAGCGCTATTAATAAAGTTGCAAACAGTTATGCCGAGTTGGGAATTTTTCCTTAAAATCAATCATGTTCTTTAAAATACGAGAGGCTGCTCACCTAAGTGGAGCAGCCTCTTTTATATATAGGGATTAATATAGTAAAGCCTTTATTACCGGCATTATAATTTTACGATATCCATTTGCTGGGTAACCTTGCGTTGATTGCTAACCTGGTATTTTGCTTTTTTGCCGGATTTTTTGCCGGTTATTTCAAAATTTAAAACGGCATCTCCCAGTTCATCTGTATTCAGCAGAAATTGCCTGGTAAAGTTTTCTCCCGTTACATCACCGGAATATAAAACCGTGCCGTCGTTATCGGAAATTAAAATACTGAATACATTCTCGTCTTTAGAACCTGAAAATTTCAGTTGAATCAATGGCTGATTTTTTACCTGCCCTGCATATTGCAGCTCAACAGGAAGTGTGTTTTTACCTGCAGCTGTATCAGTTGCATGTAATTGTGAAAAACCCGAAAGGGTTAAAAGTGCAATGGCGAAGATTTTTTTAATCTGTTTCATAAAGTTTAATTTAATGGTTATTAAATGTTTTCATACACGGCGATCATTAAACTTTACAAATAGCAAGTACGGTTAAAATGACGAATCAGGTTCGCAGGGTTTGCAATAACAGGACGTGATTGCTTTGATGATGTAAAAGTAGCATGAATTATTTAAGGGTACAAACCAACATGTAACGGTTTTTGTATTGCCCAACCGGAATTTAATTGGCTGTAATGCCTGTGGATGCTGGGTTTTATTAAATAATGCTTATTACAGCCAAGAAGGAATGTTACAAAATTGTTAAGCAGGCTGCAAGTGGTTTTTAAACTAAATATCCGGGGTTTTAGGTTCAATAAGATCCCATTGATTGCCATAACGATCTTCAAAAACTGCAACGGTTCCGTATGTTTCTTCAGATGGCAGGCGTATAAAATTTATTTTCTTTTTCAGCATGTCATTGTAATCCCGCCAAAAATCATCAGTATATAAAAATAAAAATACCCGGCCACCGGTTTGATTTCCTATGCGGCTTTTTTGTTCATCATTGGCAGCCTTTGCAAGCAGCAAACAGCATTGCCCTTCACCTTTAGGAGCAACCCTTACCCAGCGTTTGGTTTCACTAAGGCGGGTATCTTCAACAAGTATAAAATTTAATTTTTCGGTATAAAATTTAATTGCTTCATCGTAATTCTCTACTAACAGGCTGATATGGGCTATGTGTTGGTTCATGAATTTTTTAGCAGGAAGAAGTGAATTTAATTATTTAAAACTTTATTATTGGCAGATCATTCTTCTTTTTTTCAATTATGCAGGATAATAATACCTGCTCTTTATTTTTTGTTGCAGATAATTTTGCTGCAGCAATATTTGATATTGCCTGCATGATATCTCCGGGCAAATATTTTTGCATCTTTTCCGGTATCCTGGTGAAAACCAGGTTTAAAAAGAAAATGGCATTAACAGATTTATCTTCTGCTTCTGCTGCTGATATATAATTAGCCGCAGTAATGGCCAGTTGTTTTTCGGAATTTTTACTGCAATACGATTTTACAAATGGCATAGGAGTAAATAAATCACCTGTTGCAGTCCTTTCAAGCTTTTTACTTCTCTGTAAGTAAGTATATATCCCGGCAACACTATCACCTGTTATCGTAAAATTAAAAGCAGGTTCTTCAATATTGTTTACCACTATCGTTTCAATTTTATTAAATTCCTCATCGTAAGTATAGCTGATTGCCGAATCGGTTCTTTGTTTTATTTCGGCCAGGTTTAAATTATAATGACTGTTTTCCCGCCGCATTACAGAATCTACATTTATATTCAGGGCCGTTGATATCTTATCTTTATTGGTTTTATTCAACAGCTCAAAAAAGGCTCCGGGGGGTTGGGTAAAACCTGCTGTACATAAGGATGTGGAACAGTAGCTAAAATCAGTTTCAGCAAAATTGTATTGCCTTTTGGGTGTGATTTTACCCGATATTTCAATCTGTCGCTTATTGAAGTTAGCAGCAATAACAGCCTCTTCCTGTAAAAAACTATTAGCAGCAATATAAACAGCCATATGGCTGCTGGCTTTAATGGCTTTTGAAAGGGTGGTTTTTGATATGTAAGACTTTTTGTTAAATAACTCATCTGCCACTGTTCGTATATGATCTGCATTTTCCGGGGCTGCATTACCAACCAGAATCTGATTGTCTTTTATTATAATCCGGATACCATAAGCTTTACCCAGGTATTCAGTATTCTTAATCTTTTCAAACTGAAACTGCAGTAACCCTTTTTCAAAGCCTGTTTTGCTCTTTATGTTCAGCAGCATATACCATGCATTGGCCGGTTGGTTGGCGGCATGAAATGCAAGTATATAATCAGGTAGTTCAACCATGTCTTTCCAGCTGATCTTATCGCTGCTTTTGGAGAACAGCTTGCCAGTTTTCCACTGGCCTGGTGTTGTGATGTAATTCCAGATCAGTGTATTGGTTATTCTTTTTACATCAAGGGCAATAATACAGTCTGCACTTCTGGCAACTGCTGTTTCGCTGTAGGTTTTGTAAAATAATTTTATATAACCAAAAATAAAAAGGGCTGCCAGTATGAGTAAAGCCCATTTTTTTTTATTCATTTAATAAAGCGTTTTCTCTTTTTCCTGTTTATCCTGTTCAATGATATTGTTTATGGCTTCCATCATGTTAAAGAAAAATTCAAGGCTGTTACTGTGGTTACCTGTAAAGTTCAGTGTGGTTGTGCCTTGTATCATACCATCTTTCACACGGCTTTCCATTTTTAAGTTACCCATATTGGCTAACAGGTAATCACTTATCTTCTTATTTACATCGGTGCTGAACTGGGTGCTCAGTTTTTCAATCAGCCTCTTGGTATTGATATTTAAGGAATAATTATTGTTTAGGATGGAATTCTTTGTTTCTGCATCCGTAGCAAATGCGGTGTTATTAATTGTCATGTTTATAACATCCTTTGAAGTGGTTACAATAACCTTCCCTTCTTTTACCATAAAATAGAGACTGCTGACGGGATATTTGCCGCTGTCGAAAGCAAGTTCATAATAACCGTCTTTTTCTTTGTAATTATAATCTCCTCTTTCAACATATTTTAAAGGCAGGTGGACTACCTTCTCCATAAAGCTTTCCTTCTTTGTTTCCAGGGCAAAAGTAAAATTGGGTGATAGCTCTTTCCTGGTTTTCTTAATCTCCGTTCTGTTGTATTCTTCATCATACTCATAATCGGTATAATCCACCATCTGGGGTTTCATATCATGCATTACAAAAAGATAATTACCCGGCAGCAATTCCGCAATTCCCTTTTCATCAATAATTATTTCCAGCAGGTCAATATATACATTTACCATTTCTGCATAATCTCTCATGTAACCTGCATTGCTCAAATACTTTTTCAGGAAAGTATAATAATAATTAGCCATTGCCTCGGTATTAATACTCATCGAAAAATAACCAATGTTATCAGGGTTGATATAATTGATCAAAGCCGGGTTTTGCCTGCTGTTCATTACGCCAAGAGCCAGGTCGCTCATTTTCGGGTCGGCCGAATATGTCTTTTGCTCCATGCGTAATTTGTCTTTCTCGAAATACATGTTCACAGATGATTTAAATCCGTCGGAAGTATCTGCATTGTTGAATGCCGCATCAGACAAAATGTTGTATGCACCCCGGTTAAAGAAATTAGCATATTGCGTTATGATAGTTTCTGTATTCAGCCATACACTCATATGTGCTGCAGGGTCAATAATTTTCTTATAGCTCTTATCATTTTCAATAGAATAAATTTTCCCGGAAAATACCCTGCTGGTAATTATTTCTGCTGCAGCCTGTTGTTGCTTTTTAGCAATCATATCCTGTTGCTGTTGCCATAACTCCCATTTTAAATTATTGATACTGTCCTGTATGCGGTATAGCTCAGTATCGCTTTCCGTATCTTCCACCGGTGCAAAGTCGGCTGAAGAATCAGGTAATGCCGGCATTACTTCTACGGTTTCAATTGTGTCTGCTTCAGATACAGGTGCTGAAACGGTAAGTGTATCTGAAGCAGTATCGTAATAATTCCCATAATAGCTTTGGCGGTTTTGATAACTGGTATTTACAATAACAGCTTTGTTCCTGTTCCAGCCTATGTAAGAAGTTTCTGAAATTGCCAGGAAACTGAAATTCTTTTTCTTTACTATTTTTTTAACCGGGCCATAATTTGCTTTTATAAGTTTCAGAAACTGCCCTTCATTTTTCAGGTTCAGTAAAGTAACAAAGCTCATGCAGGTATCTTCCATTACAACATACTGGTAGATATCTTCGCCAAAATTTATTCCTATATTTTGTAAAGAAGTCAGGGTGTCAATATGGAGTGTTTTATAAAAATCGTCTTTAATGAAACCATAGCGGTCCAATTTCTGAAGCGGAACATTTTTGCTGAAATTTTCGCCTGAATATTTTATTACCAGGGTAGCGGTTGACGGCACCTGCGTTAAAAGATCCTGTGCATGGGTTATGGTATATGCCATGCAGCAAAGGCCGAGGGTTATGATTATCTTTTTCATGCGTTGTTAGTTGGTTAAGGTTATTTTGTTTTCAATTGATTTTTTTTCGGTAATGATATCAAGGGTATTCAGTTTAAGCATGACTGCTTTTTTACTGGGCGGAATTTTTGTGTCTTTGTTGGATGCTGTTGTTACATTTGATTCGAATTTAAAAATAGAAGTGTAATTGGCTGTTGCAAATACTTCTTTATCGGCATTGCTTAATTTTTTATACTCATCCTTAAATGAAAATAAGTTGAGTCTTGAGAAGGTGTTGCCCGCTGCATTGTATTCATAAATCTTTTCCGGTGCCTTTTCTTTGCTGTTCTCTTTTGTATATATATTCTTTACAGCATCGTTTAGCTGGCTTACCCTGGTAAAATTGCAGCTGATGCTGGCAATGTAATTGTCAAAATCAACCGTTGTTTTTACATTACTCAAACCGGTTGTTTTTGTTACCGTCTTTTCAATTTCAGCGATCTTGTTTTTTATTTCCCATTGCGACGGCACCTCATGGCCGTTAATGGTTTTCATCTTAATAATGGAATTGAGCCTGGTTTTACTTTTGCTGAGGTTAAGCACCATTTGAAAATTGCCCGAACCGTCTTTTTTCAGAAATACGGTTTCAATGATCTCAAAGCAGCTTTGAAAAAGGATCAGGCAGGAAAATAAAACTAAATATGCAGTTGTTTTCATGGTTTAATTATCAGGACAAATCTACATATTTATATTTATCAGCAAAGTGGTTGTTTCGGCAGCCGGAAAATAATTGTATTTAAGTTATCTTAAAACTGATTTTATTCATAGATTTAATAAAAAAACATGAAATCACTGACTGAGCTTAATACGGACAGGGCCACTTTTTCTATTGGAAAAGCATTGTCTGATGGCTGGAATTTAGTTTCAAAAAGTCTGGGTTACTATATTCTGGGCGGCATTATTACGGTAGTAATAACACTCGTTCTCAGTATAATCCCCATAGTGGGTGGTATAGCTAACCAGGTAATACTGGCACCCTGTTTAATGGCAGGTGCTGTATTTGTTACCTGGCGTATTTCAAAAGGTATAGGCTGGGCAGATTTCGGGGATATGTTCAAAGGATTTAATTTCCTGTCGCCAATTGTTGTTGCTTCTGTAATTCAGTTTGCGGCAACCTTAATATTGACTGTATTGTTTCTTTTAAATTATTTAGGCGAAATATATGAACTCTATAAACTGGCACAGGGGTCGGGAGCATATAATAACCAGGAAGAAATACAGGCAGTGGTAAGGCATATGTTCAATCCAGTATCTGTACTTTTATTTTTACTATTGATGCTTGTGATTTTATTTATTACCCTTATCTGGGCTTTTAAGATTCATTTTATTGTTATTTATAAAATGCAGGCATGGCCGGCTATGGAAATGTCGCGTAAAATAGCAACAAATAATTTAGTGCCTTTGATTGGTTTCTTTTTACTGATGGGGCTTATCATTATTGTAAGTGCATTATTCTGCGGAATAGGTCTGCTGTTCAGTTTGCCATTGATGATTGGTGCCACTTACAGCATTTTTGCGCAAATTACCCATTGCGATCAGCCCGATGAGATCAATGAAGAGATGTTTGATTTTATAGCAGACAGTAAATCTTAAAGCGGTATTGACTTTGTATTTATTTTTATGAATTGTGGTATCCTGTTAGTAAGATGATTATTTATCTATCAGTGCCAGCCATTTTTTTATGATTGCCTGCAGCGCTTTTTCCTTGGCTTTTACGTCTTTCATATCCCTGAGAATAATCAGCCTTCTGCCATCTTTGTAATCGCCTTCAAGCAGGCCCGAGCTGTCTTTTATTTTTTCACCGCCGGGAAATACCAGCATGATCCTTTCTTTGTACAGGTTAAAGACGGCAATCTCCCTTTTGTATTCTTTAGGGTCAAATGGTTTCATTTCGCCTGTATAATAAAAGCTGGGGTTGTTCCATTTTATGCGTTCACCTATTTCTTTATCGGTTTTTAAAATGATCTGCCTGATGGCTTCAATTATTTTACCAAAATCCGGATCGAGTTTTTTGATATGGTCTGTTACCTGTTGCTGACCGGAAGGTTTAATTGTTTTTGCCATTGATTTGATGCTTTCTTTTTTAGAACGATTTTGTTTAAGAGTTACACAGGGCAGAGGACTTGCAGGAACCCGGTTATGTCATGTATCTTCCTGCGCTAATCATTAGCTGATTTGGAAAATATTGTCAAATAAAACGAATTTATTTTCTTTTCAAATTTGATATAAATAACAGCATTGTACCAAACGGGCAAATACATCTCCGTACCACCGGGGATCCAATCACATGAAGATATAATGAATACTTTTTTAAGTTCAGACGACAGGACATTCCATTTTGTATTTATCGAGATGTCGCTCATCTCAGCTTTTTTAGAAATAACGAATCTTACTTTCACTGAGTCTTCAAGTACACTCACAGTATCGGGAATAGATTTAAAGATTTTCGACAGATTCATATTGTCGGCTAAGAATAGGCTCAACTCCCGGTCTCCGTCTTTGTACCTTGGATAATAAAGCGATTTAGTGAAAATTTTAACGTCTTTTCCTGCCGTCTCACGATAGCAATTAGTTTTAGTTTTTGATTGTCCAGTCAGATTAATACTTAGAAGTAAAGCCGATAAAAATAAAAATGAATTTATCACGAGTTTGTTTCTAAAAGTGTTTCCGATTAATTCGCTGCCAAAAGCTTATCACCTGTAAAATAATATATTTTTTAACCCCAACTTGCTTTAATAGTGATTTGGTTAGAATAAGATATCAAAAAATCCGCTTCATCTTTCAATCCGCCATAATCATTGTTAAGGCATACCCTATAGTAGGGAACTATGGCTCAAAAAAAATCCCGGTCAAAAACCGGGATCATCATTAAAAATTTATTGCTTAACTCATTTCTGCCATATCAGGTATATGCTCAACTTTATATTCACCTGCATCTAATTTTTTCTTGGTTGCTTCAAAAGCGTTTAAGGTTTCTTCAATATCCGTATCGGTATGCCGTGCAGTAGGTATCAGGCGGTAAATGATATCACCTTTTGGTATTACAGGATACACAACTATACTGCAGAAGATGTGATAATTCTCCCGCAGGTCCATCACCATGGCCGTGGCTTCGGGTATATCGCCTTTCATAAAAACAGGCGTTACCGGGCTGTTGGTATGACCAATATCAAACCCCCGCTCTTTTAAACCATTTTGTAATTTATTTACATTACTCCACAATTTTTCTCTCAGCTCAGGCATGGTCTTTATCATTTCCATACGCTTCAGCATGCCTTCAACCACCATCAATGGAACACTCTTTGCAAAAATCTGCGAACGGGTATTGTAGCGTAAATATTTTATGATGGCTTTATCACCACAAATAAAACCACCCAGGCTGCCCAGGCTTTTTACCATGGAAGAAAAATACAGGTCAATATCTTTCTGGCAACCCTGTGCCTGGTCGGCACCGGCACCGGTTGTGCCCATATAGCCAAAGCCATGTGCATCATCAATAAAAATGCGGAACTCGTATTTTTTCTTCAGCGCACAAATTTCTTTTAAGATTCCCTGTTCTCCATCCATACCAAAAACGCCTTCAGTAATTAATAAAACACCACCGCCGTTTTTGCTGGCTAATTCTACAGCACGCTTCAATTGCTTTTCGCAGTCTTCAATATCGTTATGCTTAAATGCATACCGGTTACCCATGTGCAGGCGCACACCATCAACAATACAGGCATGCGATTCGGCATCATATACAATCACATCGCGGCGGTTTACCAATGCATCAATACAACTTAAAACGCCCTGGTAGCCAAAGTTCAGCAGCATACAATCTTCACGGCTTGTAAATTCGCTGAGCACCCTTTCCAGTTCTTCATGCTTGCTGGTGTTTCCACTCATCATTCTTGCACCCATGGGATTTCCCAAACCATATTTAGCAGCAGCTTTTGCATCAACCTTTCTTATCTCGGGGTGATTAACCAAACCAAGATAATCATTCAGGCTCCAAACAATCATTTCTTTTCCCCGGAATTTCATTCTTGGCCCCAGGTCGCCCTCCAGTTTTGGAAACGCAAAATAGCCATGGGCCCTGTCCATATGCTGGCCAATGGGCCCGCCATCTTTTACTAACTTTTCAAAAACGTCCATATATGTTGTATTGAATTTTACTTAATAATTGCGGCAAATTTACGTATTTGGGTTTAAAACACATAACATTGGGATAACATGGCAGCCTGTGCATATTGCTGTTGTTAATAATTATCTTTGCCAAAATCATTGATATGTATCGTAAATACCTGTTTGCTTCTGTTTTCCTGCTATTGATTTCTTTTTCTGTAACTGCCCAAAGCAGCAAACCTAAGCTGGTGGTAGGGTTGGTTGTAGACCAGATGCGATGGGATTATTTATACCGTTATAATGCATTGTACGGCCCCCATGGTTTTAAACGCCTGCTTAACCAGGGGTTCAGTAACGAGAATACTTTTATTCCTTATGTACCTACCTATACCGCTGTTGGCCATGCCTGTGTTTACACCGGCAGTGTACCGGCAATAAACGGCATTGTTGGTAATAACTGGTATGATAAAGCAGCAGGCAAATCTGTTTATTGTACTGAAGATGCTACTGTAACGACAGTAGGCAGTACAACCAAGGCCGGTTTAATGAGCCCTGCTAATTTATGGACCACCACTGTTGCTGATGAGCTGCGCCTGAGTAATAATTTTAAGAGTAAAGTAATTGGTATAGCCCTTAAAGACAGGGGAGCCATTTTACCTGCGGGGCACAGTGCCAATGCTGCTTACTGGTACGATGATAAAGTTGGTAAATGGATTACCAGTTCTTACTACATGAACAATTTACCGGCCTGGGTTGAACGGTTCAATGATAAAGATCTGCCGGCTGTATATATGAAGAATGACTGGAACACGGTTATGCCCATTAACAGGTATGATTTAAGCACAGCCGATAATAAGCCTTATGAAAATACCATCAAAGGAGAGAAGACGGTTGTATTTCCGCACAGACTTTCTGCCATAACTGAAGCTAAATACGAGGTTTTTAAAACAACGCCTTTTGCCAATACATACACTTTTGATTTTGCCAAAGCTGCTATAGAAAATGAGGCATTGGGAAAAAATACGGCTACAGATTTTTTAGCTGTAAGTATTTCCTCCACTGATTATATTGGCCATACATTCGGTCCTAATTCTGTAGAAGTTGAAGATACTTATTTGAGGCTGGATAAGGATATTGCCGACTTCCTGGCTTACCTCGATAAAAAATTAGGTGTCGGTAATTATCTTTTCTTTTTAACTTCCGATCATGGTGTGGCACATGTGCCGTCTTTTTTAAAAGAAAACAGGATTCCTGCGGGAACATTCCAGGACAATGATATAGAGAAACACTTAAGTGAAGTTATAGAGGCCGGGTTTGGGATAAAAAAAGCAGTAATGACTGTAATGAATTACCAGGTTTATTTAAATACGGACCTGATAGAGCAGGCGGGCAAGGATATTGCAGAGATAAAAAAACTGGTTATAAAAACTTTAAAGCAATACGACTACATTATTGCTGCTTTTGCTACAGAGGATATTTCAGTTACCTCATTACCGGAACCTCAAAAGGAAATGATGATAAACGGGTACAACCCTAAACGCAGCGGCGATATTCAGTTTACATTTAAACCGGGTTATTTTGATGGCTGGGATAAAGGGACAACCCATGGTTTATGGAATCCCTATGATGCACATATTCCTTTATTGTGGTTTGGCTGGAAGGTAAAACCAGGGAAAAGTAACCGGGAAGTTTATATGACTGATATTACTCCAACACTGGCTGCGATGCTGCAGATACAAATGCCTAATGGAAGTGTGGGAAAAGTGATTACGGAGCTGATAAAGTAAGTGCGGCCTCATCCCCCTTTCCCCTTCTCCAAAAGAGAAGAGGCGGTACAATAAATATGTACCAACATTTTATCTTCCACATCAGATTTGGAATATTAGTCATCAATACTTCCGGCAGTACTCTTTTAGTAAAAGCACTTTAATCTCCTTCTTCTCTTCGCTCTGTTGGGGTGAGAAAGGTTTAAGTTTTTACTGCTTAATAAACTTGGTTTCTGCAACTCTTTCATTTTTGCTGATGATTACAACAATGTAATTCCCTTTTGCCAATCCGGAAACATCGGATACGATATTATTTTTTCCTGCAAGTGCATCAGCGGTTAATGATTTTACTTCTCTTCCGTCAATATTATAAATCTTACAAAGAATATTGCTGTTCTCCAAAAGGGTTAAGGCAATATTTAAATTATTAATAACCGGGTTGGGATTTATTTTAATTGACTGTACAATCGAATAATTGAATTGTACAGGAATGATTACCGAATATTTGAATTTACCATCCAGGTCAAATTGCCTGAGGCGGTAAAAATTAATACCTTTCACAGGAGAAGCATGCATAAGCTCATAAGCGGTAGCAGCGGTGCTGTTGTGGAATTTACTTGCAACAGTGCCTGTCTTTTCAAAATGATTTCCATCTGTACTATGTTCAACTTCAAAATAATGCACATTGGTTTCAGATGCGGTTACCCAGTTTAACCCGATCTTATCATTTTGCTGGCTGCCGGTAAACTTAGTCAGTTCGATGGGCAAAACAACTGCGGTCCTGTACACCCATATTGGTGCAGTCCAGATAATATCTCCACCCACCTGGGTAATTTTTGCAAAATAATAATAGCTGTTATTTATTGTTGATGTATGTGAATAATTCAATGCAGTGCTGCCGGTATTGGAAGTTAAGATGGTTGCATTGGTTCCGCTGCCGGAAATGCCATAATAGATTTCTATTTTATTGATATTGTCATTTGGATCGCCGGGTGCATCCGGATCATTTATTGAAACAGCAATGGAAGAATTAGCCGTTGTGCTGAAATTGCTGGCCATAAAATTTCCATTGATGGTAAAATTCACTTCTGCATTCCAGTCGTCTGATGCGTAAAAGCGGTTTGCTTTGTATGCTGCCATAATGCTGTCCCTGTTTAAAACAGTTGCCAATACAACAGTGCGTGTTTTACTGGTTCGTCCAAAAGTTGCATAGTGATTATCATGATCAATGGTTGGGCCAACATGATAACCCTTTGCCAATGCTTTTAAAAATTTAGATTCATAAGAAGTTGGTGCAGGATCGGTATAATCAGTAGTAGTAGACATTGCACTGCCACTCCTGATGGCTACACCTACAACCACACTGTCTGTTTCGGCATTGTAAACACCGGCAGCATCCAGCAAAGTTCCGTAGTCGTTTGTTTGCGGATGGGCAAGCGTACAAAAAGCCGTTGGGTAAGATTTTACGATTGGCCAGAAACTGGCAAAATCTCCTTTGGCACAAAAAATATCATAATTATTTGCTGGCCCCCAGCCGCCACTACCACTTTCCCAGCCAATCAATCCGGGTAAGCCGTAAGCAATTACATGCCCGCCCGTGCTGATGGTACCCCATTCAACCCCATACATGGCTACAAAAGAACCGTCGTTGTTGGAAGTGTCAGCCTGGTACAATCCCATGCTGTAATGCTCCACATGCATGCCTGGGTTGTTATTGGCCGTATAATGATTATGTTCCGACACACCCAGGAAATCCATATGATAGCTTCCCTTTGCATAATTAAAATCATCCCCGGGATTATAGTGCCCGGAAGCAACACTATCCTTATTGCCATCTGAATAAGCAGAATGACTGTGAATATTACCAAAGTAAAAATTGTACTGGCTAAAGACAGAAAAGCTGCTGAACAGGAGAATTAGTGTAAAAAATAGCTTCATTTAGTGGTTTAACGGGTTAACTGGACTGGTTTTGCCCTTAAACGTATTGAAGCCAAAAAAAAGTGTGGTTGTCATGGTATAAGTTAGTGGTAAATAAAAAGAACCGGAATATTTCCGGTTCTTTCGTTGGGTTACTAGGATTCGAACCTAGACAAACAGAATCAAAATCTGTTGTGCTACCTTTACACCATAACCCAGTATCCCACCTCAATTTTTAATCGGGAGTGCAAATTTAGGATAACAGGGTATAATTCCCAAAAGGATTTTAAAAAAGCTAACAGCTCCTTACTCTGTATCCTCCTTCTCTTTCAATCCTTTAATCAAATCAAGTGCTTCGGTAACTACATCACACATTATGGTTATCAATGAACCGGGTTTAGCTGTATTATAGGCATGCATGATTGCTTCCTTTTCATTGTATATGGTTTCGATGGGGATGTCTTTTGTCTTTGTTTCATTAATGCCTTCTATCAGCAGGTTTACAATTTCTTCTGCCGTGCGGCCTCTTAAATTTTTATCCTGGCGGATGATGATCTCATCAAATGATCTTCCGGATATACGGCCCAGCTCTTTTATGTCTTCATCCCTTCTGTCGCCGGTGCCGCTGATGATGCCAACCTTTGGCTCGCCATCCAGTTTGCTCACAAAATCGCAGAGCAGTTCAAGCCCGGCGGGGTTATGTGCAAAGTCAACCAAAAACTGGAAATGTTTGAATTGAAACATATTCAGTCTGCCTGGTGTTTGGGTTGATGATGGAATGAAAGTTTGCAGCGCCAGTCTTATATCTTCAATTTCGATATTGCGCCAGAAATAAGTACTTAACACAGCAGGCAAACAGTTCATAATATTGTGAACTGCTTTGCCTCCGTAAGTTACCGGCACATCAATCACTTTAATCACCCGTATCTTCCAGGTGCCTTTCATGATGGTGATATAACCATTTTCAAAAACAGCAGCATAACCACCATCTTTACAATGCTTGATAATTCTCGGATTGTTTTCATCCATGCTGAACAGGGCAATATTACAACTCAGTCCATCCTTCATGGCATACACGAGGTCATCTTCAGCATTTAAAATAGCATAGCCATGTTTAAAAGTAGTTTCGGGTACAACCGCCTTCACCTTGGCCATTTGTTCCATTGAGTCTATTCCGCCCAGGCCAATATGATCAGCACTTATATTGGTAACGATGGATACATCGCAATTTTGAAAAGCAAGCCCGCTTTTTAAAATACCGCCCCTTGCACATTCCAAAACTGCAAAATCAACTGTAGGATCTTTTAATACAAACTGAGATGAAACCGGTCCGGTACAATCCCCCTTCATCATTAACTGGTTTTGAATATACACACCATCGCTGGTGGTGTACCCAACTTTATAACCCGCAGTTTTTGCAATATGTGCAGTTAATCTTGTTGTGGTTGTTTTACCGTTTGTTCCGGTAATAGCAATGATTGGAATATTACCAGCACTGCCTTTTGGGAATAGCATATCAACTACTGGCTCGGCCACATTGCGTGGTAAACCAATTGATGGGTCTATATGCATACGGAAACCCGGTGCAGCATTTACTTCCAGGATAGCCCCCCCGTTTTCTTTTACAGGAGATCGAAGATCATTTACCATGATGTCAATTCCACAAATATCCAATCCGATAATTTTTGCGATGCGCTCACACATGATGATGTTTGCCGGATGTACTTCATCCGTAACATCGGTACTTGTACCGCCGGTAGAAAGATTGGCAGTGGGCTTTAGTAAGACCTGTTCGCCTTTTTTGGGAACTGTTTCCAACGTATAACCCAAATCATCCAGCATCTTTTGTGTAAACTGGTCAACAGTGATCTGTGTTAAAACTTTTTCATGTCCATAACCACGGCGTGGGTCTTTGTTTACTTCATCAATTAAATACTGGATTGTATTTTTTCCATCACCAATCACTGCCGCAGGTGTACGTAAAGCTGCACAGATAAATTTGTAGTTGATAACCAGAATCCGGAAATCGAAACCGGTAATATATTTTTCAACAATTACACTGCGACCATATTCTTTGGCTGCAGCAAGTGCTTTAGTGGCCTGTTCCCAGTTAATAATATTTGTAGTATTACCTTTTCCATGATTACCGTCGATCGGTTTTATAACAATGGGATAACCAATTCTGTCAATCACGTCTTTTAATCCTTCCTCAGTTCTGATCACATCGCCTTTTGGTACCGGAATTTCAGCAGCATCTAAAAGATTTTTTGTTTCTTCTTTATCACAGGCAATATCCACTGCAATGTTTCCGGTGGTACTGGCAATGGTTGCCCTTATTCTTTTTTGATGCACACCATAACCGAGTTGCACCAGTGAATGTTTATTCAACCGGATATATGGTATTCCTCTTTTTGCCGCTTCATCCACAATACAACCCGTGCTGGGCCCAAGCCTGGTGTCTTCTCTTATTTCACGAAGCTTCATGATATCATCTGCCAGATCATAAGGTATATTATCAGTTAATGCTTGTGCAACACGTACTGAGGCTTTTGCAGCATACACACCGGCATCTTCTTCCATATAACTGATGCACACATAATATTCGCCATCCTTGCCGGTTCCACGGGTGCGGCCAAAGCCGGTATCCATGCCAGCCAGTGTTTGCATTTCCAAAGCAATATGTTCTATCACGTGGCCCATCCAGGTGCCTTCATCCACCCGTTCAAAAAATCCGCCACGGGTACCAACACTGCAACGGTGTTCAATCATGGTGGGGAACATGGTTTCCAGTCTTTCCCTGAAACCGTCAATTTTATTGGTGGGGCGCTGTTCCATTTCTTCCAGGTCCAGCTTCATCTGTATCAGTTTTGTGCGGCGTACGCTCCAGTAGTTCGGGCCTCTCAGCACTTTAATTTCAATAATCTTCATAAATCAGTTTTGTTATGGTGATGCCATGGAGTTGCACAAAGAAACGCAGCGTTATTCAAAGAAATCTTTGTGCGGCTCTTTTCCTTTGTGTTCTTTGTGGAATGATTCCTCAGAAAATGGAAATTACCAAAATCATCTTGCTTTGCAAAAAACAAAATTTGTAAATTGTAACTCTAAATTCAGCTATATGAGTAATCGTCGTTCTTTTCTTAATAAAGTGGGTTTACTGTCGGCTTCTGCATTAACAGCAAATTTATTACAACCTGCCTGGAGCCGTGATCTCCAATCGGCAATCAGCAGCACTTCTGCTATATCTCCTTCAGATCTGGCAACAGACGAAGACTTCTGGTATTATGTACAGCAATCTTATACCATTGCACCCAATTTTATCAATTTAAATAATGGCGGTGTTGCACCTGCACCTAAGACTGTTGCTGAAGCCATGAAAAGGAATTACGATATCTGCAATGAAGGACCCAGTTATTTTATGTGGCGGATACTTGACCAGGGCAGGGAGCCACTCCGTAAAAATCTTGCACAGCTTGCCGGTTGCGATGCTGAGGAAATTGCCCTGCACCGCAATGCATCTGAAGCGCTGGAGACCGTGATTTTTGGAATAGAATTAAAAGCAGGTGACGAGGTGGTTTTAACCAAACAGGATTATCCCAATATGATTGGTGCCTGGAAACAACGTGAAAGAAGAGAAGGGATAAAACTGGTTTGGATAAACCTGGAATTACCCAGTGAAGATGACAGCTACCTGGTAAAAAAATACACCGACGCATTTACTTCCAAAACAAAAGTTGTACAGATCACACACATGATAAACTGGATTGGCCAGAAAATGCCGGTGCGTAAAATAGCAGACGCTGCAAAGAAAAAAAATATTGATGTGCTGGTTGATGGGGCCCATACTTTTGCCCATTTTGAATTTCTGATTCCCGATCTTAACTGTGATTATTTTGGAACCAGTTTACACAAATGGCTGGGGGCACCAATTGGTACAGGATTCCTGTATGTACGCAAAGAAAAAATAAAAAACCTATGGCCACTGTTTGGTGCCGGGGAAAAGCAAGAAGATGATATCCGAAAATTTGAACATTTAGGTACCCGGCCTTTTTATATTGAAGAGGCGGTTGATAAAGCCATCGATTTTCATGATATGATCGGCAGTAAAAGAAAAGAAGAGCGGTTGCTTTATTTAAAGAATTACTGGATGAGCAAAGTGAAAGATATTCCAAAAGTAAAACTGCATACCTCATTTAAAAAAGAATATGGCTGTGCTATTGGCCTGGTTAGCGTGGAAGGAAAGGAGCCATCTGCACTCGACAGTTATCTGTGGAATAATTATAAAATTCATACAGTAGGTATTGTTTGGGAAAACATCAGGGGGGTGCGTATAACGCCCAATGTTTATACCAGTACAAAAAATTTAGACAGGCTGGTGGAAGGGATTGAAAAGTTTGCAGCCACTTAGATTCCATTTAAATTAACATCCCTTGATAAATAGTTACAGTCGGGCAAACACGAATTCCCTTATTTTTGCGTTAATCATAAAAAGATTAAATGCAATTTGCTAAAGGAAAACTAATAGCGATTGGAGGAGCAGAAGACAAGGGAACCGACCTGGAGAAAGGAAATATCCAACGCAATAACCTGAATTTTTTTGAACTTGGAATTCTCACCCGTGTTGTGGAAGAAGCCGGTGGTCCTTTATGCCGTATAGAAGTGATCACAACTGCCAGCATGATTCCTTATGAAGTTGGCGACAATTACCTGAATGCTTTTGGTAAAATTGGCTGCACCGATATTGGTGTAATGCATATCCGTAACCGGGCCGATACTGCTAATCCGGAATATCTTGAACGCATCAGTAAATGCGATGTGATTATGTTCAGTGGAGGTAATCAATTGCGTCTCAGCAGTACATTTGGCGGCACGCCGTTTTTTCAAAAAATTATGGACCGCTATATTAATGAAGAAAATTTTATTGTAGCCGGTACATCAGCCGGTGCCATGGCTATGAGCAATACCATGATCTATGAGGGCAATGCCACCCGTGCTCACTTAAAAGGTGAAGTGAAAATCACAACCGGCCTGGGTTTTATGCATGATGTAATATTTGATTCGCATTTTGAAAAAAGAGGGAGGTTTGGAAGGCTGGCCCAGGCTGTGGCGGCTAACCCTGCCAGTATTGGGATAGGTTTAGGAGAGGATACCGGTATGATTATTACAGGAGGTAATAAAATGGAAGCTATTGGCAGCGGACTGGTGATGATCATTGACGGACACGATATTCTCCATTCCAATATTGCTGATATACCAGTTGGTAATCCCATCAGCCTGCAAAACCTTAAAGTACATTTTTGCGAACATGGTAACGGATACCTGGTGAAAGAAAGAAAGTTTTTGATGGAAGCTGGTGAAGGGTCTGTTATTCCCAAGCAGATTGATGTGGAATAAGAACTGCTCCTGCCGTTTATCAACTTATTTAATCCTTTCTCATGCGAAGGATTTTTATTTTCTGATTAATAGATTATATTACCTCCGCTTTCGCTTCTGCACACTGCAAATATTGTCATCCAATTCTTATTTTTTTAATTCTTTAAAACTTAACATCATGATGAAATTATTTCAGAAACAATTTTTTGTAATCGCATTAGTGCTGCCTTTTGTATTTGGAGCCTGCACGGCAAAAAAAGAAGAGAAGGCACCGGCAATTGCTGTTGAGGATTTTTTTAAAAATCCTGAGAAATTCAGCTTTCGTATTTCACCTGATGGTGAATATATTTCGTACCTGGCGCCGCATAACGGCCATACCAATGTGTTTGTAAGAAAGATTGCTGACAGTAACGGCGTTGCTGTTACCAACGACACCATTAGAAACATTTACCAGTACCGCTGGAAAGGTAACCGCATTTTATATTTACAGGATGTTGGCGGCGATGAAAATTTTCAGCTTTTTTCAGTAAATATTGATGGCAGTAATTTAAAACCACTTACACCATTTGCTAAAGTACGTACTATGATTCTGGATGACTGGTCTGATGTATCTGGCAAAGAAAATGAAGTGATGATTGGGATGAATAAAAGAGATGCAAAGTATTTTGATCCCTACAGCATTAATGTTGAAACCGGGGAGATGACTGTGTTGTTTCAAAATGATAACAATTACGATAGCTGGTTTACCGATCATACCGGAATCATCAGGATGGCATCTAAAACTGATGGGGTGAATACGACTTATTATCACCGTGCAACCGAAGCTGCTCCATTCGATTCGATACTCACTACTAATTATAAAGATCAGTTCAATATTCAGTTCTTCACTTTTGATAACAAGAATATTTATGTATCAAGCAATATTGGCAGGGATAAAAGTACCATTGTTGAATACGACCTGGCAACCAGGAAAGAAGTGAAAGAAATATATGCCAACCCCGATTATGATGTAGATGGACTTGGGTTTTCCGAAAAAAGAAAAGTACTTACTGCTGCCTATTACACATCCTGGAAAGGCGAAGAGCATTTTCTGGATAAAGAATCGGAGGCTGACTATAATAAAATGAAGGACAAATTTAAAGGTTACGAAATTGGCATTTATGGCAGCAACAAAGCCGAAGATAAATTTGTGGTTTGGACCGGTAATGATAAAGTTGCTGCTAAATATTATTTCTACGATAAGAAAACAGGCGAGACAAAAATTCTTGCTGATGCATTTCCCTGGTTGAAAGAAGAGAATATGGCCACCATGAAACCCATTGAATATAAATCAAGAGACGGGCTTACCATTCATGGTTATCTTACTTTACCAAAAGGATATGAAGCGAAAGGTTTACCTGTTGTAATTAACCCGCATGGTGGCCCATGGGCAAGGGATGCCTGGGGTTTTAACAACGAAGCACAAATGTTTGCCAACCGTGGATACGCAGTGCTGCAAATGAATTTCCGTGGCTCAACAGGTTACGGAAAGGCCTTTTGGTTAAAGAGCCAGAAGCAGTGGGGTAAAACCATGCAGGATGATATTACTGATGGTGTGCAATGGTTGATAAAAGAGGGCATTGCCGACCCAAAACGTGTGGCTATTTATGGCGGCAGTTATGGCGGCTATGCAACACTGGCAGGCGTTGCTTTTACGCCCGATTTGTATGCATGCGCAGTTGATTATGTAGGTGTTTCCAATATGTTTACGTTTATGAAAACTATTCCGCCGTACTGGGAACCCTACCGGGCCATGTTTACCGAAATGGTTGGCGATCCTGTAAAAGACAGCGTTCTGCTTGCCGAGGTTTCACCAGCATTACATGCCGGTAATATTAAAACCCCTTTGTTTGTTGCACAGGGAGCAAACGATCCACGGGTTAATAAAGATGAGAGCGACCAGATGGTTGAAGCTTTAAAGAAAAGGGGAGTAGCCGTAGAATACATGGTTAAAGATGATGAGGGGCATGGCTTTGCCAATGAAAAAAACAGCATTGATTTTTATAAGGCAATGGACAAATTCTTTGATAAATATCTCTCGGGCAAACCAATTGAGCCAAAGAAGCAATAGGTAATAAAACAATATTTACTAAAAAGCATCCCGGGAAAATCGGGATGCTTTTTTATAGTGATTTGTTAAACAATATTTACAAGAAAATATTTCTTCTTCCCTTTTTGAACCAGGATATATTTATCGTGAAGTAATAAGCTGTTATCAACTTTGAATTGTATATCATCCACTTTATTACGGTTAATACTTACACCACCTCCCTGTACCATTTTACGGGCTTCTCCTTTACTCGGAAAAATATTTGTTTCTGCTAAAAAAGAAACAATATCGACACCTGCAGCCATTTTCTCTTTTGAGTAATCAGATTTTTGTACACCTTCCAGCGCTTCCAGGTCAGCTTCACTGAGGCTTTCAGCAGGAGCGTTTTGATCAGCGAATAATTTTTCAGTTGTTTCTAAAGCTTTTTTGTACTCTTCTTCGCCATGTACAAAAACCGTTACTTCTTTGGCCAGCGTTTTTTGCAAAACTCTTTTTGAAGCATCTTTTTTTTGCTCAGCAACCAGGTCTTTGATCGTTTGCTGATCCAGGAAAGTGAAGATCCTGATCCAGGTTTCTGCATCATCATCATTGGCATTTAACCAGAACTGGTAAAATTGATATGGCGTTGTTTTACCGGCATCCAGCCAGATATTCCCCTGTTCTGTTTTTCCAAACTTTCCACCATCGGCTTTTTTTATCAACGGGCAGGTAAAAGCAAAAGCTTCGCCGCCGCATTTTCTTCTGATAAGTTCGGTACCGGTCACTATATTTCCCCACTGATCGCTGCCGCCCATCTGCAGCTTGCAGTTTTTATTTTGGTACAGCCAGTAAAAATCGTATCCCTGCACCAGCTGATAAGTAAATTCAGTAAAGCTCATTCCGGTTTCGCCTTCCAGTCTTTTCTTCACACTGTCTTTTGCCATCATGTAGTTAACAGTAATATGCTTACCCGTATCTCTTATAAAATCTAAAAAACTGATTTCTTGAAACCAATCGTAATTATTGGCCATCTCGGCCGCATTGGGTTTGGTTTTATCAAAGTCTAAAAAATGTTCAAGCTGTGCTTTTACACCCGCTACATTTTTATTTAAAACATCTTCACTCAATAAATTTCTTTCTTCACTTTTACCACTTGGATCACCTACCATACCGGTGGCACCGCCAACAAGCGCAATAGGCTTATGTCCTGCTTTTTGTAAATGCACAAGTAAAATGATGGGTACCAGGCTGCCAATATGTAAGCTGTCAGCAGTTGGGTCAAAGCCAATATAAGCCGTAGTCATTTCCTTATCTAATTGTTCTTTAGTTCCGGGCATGATGTCCTGAATCATTCCCCGCCATTGTAGTTCGTCTATTAAAGGCTGCATATTTTTGAAAAAATTAAGCGCAAAAACTTAAGTTGATAAAATATTGATTGTTTTTGGCAAAAATGCTTATAAAATCTGAGAAACAGGCAACTTATAGCTGTAAACTTTAAGTAATAGAACAGGATTATATTAGCCATTGATCTCAAATAAAACCGGCTACCTGCTTTTCACGTATTTTTTGAAGCAACTTTCTGAAGCAACTAAGGGTCTATAAGCTGTTCATGGTAAGATCCGGCTCATATAAAATAATAAAGCCATGCTAAAGCAATTCTGTATTATTAAGCTTAATTTTATATTGAGATTAAGCACAATTTACGAAGTATAATTACGTTTAATATCATCTACCCCAATTAAAATCAATCTCTAACCTAATGATATTATGAGAATTTACCTTACCATAAGCTTACTTACTGTATTGCTGTTACCACTATCTGGCTTCTCCCAATTCAGAAAATACTCAAATGAATTTTTAAATATTGGTGCCGGTGCCAGGGGGCTTGCAATGGGTGGTGCACAAATCGCATCTGTTAAAGATGAAACGGCAGGTTACTGGAACCCTGCAGGATTAATGGGCATAAAGGAGCACCCCAGTATAGGAATAATGCATGCTGATTATTTCGGTGGTATTGCCAAGTACGATTATTTAGCAGGGGCCATGCCCATACAGAATAATAAAAGAGCTTTAGGCATTTCCATTTTAAGATTTGCTGTTGATGATATTCCTAATACTTTGTTTCTGGTTGAGCCGGATGGCAGTATCAATTATAATAATATTCAAACATTTTCTTCGGCTGACTATGCATTCCTTTTGTCCTTTGCTCAAAAGATAAAAGAAACAGAAAAAACTTCTATCAGTTTTGGATTGAATGCAAAAGTGATTTACCGTAAAGTAGGCAAGTTTGCCTCGGCCTGGGGTTTTGGCCTGGATGCAGGTTTACAGATGAAAAGCGGAAAATGGCACGCCGGTATTGTAGCAAGGGATCTAACAACCACGTTTAATGCGTGGTCGTTTACGTTTACTGAGAGAGAGAAGGAAGTTTTGTATCTTACTAAAAACGATATCCCGGTAAAGTCAACAGAACTTACTGCACCCAGGCTTATTATTGGAGGAGGATATGATTTTAAACTTGGTAAAACAGTAAACCTGATGGCAGAGGTAAATGCAGATGTAACTTTTGACGGTAAAAGAAATACTGTGTTAAGTGGTAATACACTGAGTATAGATCCGCATGTTGGTTTGGAAGCTTCTATTAATAATGTATTTTTTATAAGAGCAGGGATCACCAATTTTCAAAGAGCCCTTGCCGACGAAGACACTGTAAATCAGAAAAGAGTCTGGATATACCAGCCAAGCGCAGGTGCAGGGTTCAAAATAAAAAATGTGATGATTGATTATGCGTTTACCAATCTTGCCAATCAATCTAATCCATTATACACCCATATATTTTCTTTACGTTTAAATATCACAGGAAAAAAAGAAACTGAATAATTTTAATTTCGAATCGATATGAAAAAAATTATATTAACCCCCATTATAGTATTACTGGTAATTACCGGCTTCGCTCAGTTAAACAATAGCTGGATAGATTACAGTAAGACTTATTATAAGTTTAAAATTGCGAGGGACAGTTTGTGCCGGATTCAGCAACCGGCACTGGCTGCTATAGGTCTTGGAACTGTGCCTGCCGAAAATTTTCAACTTTGGCGCAATGGAAAAGAAGTACGTATGTATACATCTGTGCCTGCCGGAGTTTTGGGTGCCAGTGATTATCTTGAATTTTGGGGCCAAATGAACGACGGTAAACCGGACAAAGCCCTGTATCGGAATCCTGATTATCAGTTATGCGATAAATTCAGTCTGGAAACAGATACGGTTTCTTATTTTTTAACGGTTAATCCTGCAGGGGGAAATCTCAGGTACGAGCCTGCTGTAAATAATACTGCAGGTAATGTATTGCCGGCCGACCTTTATTTTATGCGCCGGCTTGAAACGCATTACAGGGACCGAATAAACAATGGATATGCAGCTGTAATCGGGGAGTATGTGTATTCTTCCTCTTACGATATTGGTGAAGGCCCGACAAGCCGGGAAGCTTTCCCTGGATTTCCTTTGTCAAAAGATCTGACTAATATGAACAGGTATGCAGCTGGACCTGCCAATAGTGTAATGTTTACAGTTTCGGCTGCAGGTAATGGTTTATATACAAGAGATCTGTTTGCAAGATTTTACAACACCACTATTTTGCAAACCCCTATGCCTTATTTTAATTATCATAAAGATACCGTGCGGAATCTGCCTTTATCACTTTTAGCAAGCCCGTCAAATTTACCGGTAAGTATAAATGGCAACTCAACAAATGCCAATGACCGCATTGTGGTTAGCTGTTTTAGTGTAACCTATCCGGCAACTTTTAATTTCAATAATGAAAAGAGTTTTTATTTTGAATTGAAAGATAATGCTGCAGGTAATTTCCTGGTAATTACAAATTTTAATGTTGGAGGAGCTGCAGCCCAGCCAATATTGTATGATATCAATAATTCAAAAAGATACCTGGGCGATATCAGCACCCCGGGCCAGGTAAAATTTGCTTTACCTCCTTCAACAGATACTTTAAGAAAGTTTAACCTGATAAGCCAGGATGCAACCAATATTAACCTGATTCCATCACTTACAGCTAAAACATTTACAAATTTTGGAAATGTAAACAACCAGGGAGATTATTTGATCATCAGTAACCCGTTTTTATATGATAACGGCAGCGGTATAAATAATGTTGATTTATACCGCCAGTACAGGGCATCGGCAACGGGCGGTGGCTTTAATGCTAAAATTTATGATATTAATGACCTGGTTGATCAGTTTGGTTTTGGTATTAAAAAACACCCCTCTGCCATTCGGGATTTTATTATGTATGCGAATCAGCAATTTAGTGTTGCTCCAAAATATGTATTCATTATAGGTCGTGGAATAAGTTATATAGATTACAATGCAAACCAGGGTAATGCTGCTGCTGAAAAACTGGACCTGGTTCAGACTTTTGGGTGGCCGGCATCTGATGTGTTGTTATCCTGTGCACCCGGAACTAATGTTCCTTTAATACCGATTGGCCGTTTGGGGGCTATCAGCGGAACCGAAGTTGGATACTATCTTGATAAAATGAAGCAGTATGAACAGGTTCAGAAATCGCCTGGACAAACAATTGCTGAAAAGGGCTGGATGAAAAATATCCTGCACACAATCGGTGGCTCCGACAGTACAGAGAATGCTGATTTTAGTATATACATGAATGGTTATAAGAATATAGCAAAGGACACATTATTCGGGGGAAATGTTTTAACTTTTGCAAAATCATCCGTTTCCGCTATTGAGCAGGAACAAAGTGCAAAAATTACCCAGCTTTTTCAGGACGGACTCAGCTATGTGAAATATTTTGGTCATTCATCAGCCAACGAACTTGCTATTAACCTGAATTATCCTGAAAGTTATCAGAATGATGGTAAATACCCTTTTATGCATGTAAGTGGTTGTACAGTAGGAAACTTTTTTACGTTTAATGCAAACCGGGTTAACGGATTTACCGGCATGTCACTTTCAGAAAAATATGTATTACTGGATCGCAAAGGAAGTATAGGCTTCCTGGGCAGTACACATTTTGGTATTGCTCCTTTTTTGAACTTTGTGAATACCAGTGTATATAATAAATTCTGCAGGGACTTATATGGCAATACGATAGGTAACCAGCTAAAAGCAGCGTGGCAGACTTTGGGCAGTAACCCCAATAGCCTGGATTTTTATACCAGGATACACCTGGAACAAATAAATCTGCATGGCGACCCTGCCTTAAAACTAAACGCCTTTGCCAAACCTGATTACGTAATTGAAGACCAGCTTGTAAAGTTTACGCCTTCTATAATTTCTGTAGCTGATGGTAGTTTTAAAGTTGACATTAAAATGATGAATATTGGTGAGGCCATCAGTGATACCATCAGGGTTAGTGTAAAACAGAAACTGCCAAATGATACCATCAGGGTTTTATATGATCAGCTTATACCTGCTATACTTTACCAGGATTCTCTCAGCCTGACTGTGCCGATTAATCCCATAACTGATAAAGGGCTGAATAAGTTAATTGTTACATTAGACGTGGATAATAAAGTTGATGAATTATCTGAAATGAATAATGTACTGACAAAGGACTTTTACATTTTTGAAGATGAGTTACGTCCTATTTCACCCTATAATTATTCTATTGTAAACCAGCAAAACATTACCTATTATGCAAGTACGGCAAACCCGTTAAGCGAAGTAAGGCAATACCTGATGGAAGTAGATACCACAGAGTTATTTAATTCGCCGTTTAAAAAAGTATATAATGCAAGTGGTACCGGCGGTGTAATTGAGTTTAAACCCTCTAACCTGACTTTTACTGACAGTACCGTTTATTACTGGAGAACGGCTACCATACCATCAGGCTCTAACAGTTATATCTGGAATGATTTCTCATTTATTTATTTGCCGAACAGTACTTCAGGGTTCAACCAGTCACATACTTATCAGCATTTGAAATCTACAGCTACTAATGTGAGCTATAATACAAGTAACCAATGGCAATTTCATACTTCGCTTGCAGCAGTAAAAATGAAAAATGGGGTATATCCTACAGCAGCTAACCAGGCACAGGATTTTGAAGTGAACGTTGATGGCGGAAATGTTGTACAAAGTGTATGTACAGTTAACGGGATGATAGTATTTACTGTTTTTAATCCCATTGATTTTAAGCCTGTGTTGAATGTTTTAAGCGGGCCTGGCCAGTTTGGAAGTGATAATGTCTGCGGACCAACACGTAGGTATAGTTTTAATTATACTACTTTAACCCAGGCAAAAAGAATAGCAGCAGCTAATTTTCTGGATCAGGTTCCGTCAGGCTATTATGTTGTTGCGATGTGCCTTGCTAATTCAACTCCGGCTAACAATACATTTGCAGATGTTTGGCAGGCAGATACACTTGTAATGGGAAGCGGTAATTCGCTATACCATCGACTTAAAAATGCTGGCTTTTTAGAAATAGATTCCTTTAACAGACCCAGGGCTTTTAACTTTATATATAAAAAACAAGATAATTCATTTACTCCGGTCTATAGTTTATCGGTAGGTACTACAGATAAATTAACATTAGATGTTGTTTGCCCAACAGTAAAAGGATCTGGTACAATTACATCACCGTTATATGGTCCGGCGCAATCCTGGACCCAGTTTCATTGGCGTGGTAATCGTTTAGAAAGTTCCATTGGCGATTCTATTTCTTTTAAAGTTATTGGTGTAACAACAACGGGTGCTGAAACCACTTTGTACACGGTTGATTCAACCACAAAAGATTTTGATATTTCGGCCATTGATGCAACCCAGTACCCATACCTGAAATTGCAGATGTATAACCAGGATACGCTACAAGGGACTCCTTACCAGCTAAAATACTGGCGTGTAAACGGTACATTCATTCCGGAAGGGGCTGTTGCACCTAATATACTTTTCTCCATGAGGGATTCAGTTGAGCAGGGAGACCTGGTGGACTTTAAACTGGCGTTTAAAAATATCAGCCAGGCAAATTTTGCTGATAGTATGCGGTTTAATTTTATCATCACTGACAGGAATAATGTTCCCCACCCGTTAAATATTCCAAGAGGTAAAGTATTGGTTTCCGGAGACACATTGGTTATAAATTATCAGATTGACACCAAAAATTTCCCTGGTGCCAATACCATTTTTGTAGAAGTGAACCCGAACAATGACCAGCTGGAACAATACCATTTTAATAATATCCTGTTTAAAGACCTGTTTGTAAAATCTGATGATTTTAATCCTTTGCTGGACGTTACATTTGACGGTGTACACATCTTAAATAAAGACATCGTTTCATCAAAACCTCATATACTTGTAAATCTTAAAGACGAGAGCCGTTTTCTTGCATTAAGCGATACCGCCTTAATGAAAGTACAGGTGCGTTTCCCGGATGGTTCAATACATAATTATAGTTTCGGTGATTCTATGCGGTTTACACCTGCTAGTCTTTCTTCCGGTACAAATACCGCTACAATCGACTTCTTACCTTACTTCCCCGAAGAGGGAGAGTATGAGTTGATTGTTTCCGGTAGGGATGTAGCTGGCAACAAGGCAGGCGCTTTGGATTATCATGTAACATTCAATGTAATTACTAAAGCGATGATCTCAAACCTGCTTAACTATCCAAATCCATTTACAACATCAACCGCCTTTGTATTTACCATTACCGGCAGCGAAGTGCCTCAGAATATGCATATTCAGATACTCACCATAACCGGAAAAGTGGTAAGGGAAATAACCATAGATGAATTAGGCCCACTACACGTTGGTAGAAATATAACCGAATTTAAATGGGATGGAACTGATATGTATGGCAGTAAGCTGGCTAATGGTGTTTATTTGTACAGGGTACTTACTAACCTGAATGGTAAGTCACTGGATAAATACAAGGCTGATGGAGATAAAACAGATAAGTTCTTTAATAAAGGATACGGAAAAATGGTGCTTATCCGCTAATTAGATTATTTAAATTTATACAAGGCTGTCTTTTTATAGGCAGCCTTTTTTATTACTTACCTTTGCAAAAAAATATTCAAATGGCTAAAATAGCTATCAATATAGCAACAGGAAGTTTACAGCAGGATGAAATGATTGTAGGGATTGATCTGGGTACAACCAACAGTTTGGTTGCCATCATACATCCTGAAAGTAAAAAGCCGGTTGCATTAAAGGAACACAACAGTAGCTCATTGGTACCTTCAGTCATTCATTTTGCCGGGCATGGAGTAGTTAATGTAGGTGAGGCAGCAAAACCATTTCTGGTATCTGATCCTTCTAACACTATTTTTTCAGCCAAAAGGCTAATGGGGAAAACATTCAAAGATATAGAGGATAAGACAGGGTCCCTGGCGTATAAAATAATTGATGACGAAAACAAACTTGTAAAAGTGCAGGTTGGAAATATATTTTATTCCCCGGTTGATCTTTCTTCACTTATTTTAAAAGAATTAAAGAAACAGGCTGAACATATATTAAAAACACCGGTAAGCAAGGCAGTGGTAACCGTACCGGCGTATTTTAATGATGCTCAGCGGCAGGCTACAAGAGATGCCGGTAAACTGGCAGGCCTTGATGTATTGAGGATAATTAACGAACCCACCGCCGCCAGCCTTGCTTATGGATTTGGTTTAAACAATACTGATAATAAAACAATCGCAGTATATGACCTGGGAGGTGGTACATTTGATATTTCTATTTTAAATATCTCAAACGGGATATTTGAAGTCCTCTCAACCAATGGTGATACTTTTTTGGGTGGCGATGATTTTGATAATGCCATTGTGAATTACTGGATGACTGAATACCGGTTAAATGAAGATATTGCAGAACACCGTCAATTACTGAGGCTTAAGGCAGAAGAAGCAAAAAAGCATTTGTCTTCAAAGGATGATTTCAAGTCGGAATATAAAGGCCAGACAATGACCTTAACAAAAGAAAAATTTGAGGAGATTATTAAACCAATCGTTGATAAAACAATTATTTCCTGCGGCAATGCATTAAAGGATGCCGGAATTAAAAAATCTGAAATCGATGAAGTTGTAATGGTAGGAGGCAGTACCAGGGTGCCGTTGATTAAGCAAATGCTGAAAGATTTTTTCGGGAAAGAACTGAATGATACAGTTGACCCGGATGAAGTGGTTGCTCTTGGCGCTGCTATACAGGCAGATATCCTGGCAGGCAATACCAAAAACCTGCTATTACTTGATATCACAGCACTTTCCCTTGGTTTGGAAACCATGGGCGGTTTAATGGATGTGTTGTTACCACGCAATTCGAAGATACCAACGAAAGTATCCAGGCAATATACCACGTATAAAGACGGGCAGAGCGGGATGAAGATTGCTGTTTACCAGGGAGAAAGGGATATGGTAAAGGATAACCGCCGCCTGGCCGAATTTAATTTAACAGGCATACCGGGTATGCCGGCAGGTATGCCGAAAGTGGAGATAAGCTTTTTAATAAATGCAGATGGTATACTGGTTGTACATGCAAAAGAATTGCGGAGTGGTATTGAACAATCTATAGAAGTAAAACCCCAATACGGGCTCACAGATGAAGACGTGGAGAAGATGTTGCTGGATTCAATGGAACATGCAAAAGAAGATATTGCCAACCGGGCTTTAACCGAAGCAAAAACCGAAGGGGAACAATTGCTGCAGACCACGGAAAAATTCCTGCAAAAGAATTTTGATGGGTTAACACAGGCAGAAGTAAATGCAACCTCATTGGCAATGCAGGCCTTGCAGTTGTCCCTCGATATGAATGATAAAAACCTGATACAAACAAAAACTGAAGAGCTGAATGATATTTCAAGACCTTATGCGGAACGGATAATGGACAGTGCAATCAGTAAGGCTATGGCTGGGAAAAAAATATAATTTTTTTTATAAACCTGTTCATTTATTTTTAGTTCCCTGCAACAAACAATTAATGGAATTTACCCTTAAAAATTATGCATGTTCTCTATGTAAGAACGATGAGACAAAACTGTTACTAAACAAACAGGGCTTTTCAATTGTAAAGTGTAACAAATGTGGTTTTGTATATGTAAACCCAAGGGTACATAATGAGCAACTAACTGAAATTTACAAGCACAGTTATTTTCAAAATAAAGATTATGGTTATACGGGTTATGAACAAGAGAAGAGATTGCGTGTAAAAAATTTTGAACGCTGGATAAAAGATGCTGCCTCATATATGCCAGTTGGGAGAAATATACAGGCACTTGATGTTGGTTGTGCTGCAGGTTATTGTCTGGACGTAATGAAAGAGAAAGGCTGGGTTGCAGAAGGCCTGGAGCTTGATGAAGAGATGTGTGAAAGCCTGTATCAGCGTGGTGATGTTGTTTTCAGAACAGCACTTGAAGATTTTACAGGTACCAGGAAATATAATGTTATTACGCTGTTTGATGTTATTGAACATATACCTGGAATAGATGCGGCATTCAGCAAACTGTCTTCGTTACTTGAACCGGATGGAATTGTTATTATGGTTACACCTGATCATAAAAGTTTTCAACGGAAAATATTGAAAAAAAAATGGTTCCAGTATAAACCTATTGAGCATATACAGTATTTTGACAGAGAATCATTGCAGGTTTTCTCTCAACGGAATGGGCTTTCAATGATTTATAATACACGGTGCGGACAATATGCAGATGCCCAGTTTATAGTGAACCGGCTCGGGTACTATCATTTTACTTTCCTTTCAAAAATTTTTGATAAAATATTTTCAATACTCAGGTTGAAAAATAAATTTTTCTATACTGATACCGGGAGCCTATTTGTTATTTTTAAAAAGATGTAACAGCAAATGTTCTGCAGTTTTTGCAGCCAGGATTACAAACAAAGGGTAAATGGAAAGGATGAACCGGCTGTGATAATCATCGCATTGAAAAATTATTGCCACGGTGAATAATAAAACAGAGCATACCATAAATGCTGCAAAGCCCTTGTTAAAATATTGTTGTTTGATAAAAAAACTACCAATGGCAAGTATGTAGAGTGGTATTACATTGAATAAGAGAAAAAAATTGTGCCCTTTACTGTAATAGTTCCTGGTCATTAAAAAAAAGTATTGGATTTTCACACCTGCAAAATGAAGAAAATGTGAAAAATTATGGGAAAGGTAATACCAAAGCTGATAAACGGGGCTGCCTGTAGCAGCCAGGTCTAATTTTTTATAGGGTAGCGCAGATGGTAAATCACATATGATGCTCTCCTGCTCAAAGGCTTGTGTTATTCGCCAGTCTGTAATATTATTAAATACAATGTTTATTAAAAAATATCCGGTCAAGACCATAATAAAAGAGCAAGCGCCAAGGATAATTTTCCATCTTTTCGTGGCATGGTAAAAAAAATAGGAATACACTCCAACACCAAATAATATTCCTAAAGGCCTCGAAACAATCGTAAATACCAAAGCCAGTCCTATCAGTGCAACAACTTTTAAATTATTGGGTTTGTAAAGAATAAGTGTTGAGAGCAATATTAAAATGGCACTGAAAAATGCTGATTCAGTATATAAAAAAACTACCCAGCTTTGGTAGGGATTAAAAATAAGCAAGTACAGGATAATCAGAAGAGGAGTGAAATGTCCTTTAAAGACTTTGGATAATGCCTTATAAAATAAAAGATAGGCAATAAGATTCAGTAATGCCTGAATAATGAAAGCGCCAATCATACCGATTTTCAGCTTAATGGCGAATACGATGATAAAGAGCGTGACAGCATAAAAATAAAACCTGGGAGATGAAAAAGATCCTGAATTGATAAAACGTTTCGCTTCTTCAATATACTTACCTGCTTCAAGGTTTGTTACTATTCCATTGAGATTTAAATAAACCAGTGTTGAGATCAACCAAATAAACCCCACCTGGAAGTACCTGTATTTTAAAATAGATCCTGAATAAAACTTTGTACTCATTTAAATGAAAATTGAATATCCAACTTTGTTGTCAAAAACAAATAACTACTTTTTTAAACTGATACGGAATCAGTTTAAATGTTTTTTTATTGATAATTTATTCCTTAATAAAACAGCTAAAGGTTGCTCAACTAATTTGTGAAAAATATAAGAGACAATAATCATTATTATAAATGCAATGAAGATGTTAGTACTTATAAATTTAAAAATGTAAGATAATACAAAAGTGGTGTGTAATAAATAGAAAGAATATGTGGCATTACCCAACTCGACCATTAGCTTACTGGAAAGGAAACTTTGCAGAAAGCTTTTTTGATAGATCAGACTATAAAAAATCAATATAATTCCAATCGGCATCAGGATATTATTAATAATTACACCCGGAATAGTATCCGTTGCATGCATGACATGGTAATTCTTTGCTATTAAATAAAGGATCATTACTGATGCAATGACTATAGTTAATCCGGAGTATAAAATTATTTTCCCTGTAGGGATGTTAAAAGCTGATTTGATTTTTCCTTTTACCAGCATTGCAAGGAAAATGCCACAACCAAACTCGAAAACTCTTCCAAAAAAAGTATAATTCAACATGAAAAAGTTGTCATTGAAATATCCTTCAAACGGAGATAACGAAAAAAAGTATGTTATAAGTAAGCCCGCCAGATAGAATAACAAAACAAATTTTATCAGGGAAGATATTTTTTTTGTGAATAAAAAAATGAACGGGGACAGTAAATAAAAAAGCTCTTCAACTGACATACTCCAGCTTGGACCAATTCCTGTTAACAGGTAATCTGATGAAAACCCCTTTAGCAGGCTTATATTTAGCAGGTAAAGTTTAACTGCTTCATTACCTGAATAAAGGCCATGGTAATAACCAAGTAAAAAAGTGATACTGATAAGAATGATTAAAATTGGGAAGACCCGGGAAATCCTGTTAATGAAATAATTATACAGTTTAGTTTTATTCAGGGAGCTTATTTCAGAATATTTGTAATAAATGAGGAACCCGCTTAAGACAAAAAAAAATGTTAGAAAAGTATAAAACTGGTTAACGAACAGGTGAAGATTTGGTTGATCTTCGGAAGAAAAGAAATTAAGATGCTTAAAAAATATAAAATATACACTTACGGCACGTATCCCGGTTAAGGCCGGTATGAATTTTTTATCGTTCATGCGGTAATTTATACAAAGATAACGGGGCCAAAAAATGTTTAACTTGTTTTCATTATCCTCCCAACATATTTTCCAACAATATCCCACTCTATATTTACAATATCTCCTTTTTTGATCCTGTTAATATTAGTATGGTCAAATGTGTAGGGTATAATGGCTACAGTAAATTTATTGTCAGTAACATTAAAGCAGGTAAGGCTGATGCCATTAACCGTTACAGACCCTTTTTCAATAATTAATGTTTTAAATTCTTCCGGAAAACTAAATTCGAATTCCCAGCTGCCCGCTTTTTCAATGATTGTAATGCATTCTGCCGTTGTATCTACATGCCCCTGCACAATATGCCCGTCGAGCCGGCCATTTAACTGCATACAGCGTTCCAGGTTAACGATACTTCCGGGTTCTAATTTACCCAGGTTTGTTTTTGCAAGTGTTTCTTCTATGGCAGTAACCCGGTACATCCCGTCTTTTATTTCTTCAACGGTAAGGCAAACACCGTTATGGCTTAAACTCTGATCTGCTTTAAGTTCATCAGCCAGCAAAGAAGATATCCAGAATGTTTTGTTGCTTCCACTATCTATAATATTCTTAACCTTGCCTGTTTGTTCAATTATTCCTGTAAACATGCCCCAAATTTCGGGTTTTGTTATTATACCAAATAGAATTTCATTTTTTAAATATTTCTGTTATCTTTGCGGACTTAAAATCACCTAAAGGAGGTATATATTATATGTTAATTATTGATTCTAAAGATTGCGAAAACATCGACAAAGCACTCAAAAAGTACAAAAAGAAATTTGAGAAAAGCAAAGTACTGTTACAATTAAGGGAAAGGCAGGCATTTATTAAGCCTTCAATCCGTCGCCGTAAAGAAGTACTGAAAGCTGTTTACAAAGAGCAGGTTTCTGCAGGTAAATTCGACTAAGATTATTTAAATCAGCAATATATTAAACTGATATCCGGTTATCATAACTTTGGATATCAGTTTTTTTATGCAGCAAAGTGTAGCACAAACCATACAGCAGTTCCTCGACTATCTTAAATTTCAGAAAAGGTATTCGCAACATACCATCACTGCCTACAGAAATGACCTGAATTCCTTTTTTGAATTTTTGCTACAGCAATTTGGAGATACAGCGATTGCAGAAATTAAAACGGTATTTGTAAGATCCTGGCTGGCTGAGCTAAAGCAGGATGGTATGGAATCAAAAAGTATCAACCGAAAAATATCAACCCTTAAATCATTTTTCAAATACCTGCTAAGGCAGCAAACGATAACCGTTAGTCCGATGACGGCAATAATATCTCCTAAAATAAGTAAACGATTACCACAGTTTGTAGATAAAGAGGCAATTGCTACATTGTTTCAACACGTAGAATTTCCGGATACCTGGGACGGTAAAACCCAAAGGTTATTGATACAGCTTTTTTACAACACCGGAATGCGCCAGGCAGAGTTGGTAGGCTTAAAAGAAGTGCACATTGCCGGTAACAACTCCATTAAAGTATTGGGTAAAGGAAATAAGGAAAGAATAATACCGGTCAGCAATCAGCTAATGGAACACATTGAGGATTATATTGCTGCTAAAAGAAATCATTTTGAAGTTTGCAACTGTGATTTTTTATTAACAACTTCCAGCGGAAAAAAACTATATCCCAGGTATGTATATAACAGTGTTAAAAAATACCTGAGTTTGGTAACAACCATTGATAAAAAAAGTCCCCATGTACTTCGTCATACTTTTGCCACACACCTTATGAACAGCGGTGCCGACCTGAACGCTGTTAAAGAATTACTGGGTCACAGCAGCCTGGCAGCTACCCAGATATACACACACAATACGATTGAAAAGCTTAAGGATATCCATAAAAAGGCTCATCCTAAAGCATAATTCATTCTGTTTTATTAATCTATAGCCTGCAATTAATATTAACACTTGTAAAGCAAAATTTTATTTTGATAAACAGGGTTTATAAGTTATCTTCATTTTAGTAAATAAAACCTATTCAGAATTTCTTAAAACTTGCCTATGACTTAAATCCCAACCCGGTTCTTTCGCATTATTTTTCACCAATTAAAAAAAGAAGACATGAACGTAAACATTCAAACATTGCACTTTGATGCAGACACTAAATTGGTTTCATATATCGAGAAAAAACTTTCTAAACTATCGCAGTACCACGACAGAATAACGAAGGTTGATGTGTATTTAAAACTCGATAATATTGTGCACAACATAAAAGATAAAGTAGCAGAAATTAAAGTGCTTATACCCCGTCATGAATTTTTTGTAAAGCACTCATCAAAATCATTTGAAGAAAGTTTTGATGCAGCCATGGAATCAGTAATTACCCAGATAAAAAGACAAAAGGAGAAGCAGGCAGCCTGAGTATAAACAACTAAAAATATTTAAGTCCCTCGATTCAGTGAGGGACTTTTTTTATTCCTTTATTCACATTTTATCAATCGGGGTTAAAAAAAATCATTTCAAAGTTTTGCTATTAAGCATTTTCTCTTACCTTTGCCTTCCCAAAAAATAGGGGTGCTTTAGTATAAGCCTTATTTTTTGAAAATCAGTTCTTTAACACGATGCCGAAGTAGCTCAGTTGGTAGAGCAGCTGATTTGTAATCAGCAGGTCGCTGGTTCGACTCCAGTCTTCGGCTCAAAATATATTAATCTTACCAATTTTGATTTGTGATTCAAATTTGGTAATTTTTGGGCAGATGGCCGAGTGGTTAAAGGCGACAGACTGTAAATCTGTTCACGTAAGTGTACGTAGGTTCGAACCCTACTCTGCCCACTTTAACCCGCCGTAGTTTTAACGAAGGTGGAAGTTCTTTTTTTAAAGTTTAAGATACAAGCGGAAGTAGCTCATTTGGTAGAGCGATAGCCTTCCAAGCTATAGGTGGCCAGTTCGAGCCTGGTCTTCCGCTCAATTTCAGTTTGCAGTCGGCAGTTTGCAGTCTGCAGCGTTTGCACTAATGCAAACTGCCGACTGCCAACTGATAACTGCCAACTGAGTCGCCGCCGTAGCTCAGGGGTAGAGCATCTCGATTGGAAATCGGGAGGGTCGTTGTTCGATTCTAACCTGTGGCTCAAGGAATAAGCCGTCGTAGCTCAGGGGTAGAGCACTTCCTTGGTAGGGAAGGGGTCGTGAGTTCGATTCTCACTGATGGCTCAATAGAATAAAATAATTAACAATAAGTCCATGGTTTACAGACTTAAAATGACAACCATTTTTTCAAAACAATTATTAAAATATAAACAATGGCAAAAGAATCATTCAAAAGGGATAAACCCCATTTAAACGTTGGAACTATCGGTCACGTGGATCATGGTAAAACAACACTTACAGCCGCTATAACCGATGTTTTGTCAAAAAGAGGTTTGGCGGAGAAAAAAAATTACGATGATATTGATGGTGCTCCTGAAGAAAAAGAAAGGGGTATTACAATTAATACGGCTCACGTTGAGTATGCTACTGACGCACGTCACTATGCTCACGTTGACTGTCCGGGTCACGCCGATTATGTGAAGAACATGATTACTGGTGCTGCCCAGATGGATGGTGCTATCTTGGTAGTTGCGGCTACTGATGGTCCTATGCCTCAAACCAAAGAGCACATTCTGTTGGCACGTCAGGTAGGTGTACCTCAGATCGTTGTTTTTATGAACAAAGTTGATCTTGTTGATGATCCTGAATTACTTGAATTAGTAGAGATGGAGATTCGTGAATTATTAACTTCTTATGGTTTTGATGGTGATAACACACCAATCATCCAGGGTTCTGCAACTGGCGCTTTAGCTGGTGATGAAAAATGGATTACCAAGATCAATGAATTGATGGATGCTGTTGACAGCTATATTCCATTACCTCCACGGTTGGTTGATCAGCCATTCCTGATGAGTGTTGAGGACGTGTTCTCTATCACTGGTCGTGGTACTGTTGCTACCGGTCGTATCGAAAGAGGCCGTATTAAAGTTGGTGAGCCAATGGAGATCGTTGGTTTAATGGAAAAACCATTATCTACCACTTGTACAGGTGTTGAGATGTTCAAGAAATTACTGGACGAAGGAGAAGCTGGTGATAACGCAGGTCTTTTATTACGTGGTATTGAGAAAACTCAAATCCGTCGTGGTATGGTACTTTGTAAGCCAGGTTCTATTACGCCGCACACTGAATTTAAAGGTGAAGTTTACGTATTAAGCAAAGAAGAAGGTGGACGTCATACTCCATTCTTCAACAAATACCGTCCTCAATTCTATTTCCGTACTACCGATGTAACTGGTGAAGTTACTTTGAATGCAGGAACAGAAATGGTGATGCCTGGTGATAACACTTCCTTAAATGTTGTGTTGATCCAGCCAATCGCTATGGAAAAAGGTTTAAAATTTGCGATTCGTGAAGGTGGCCGTACAGTAGGTGCCGGTCAGGTAACTGAAATTGTAAAATAAGAGTAATGATTGGTCTCAGATTTAAATAGAGACTTTATCGAAGCTTTTTAATATCTTTGCAGAGTACTTAGGCCAAAAGCTTAGGTACTTTGCTTTTTTTAAGGGTTTCTGAGCCCCCTAAATCTCCGCCAGCGGGAGGAAGACTTGAAACAGACTGATAACTTAAAAGTTCTTTAAATAATTATGCTCTTATAAGCCTCCCCTTCGGGGAGGTTTGGAGGGGCTTTATACGGGCATGGTGCAACGGTAGCATACGGGTCTCCAAAACCTTTGATCTGGGTTCGAATCCTAGTGCCCGTGCTTTATTAGACGGAATAGTTTTAAAAACATCAATATGAATAAATTTACAGGATATCTTAAGGATTCTTATAAAGAATTGGTTTACAAAGTAACCTGGCCCAATTGGGACCAGCTGCAACAATCAACAATGATTGTTTTGGGAGCTACCTTGTTAATAACTGCAGTAGTATGGGTTATGGATTTTGTAGCCAATAACGCCATGAAATTTATTTATTCGCTATTTAAAGGATAATTATGGAAGCAACAACACCGATAGTAGAAAATGTTGAGAAAGCAGAAAAACCCGAGAAGGAAACTAAATGGTATGTGCTCCGTGTAGTAAGCGGTAAAGAGCGCAAGATTAAAGAATACCTTGATAAGGACATAGTTCGCAATGGCTGGACCAATACAGTAAAACAGGTTTTTTTACCTGTTGAGAAAGTTTATAAAGTTGTGAATGGAAAGAAAGTGATGAGAGAACGTAACTTTTATCCTGGTTATATTATGATTGAAGTGGCTGATGGCAAGCTGAATGATGATATGATTCAGTCAATGAGCAATATCAGCAACGTGATGCACTTTTTAACTGATGGTAAGGGGTCTAAGGGAAATATCATTTCTTTACGTAAGGCAGAAGTTAATAAAATGCTGGGTAAAGTAGATGAAATGAGTGATGCCGGTGGAATGACCATGAGTGAACCGTTCATCATTGGTGAAACCATTAAGATCATTGACGGACCATTTAATGACTTTAACGGTGTTATTGAAGAAGTTAATGATGAGAAGAAGAAACTGAAAGTTCAGGTTAAAATATTTGGCCGGGCTACACCCGTTGAACTTAGCTATATGCAGGTTGAAAAAATTGTTTAAATTGCAAAGCCACTCTGGTGGCTTTTTTAATAATAAAATAAAATTCAATGAAAAAGATATTTGTACTTATTCCAACTTTATTTTTTGCTTTAGTTCTGTTGGCACAGCCACCAAAAGGTGATGCAAAAGCAGGAATGACATTTGGTGAAAAAATTACTGCAGATGGCGCTATAGCTGCAGCTGAACTATCTGCAAAATTAACAGGTACCGAACCTGCCGAAGTAAAAGTTACCGGTGTTGTAACTGAAGTTTGTAAAATGGAAGGTTGCTGGCTACGTATGAAAACCGATAACGGTACCATGCTTATCAAGATGAAGGACCATGCATTTCTTGTGCCGCTGGCAATGAACGGCAAAACCATAGTTGCTGACGGTGTTGCAACTTATAAGGAGACTTCGGTTGCTATGCTTCAGCATTATGCAGAAGATGCAGGTAAATCAAAAGAAGAAATTGATGCTATAAAAGAACCTAAAAAGGAAATCACCCTGCAGGCAAAAGGGATACTGGTACTGTAAATCCGGTAATAATCATATTGTCCCCCGTTTTAAGGGGGATTTTTTTTTGAAAAAAGGTTCCAATTATTACAATTTTCCCCTACCTTTGCCGCCCCAAATAGTTCTTTAGTACAAATTATGGAATTGGGAGTTTCAATATATTGTTGGAACGCTATCACCAAAAAAAGAAAAAAATGGCAAAAGAAATCACCGGCTATGTCAAGCTCCAGTGTAAAGGAGGACAAGCTAATCCGGCACCGCCAATAGGACCTGCCTTAGGTTCTAAAGGTATCAACATCATGGAGTTCTGTAAAGCTTTCAATGGCAGAACCCAGGACAAACAGGGAAAAGTGCTACCTGTATTAATCACCGTTTATGCTGATAAGTCATTCGACTTTATCATTAAAACTCCTCCTGCTGCAGTTCAGTTAATGGACGCCGCTAAAATTACCAGCGGAAGTAAAGAACCTAACCGTGTAAAAGTTGGAAAAGTTACCTGGGCTCAGGTAGAAGAGATCGCCAAAGATAAAATGGAAGATCTTAACGCTTTTACCATCAACAGTGCTATGAGCATGGTTGCCGGTACAGCACGCAGTATGGGTTTAACAGTAGAAGGTAAAGCCCCTTGGGAAAATTAATATCAATTTATCCCGATAAGATCGGGACCTAAAATTTGTAAAAAATGATTACGAAAAAAAGAAAAGTAGCAAATACTAAGGTTGATATTAATAAAGCATATTCCTTAAAGGAAGCTTCAACTTTAGTTAAAGAAGTAAACACAACAAAATTCGACAGTTCTGTTGACCTGCATATCAAATTAGGAGTAGATCCTAAGAAAGCCGATCAGGCCATCCGTGGTACAGTATCGCTTCCTCATGGTACAGGTAAAACAAAACGTGTTTTGGTATTATGTACACCAGATAAGGAAGCCGAAGCTAATGCAGCAGGTGCCGATTTCGTTGGTCTGGATGAGTTCATCACCAAAATAGAAGGCGGTTGGACAGATATTGATGTAATTGTAGCCACTCCGGCAGTTATGCCTAAGATTGGCAGGTTAGGTAAAGTGTTAGGTCCCCGTAACCTGATGCCGAATCCTAAAACAGGTACGGTTACCAATGATGTTGCAGGTGCCATTGCTGATTTAAAAGGTGGTAAAATTGCTTTTAAGGTAGATAAAGTGGGTATTATCCATGCTTCTATCGGCAGGGTAAGTTTTGCACCTGAAAAAATCGCGGAAAACAGCCAGGAACTGATAAACGCCATAGTTAAGTTAAAACCATCTTCAAGTAAGGGAACTTATTTAAGAGGTGTTAGCATGGCCAGCACCATGAGCCCTGGTATTGCAATTGACACAAAATCTGTTCAAAACTAAAGCCCCACCTAGTCCCGATTAATCGGGAAACTACCGGAGCGATTTAAAAATAATTGATATGACAAAACAGGAAAAAAATGAAGTGATTGAGGTGCTGAAAGGCAAATTTGCCCAGTACAACAACTTCTACATAACCGATACAGAAAGCTTAACAGTAGCACAGGTTGGTAAATTACGCAACCATTGCTTCAACAAGCAGGTAGAGATGAAAGTGGCTAAAAACACTTTGATCAAAAAAGCATTAGAAAGTCTGGATGCTGAAAAGTACAGCGGCGTTTTTGATTCACTGCACCAGGTAACAGCCCTGATGTTCAGCGAAAATCCAAAAGAGCCTGCCATGATCATCAGCAGCTTCCGTAAGGAGAACAACAACGAAAGGCCTTTGCTGAAAGCAGCTTTCATCAATGGTGATGTATTTGTTGGTAACGACCAACTGAAAGCATTAACCCAAATCAAAACCAAGAATGAATTGATTGGTGAAGTGATTGGTTTATTGCAATCTCCAATACAACGTGTATTAGGCGCTTTACAAAACAAAGATGCTGAAAAAGCTGCGGCTGAAGTTGAAGCACCCGTGGCAGAAACTCCAGTAGTTGAAGTACCGGTTGCAGAAGCAGCACCAGAAACACCAGCCGCAGAAGCCGCACCGGAAACTCTGGCCGCTGAAGAAGCTAAAGGTGAAGATGAAACACCGCAGGCTTAGTTTTAAACTAAAACTGTAACAAATTAAAATTAGCAGTTTAGTTTAAACTGACTGCTCATTGATAAAACAACAATTTTTTAAAACATCTCCGACGGATCCGCCTAACGGCGGACAAGAAGCCGGAAAAAAACAAACATTATGGCAGACGTAAAAGCATTAGCTGAAAACTTAGTAGGCTTAACAGTAAAAGAAGTACAGGAATTAGCAGAATTCTTAAAATCAGAGTATGGCATTGAACCAGCTGCTGCTGCAGTTGTTATGAGTGCTGGTGGTGGCGATGGTGCTGCTGCTGCTGAAGAGAAAACATCTTTTGATGTTATCTTGAAAGCTGCCGGCGCTAACAAATTAGCGATTGTAAAAATCGTTAAAGAATTAACCGGATTGGGACTGAAAGAAGCTAAAGATTTAGTTGACGGCGCTCCAAAACCAGTTAAAGAAGGTGCTGATAAAGCAACTGCTGAAGAAATTAAAGCTAAATTAACTGAAGCAGGTGCTGACGTTGAGATTGCTTAATTAATTCCAACAAAATAGCTTTAAGGGCCGGGGAGAAATTCCTGGCCTTTATCATTTCATAAAATGGGTTGATTTTTAAGGAGAATTTCAGGAATGAGGATAAAAAAGCGACTTATCCACAAAAATCCTTCCAAATCCCTAAAAAATCGTATATCGTAATCATTTAAACGGAAAATAATCCCTACCTTTGCCGTCCTTTAATTTATGGGTTAGTGGCGCAAGCTGTATCTATACTATGAACTAAAGGGTCTTCTGCACACTTAAAAGTCTTAATTACAATATGTCTGCAACAAAAACACCCGCTGCTAAACGTTTCAATTTCGGTAAAGTTGAATTTTTAGCGGAAACACCCGATTTGCTGGGAATCCAGATCCAATCATTTAAAGATTTTTTTCAGTTACAAACCACTCCCGACAAACGTAATGTGGAGGGCTTGTTCCGTGTATTTAAGGAAAACTTTCCTATCACAGATACCCGTAACATTTTCGTACTGGAATTTCTTGATTATTTCGTAGATCCTCCACGCTACACCATTGAAGAGTGTATTGAAAGAGGTTTAACCTACGCCGTTCCCTTAAAAGCAAAGCTGCGTTTAAGTTGTAACGACGAAGAGCACGTTGACTTCCAGACAATCGTTCAGGATGTGTTCTTAGGAAACATTCCTTACATGACTCCACGTGGTACTTTCGTTATCAACGGAGCCGAGCGTGTGGTGGTTAGCCAGTTGCATCGTTCACCGGGTGTATTCTTTGGTCAGTCAGTTCACCCCAACGGAACCAAGATTTACTCTGCTAGAGTAATTCCGTTTAAAGGTGCCTGGATGGAGTTTGCAACCGACATCAACAATGTAATGTTTGCATACATTGACCGTAAGAAAAAATTCCCTGTAACAACTTTGTTACGTTCTATTGGTTTCGAAACTGATAAAGACATTCTTGAATTATTCGGAATGGCTGACGAAGTTAAAGCCGATAAGAAAAGCCTGGAGAAATGCATTGGCAAGCGTCTGGCTGCACGTGTATTACGTACCTGGGTTGAAGATTTTGTGGATGAAGATACCGGTGAAGTTGTGTCAATCGAAAGGAATGAGATCATTCTTGAGAGAGATACTGTGTTGGATGAATCCAACATTGCGATGATCATCGAAATGGAAGCAAAAAGTGTTTTCATTCAGAAAGAAGAAGTGAGCGGTGATTATGCCATTATCTACAATACATTAAATAAAGATACTTCTAACAGCGAACTCGAAGCGGTGCAGCACATCTACAAGCAATTGCGTGGTGCTGATGCCCCCGATGATGAAACTGCACGTGGTATTATTGATAAATTATTCTTCAGTGATAAGCGTTACGATCTGGGTGAAGTAGGCCGTTATAAAATTAACCGCCGCCTTGGTTTAGATTTCCCTATCACTAAAAAAGTATTAACAAAAGATGATATCATCGCCATCATTAAAACATTGGTATTATTAACCAATGGTAAGAGTGAGGTTGATGATATTGATCATTTAAGTAACCGTCGTGTTCGTACCGTGGGTGAGCAGTTGTATGCTCAATTTGGTGTTGGTCTGGCCCGTATGGCCCGTACCATCCGTGAAAGAATGAACGTACGTGATAACGAGGTATTTACTCCGGTTGACCTGATCAATGCAAGAACATTGTCTTCAGTTATCAACTCGTTCTTCGGAACATCGCAGTTGTCGCAGTTCTTAGATCAAACAAATCCTTTGAGTGAGATAACGCATAAGCGTCGTATCTCCGCACTGGGGCCCGGTGGTTTAAGCAGAGAGCGTGCAGGTTTTGAGGTACGTGACGTACACTATTCTCATTATGGTCGTCTTTGTACCATTGAAACTCCGGAAGGACCAAACATTGGTTTGATATCTACACTTTGTGTACATGCCAAAATCAATGATATGGGCTTTATTGAAACACCTTACCATAAGGTGAATGAAGGTAAAGCTGATATGAAGAAGATCACTTTCCTGAGTGCCGAAGAAGAAGATACTGCAAAGATTGCCCAGGCAAATATTGCGATGGATGCCAAAGGAAACTTTGTTAACGATAAAATTAAAAGTCGTCAAACTGGTGACTTCCCGATTTTAGATAAAACAGAAGTGGAATACATGGATGTGGCGCCAAACCAGATTGTTGGTTTGAGTGCTTCGCTGATTCCGTTCTTAGAGCATGATGATGCTAACCGTGCCCTGATGGGTTCGAATATGCAACGTCAGGCTGTTCCGTTAATCAAGCCGGAAGTGCCGATTGTTGGTACAGGCCTTGAAGGAAAAGCTGCACGTGATGCAAGGATTCAAATTCATGCAGATGGTGATGGTGTTGTTGAGTACGTTGATGCAAATGAAATTCATGTGCGTTACAAGCGTAATGAAACACAGCAACTGGTAAGTTTTGATGAAGATTTGATCGTTTATAAATTAACCAAATTCGTTCGTACCAACCAGGAAACATGTATCAATCTGCGCCCTGCTGTTGTTAAAGGACAAAAAGTTGGCGAAGGCGATTTCTTAACCGAAGGTTATGCAACCAAAGGTGGTGAGATTGCTTTGGGTAGAAATATGAAAGTGGCGTTCATGCCATGGAAGGGTTACAACTTTGAGGATGCG
>Ga0138256_10000276_pt1 | contig 59454 bp, 44 predicted proteins | sample KNB2016incub_MG_FD_105486 | JGI IMG/M metagenome (GOLD analysis project Ga0138256, IMG submission 105486) | Active sludge microbial communities from wastewater in Klosterneuburg, Austria - KNB2014incub_MG | ecosystem: Engineered > WWTP > Activated sludge > Unclassified | place: Austria...
GATGCTGGGCGACGCGCTTCGCGCCGAGCTCGACGCGCCGGCGATGCCCGCGGGCGAGGAACCGCTCGTCGTCGGCGACGGCCAGCTCATCGCGCCCGACGTCCTCTTCAGCTGCACGACCTGCATGGCGTGCGTCGAGGTCTGCCCGGCCGAGATCGAGATCGTCGATGACCTTATCGACATGCGCCGCTACCTGACGCTCTCCGAGGGCGCCCTGCCGGGCACGACGTCCGTCACGGCGAAGAACATGAGCACGGCCGGCAACCCGTGGGGCTACGCGCCCGAGGACCGCACGAAGTGGACCGCCGGCGCCGGCGTGCCGGTGCCGATCGCCCAGCCGGGCGAACACTACGACGCGCTGTACTGGGTCGGCTGCTCGGGCAGCTACGACAAGCGCAACCAGCGGATCGCCCAAAGCCTGGCGCAGCTCATGCACGCCGCCGGCCTGAAGTTCGCGATCATGGCCGAGGAGAGCTGCACGTGCGAGAGCGCGCGGCGGCTGGGCGAGGAGTACCTCTACCAGACGGCGACGAACGCCAACGTGCTGAACATGAAGAAGTACACCTTCGACCGCGTCGTCTGCCACTGCCCGCACTGCTTCAACACGATCAAGAACGAGTTCCCGCAGTTCGACGGCGACTTCGAGGTCATCCACCACTCCCAGCTGCTCGAGGAGCTGCTCAACGACGGGCGCCTGCAGATCCCCGATGCGGTGCGCCAGAGCGTCGCCTTCCACGACAGCTGCTACCTCGGCCGCTACAACGGCGAGTACGACGCCCCGCGCGCCTCGCTGGCCGCCGCCGGCGTCGACATCGTCGAGCTTCCACGCGCCAAGGAGAACGGCCTGTGCTGCGGCGGCGGCGGCGGGCAGATGTGGTTCGAGGGGTATGCGCAGAAGGGCGTGAACGTGATACGCCTCGAGGAGATCGTCGCCAGCGGTGCGGATCGGGTGGCGGTGGCGTGCCCGTTCTGCTTGACGATGCTCGACAGTGCGCGTGGGGGGGTGGGGGATGCAGCGGACGGGGTGAAGGTGATGGATGTGGCGGAGGTGTTGGCGGAGGCGTTGGCCGGGGGCGGCGGCGAGTCGGCGCCGGCGTAGGTTGGGGATCTCCGTGGCAACGGAACGAGACTCTGACAACGGACCTGCACAGCCTGTAGGCGCACGTGACGGTGCGCCACTGGCGACGGCGATCGGGCTTACCTGCAGGCGAGACCTCTTGGCGCGGCTGAGAATGTTCTCGTCTCCAGCGTTGATCGAGCAGACTGCCGTATCATCCCGATGCCTGCGGGGGAGATCGAGCGGCCCAGTCGCGCAACGCCTGGAGGATTCTGCGCGGCTGCTACGGAGACCCCAGGTTCTCGCATTGACCTTGAGTAGACCATAATGATCACATGATCACAGCCAATTTGACGGACGTAAAGGCTCGCCTGACCGAACTCCTCCGCCTCGTCAGCAACGGCGAGACCGTGCTCATCCTGCACCGCGGCCGTCCGATCGCGCGCATCGAGCCGGCCGTTGTCGGTGATCTGTCTGCAGACGACGCGGAGAGTGTCAATCGGCTGGCTGCCATCGGTCTGGTTCGACTGCCCAAGCGCCCCGTCGACCGGACCCTGTTGAACTGGCCGCTCGTGACCACGGTCGACGGTACGAGCGTGCTTCAGACGTTTCTTGAAGATCGGTACGACGACCGGTGAGGGTGTGGGACTCATCGGCCGTTACTCCTCTCGTGGTTGCCGCGGGGCGCAGCGGTCATTGCGCGGCACCTTAGGCGTGCAACATGCCATTCGACCAGGGGCTTGACGTGTTCAGTCAGGAAGCCCTGCACATCCAGCCTGAATCCCCCCAACCTCCAGCCTGAAAACGATCACGATCCAGCCTGAAAACCCCGCGCCTCAACGGCGGATCCGCGCCACGCCCACCGCCACTTTCGTGCGACTCCGCCCCGATCGCCGTTACAATCCCCTGCCACCGCGTCGACATCCGATCGGCGCCCTTCCTCCCGATCCCGAAAGGACCGCCCATGAACCGCTTCGCGATGCTGTTCATCATCCTCGCCCTGCCCTTCGCCCTGTCCGCCTGCGGCCGCGCCGCGTCCGGTCCGACAACGATGCCGACCGCGATGTCCGCTCCGGCCGATAGCGGGTCCGTTCTCCCGACTGCGGCGCCCGCGGTCCTGCCCACGCTCCCGACGTCCGGCATGACCGAGGGCGGCGCCGTGACGACGGTGGGCGGCCAGGCCTTCGTCGATCAGGCGGTGTCCCTGTCCGGCAAGACCGTCCTGCTCACGAAGTGCAACCTGATGAACACCCCGGGCTCCGACGGCCACTACGCCTGCCGCGTCGTCGACGACGCCGGCGCGGATGTAAAGACCCCGGACGGCCTGCCGGTGGACGTCTTCTTCGACGGCGCCCTGCTCGACCAGGCGGCCAAGGACTTCATCGCCACGGACTGCACGGACACGTTCTGCAACGTCATGCTTGCGGGCACGCTGACCGTGAGCGAGGCGACGTTCTACCTCTCGATGACGGACGTGAAGCTCTCCAAGGCCAACTAGTAGACCGTCCCGTGACGATCTGCGGATGACGGCGGGACGCAATCCACCGGCAGCTGAAGCTGGCCGGCTGCAGGCGTCCCTGAAGGGCCGCCATGGTGCCCGCCCTCGCGGGCACCCAGAAGTCCGAAGCGCCCGCGAAGGCGGGCGCAATGGCCGAAGGCCACCAGCCGGCCAGCTTTAGCTGCCGGTAGTTCGTCGTCCGCATATCGAGATGTGACGGGCTACTGGTCTCAGTCCGCCGCGTTGCGGCCGCACACGGCCGCAACGCGGCGGATTGGCATCATCCGGTCGGCGTCCCAGTCCCCGGCACATCCGCCAACGCCAGCCGCACCATCAGCTCCACGCCGACCGCGAGCGCGTCGTCGTTGAAGTCGTAGTCCGCCTGGTGGAGCTGCGGCCAGCGCGCGGCCGCCGGGTCGCGCACGCCCAGGAAGAAGAAGCACGCCGGCGCGTGCTGGCCGTAGTAGGCGAAATCCTCGGCCGTCATCGTCTGCGGGAAGGCCGCGTCGACGCGATCGGCGCCGAACGCCGCCCTCGCCGTGGCGACGACGCGCTCGGTGGCGCCGGCGTCGTTCACCGTCGCCGGGAAGCCGGTGTCCCAGCGCACGGTCGCCTCACAGCCGAGCGCGGCAGCGACGTCGCGTGCGACCTCGTCGATCCGGCGCGTGAGCAGCGCGTAGACGCCGCTCTCGAACGCGCGGATCGTCCCGGAAAGCGTTGCCGCCGCCGGTACGAGGTTGAACGCCGAACCGGCATGGACGGAGGCCACGGTCACGACCGCCGCGTCGCCCGGCGGGACGTTGCGGCTGACGACGGACTGCAGCGCGACGATCACGTGCGCCGCCGCCAGGATCGGGTCCGCCGTACGCTCGGGCTGCGCGGCGTGGCCGCCGCGCCCGGTCACGACGATGTCGAACCGGTTGCACGCCGCCATGAGCGCCCCTGGGCGCGTGGCGACGTGGCCGACCGGCACATCGGGCCAGCCGTGCAGGCCGTAGACCACCGCCGCCTCCAGGCCGCCCGGACCGGCCAGCGTGCCTTCCTCGACCATCCGCTTGCCGCCCGCGCCGCCCTCTTCGGCCGGCTGGAACAAGAAGATCACCGGGTTCGGCCGGTCGGCCAGGCTGGAGAGGACCTTGGCGGCGCCGAGCAGGATCGCGGTGTGCCCGTCGTGGCCGCAGGCATGCATCACGCCCGGCGAGCGCGATGCATGCGGCGCGCCCGTCGCCTCGTCGATCGGCAGCGCGTCCATGTCGGCGCGCAGCGCGATCGGCGGGCGCGCCGCCCCGTCGGCGGTCGTCGCCGGCAGGTAAGCCGCCACGCCGGTGCCGCGCGCCAGTCCGGCGCGGTACGGCACGTCCAACCCGTCGAGCCAGGCGCGCACGACGGCGCTCGTGCGGTGCTCGGCGTAGCCGAGCTCCGGATGGGCGTGCAGGTCGCGGCGGAGCGCGGTCAGTTCGGGCACCAGCGCCGCGATGTGTGCGCCGATGGCGTCGCTCACGCCAGCCGCCAGATCAGGATGCCGCGGTCCAGCCAGACGCGGCGGACGTCGACGTCGAAGCCGCGCGCCCGCAGGCCGTCGGCGGCGGCGCGGAACAGCCAGCGCGGGCCGAAAGCGCGGCCGCCGGCGAGGGCATCGCGCCAGGCGGACGCCCAGCTCGAGGCGAAGGCGTGGACGGGCTCGCCCGGGACGACGCGGTGGATCCAGTTCTTGGGCAGCACGGCGTTGAAGCGCGCCGGGTCGAAGCCGTCCGCCCAGTTCGTGCCGAAGACGAGCGCCTCGGCGAACGGCGCGGCATGGTCGGCGAACGGGACCGCCGCGTCGCCGTCCGGCCGCCGCAGGACGTTTGCGGTCCACAGCCGGCCGGTCGGGTCCGACGTGCCCTCGATGACGAGTCCGCCGGGCGGCACTTGATCGACGAGGGTCCGGTGGGCGCCGGCGACTTCGGCTTCGTCGTACTGGCGCAGCACGTTCATCGCCCGGATCAGACGCACCGTCTCGCGCCGACCGTCGACGACCTCCAGCGGCAGCGCGAAGCCGCCGTGGCGGAACGCGGTGCGTGCATCGGACCACGGCTGGGCGGCCAGGACGCGCGTCCGGTCGATCTCGACCCCCAGGAAGCGCAGGTCCGGGTTCAGCCGCCGCAACCGCGCCGCCGCTTCGAGCGTCGTCGCCGGCGTTTCGCCGTAGCCGAGGTCGACGACCCAGGCATCCGCCCACGGCCCATCCGACCGGCGCAGGAGCCACGGATCGTAGCGCGCCGTGAAGACGTCGATCCGCCGCAGCCGGTTGGCGGCCGTCTTGCCGCGCGTGACGTGGGCCGGCGCCGCTCGGACGATCATGGGCGGCGTGGCGCTAGTGCAGGATGACCGGGATGATCCCGCGGATCATCTCGGCGCCGTCGTTCATGCTCGTCGTGTAGACCTCGAGGCTGCCCAGCGACGGCTCGGCGACCGGCGGATAGGCCACCGGCAGGTCGAACGTGCCGACGCAGCCCGTGCCGCAGCTCATCATCGCGAAGTCCTCCACCAGGATGCCGCCCGAAGCATCGCGCAGTCGCCAGCCGAACGAGGCCTCGAAGACGTCCCCGCAGCCGCGCAGGCGGAAGCCCGTCTGCACGTGCTCTCCGGCCAGCGGCGCGGTGGCGACGACGAAGTTCCAGCCGGTGCCGAGCGCCTGCGTCTGCGGATCGCTGCACGCGTCGACGCTCTGGGGAGCGATCGTCGTGGCCGCGGCGTCGTCGGCCGCGGATGTCGGCTCGATGACCGTCGACGTGGACGTCGGCTCGATCGCCGCCGTCGCCGGCACGCCGGTCGGCATGTCGGTCGACACGGTGGTGGGTGGATCAGCCGGCATGGTCACGGCGGCGGTCGGCGTACAGGCGGCGCAAACGGCGGAGATGAGCGTGACCGTCGCCCAGCGGCGCGAACGACGCGGCTGCGGAATCGCATGCATGGTCCATTCCTCGGAGCAAGGCAGCCGATTGGCATGCCACGCATGGTAGTCCGGCGCGGGCGGCGGCGGCCAATCGTGTCGGACGTTCGCCGTTGCGCGCTCCTCCCCCGCCCGACTACACTGTGCCGCCCGACCGGCCAATCTCCAGTCACCGTATGAGAACAACCGTGAGCGTACCTGTGACCGAGCCCAAGACCGCCCCCACCGACCCGATCATCGTCATCCGCGACGTGCACAAATGGTACGGCAAGTTCCACGTCCTCCGAGGCATCGACCTGCAGATCGCCCGCGGCGAGGTCGTCTGCATCCTCGGTCCGTCGGGGTCGGGCAAGAGCACGCTCCTGCGCACGCTGAACCGGCTCGAGCCGCACGACAGCGGCGACGTGATCATCGACGGGACGCGGCTGACGCGCGACACGCGGGCGGTCGAGCGCGTGCGGCGCGAGGTCGGGATGGTGTTCCAGCAGTTCAACCTCTTCCCGCATCTGACGGCGCTGGAAAACGTCACGCTGGCGCCGTTGCACGTCCTCGGGCTGGCCGCCGACGCGGCCAGGGCGCTCGGGATGCGCCGGCTCGAAGAGGTCCACATTCCGGAGCAGGCCGACAAGTACCCCGGCCAGCTGTCCGGCGGCCAGCAGCAACGCGTGGCGATCGCCCGCGCGCTGGCGATGTCGCCCAAGGTCATGCTCTTCGACGAGCCGACGAGCGCCCTCGACCCCGAGATGATCAAGGAGGTTCTCGAGGTCATGCAGGCCCTGGCCAAGGGCGGCATGACGATGGTCGTCGTGACGCACGAGGTCGGCTTCGCGCGCGCCGTCGCGCACCGCGTCATCCTGCTGGACGCCGGCCAGATCGTCGAGGAAGCGGATCCCGCGACGTTCTTCACCGCGCCGAAGAGCGAGCGGACGCGGCAGTTCCTGGAGCAGATCCTGTAGCCGCACGTGCGGGCCGCGTTGCGACGCCTGCACGACGCTTGGCGCCGCAACGCGGCCCGTGCTATCCTCGCCCCTCGTTCGGGAGGGGTCGCATAGTTGGCCTAGTGCGCGCGTCTCGAAAACGCGTACGGGTGTGAGCCCGTCGTGGGTTCGAATCCCACCCCCTCCGCCAGATGCGACGACGCCCGCGGTGCATAGGCACCGCGGGCGTCATTCTGTTCGGTGTACCGAGCGTCCGACGACGCCCGAGGGTTGTGACTAGAAGCCGAACTTCCGCGCCGCCCATGGCAGGTAGACGTTGTTGTCGGTAGCGGACGTCGGTACCGCCGGCGTCACCGTGTCCGGCGGCACGGGCGTGACGGTGTCCGGCGGCACGGGCGTGTCCGTCGGATCCGGTCCGATCGGCGTGTTCGTGGCGACGAGCGCGGTCGGAACCTCGGTCGGAACCTCGGTCGTCGCCGGAACGTCCGTCGGGATCCCATTTGGCGTGCCGGACGACGGCGTCGGCGACTTGTACGCCTGCGCCGTGACGGTGCCGGCAACGGCCGTTCCCTGTACCTGACTCACGAACGGCCCGCAGTCCACGGCTTCCTTGCCGGGGCGGAAGATGCACAGCTTGGTGTCCGGCACGACGATCTGGTCGCTCGTGCCGTCGTTGTACAGGAACTGGATGAGCGGCGATGGGATCCCGCCATCCGTAATGGCGATGGACACCCACGACGCCGGCGCGGATGCCTCGAGGGCGCGCATCTTGTACTCGTAGCGGAAGCTGGCCTTGCGGCGGTTGCCGAGGTCCTCTTCCCACGCCAGGTCCGGGAACGTGACGTTCGGCTCCGTCGGGACGCCGCTGCCGAACTCGTAGCCCCAGAGATAGGTGTTCGGGTAGACGGTATATGCGGTCCGGTACGGCCGCGAGCCCTTGAAGATCCGCTCCTGGATCTCCTCGAGGATCGCCGGGAGGTCGGTCCCGTTGTCGTTCGACGAGCGGAAGTACCAGCCCGGCGTGTTGCAGCCGCGGAGGCGACCCTGGGACGGCCGGAGGGCGACGAGGACGACGGTGGCCATGTTCGTCTTGGCGGCGTCGCACGCATCGGCGATGTCGGCGGTCTGCGGGCGCGGCTGTCCGGCGCACGGCTGACCGCCGGCGTCGATGACGATCATGAACGACGGCGGGTTCAACGGATCCGGCTTGGCCAGGGCCGCCAGCTCACCGGATGCGCGCCGCAGGGCCGTGCCGGGGTTCGATCCACCCGGCAGGTTGCCGTTCATCCCCTGCACGGCGGACCGGAAGCGCTCGTAGTGCTCCTGGCCGCTGCCGATCGGCGGGTCGGTGTGGTTGTCGCAACCGTACTTCACCAAACCGACACGCGAGCCGTTCGTCGGGTCGATGTTGCGCACCAGGTTGGACATGCCCTGCCTGAGGTTGTCGAGCGGCTGCTGCTTGCCCTGGACGTTGTTCAACTTGAGCGATCCGGTGTTCTCGACGACGAACACGACGTCGATCTGCTTGATCTCCTCCGTGCCGCAGTTGAACTCATAGTCCACCTTCACGGTGACCGTCTTGCCTTCCTCGACGGTCTGCGGCGTGATCGTGTGGTGGCCCTTCAGGCTGCACGGCGTGTAGCCGTCCAAGTAGTAGTAGACCTGGTCCGGATCCGGCGTCGCCGTCGGCGACTGCAGGAGCCGCGCGGCCATCGGCAACCGGTTCGGCGCCGCCTGCGCGGTGTCGTGCGCCGATGCCGTCACGAAGACGACGGCGGCCGCGACCACGGCGGCGCCGAGCGCGCGTCGCGCCATAGAACGGTGTTCCATATCGTTCCTCCCCCTTCTCATCCCAGCGGGTTCGTTGAAAGCCGCCGCGGCTGCCTGGCCGCTTCGGTCGGCGGTGGCGCATCCGCACGGTCGCCCTGGTGCCGACCGTCTCTGGTTCGCCGCTCAGTACCATGAGACACGTGTGCCGCATGATTTCGTTCCAACGGCCATTCGATCATATCGCACGGCCGTTCGATCAGCAATCGACCCGTCCACGCCGGGGGATAGAACCACCGGCAGGGTCGGTTACGGACAACCCCTGTACAACGCGATCTGTCGATAGATGTCGGCCAACGCCTGCCCGTCGGCCGTCGGGAAGTAGCGCGACGGGCTGCCGGCGATGCGTTCCAGCAGTCGCCCGTCGACCTGATCACCCAGGCCGATCGTGTAGATCGTCACGCCCTGGCCGCGGATCCGGGCGGCGACGGCGGCCGTTCGCTCCGGGTCCGTCTGGCCGTCCGTCAGGACGACGATCACCTTGTCGCGCTCGGGGTCCAGGTAGCGCACCGGCACAGGGCCCGGATAACCACCCGGCACGACGCCGGCCAGCTCGTCCGCCGCCAGCTGCAGCCCGAGGTCGAGGCGCGTGCCGGTGGCCAGCTGGTTGAACAGCGCCAAGAGCGCGTACTGCAGCGCACCGAGGTTGGCGGACAGCGGCTGCAGCAGCCGCGCCTGGCTGTTGAACACGACGACGCCGGCGCGATCGGCGGGCAGGATCAGCTCGTCCATGAAGGCGCTCGCCGCCAGCGTGGCCCATGCCAGCTTGGGCTCGCCGGCCGTCCGTTCGACCATGGACAGCGAGGTGTCGATGACGACGATGAAGTCCGCGCCGCGCAGGTCGGGCGCGCAGTGGCGGCGGAGCGCGACCGGGAGGTACGCCGGGAGGATCACCGGGGTCGGCGTCGGCGGCGGCGAGGCGGTCGGCGTCGGGGACGCGGTGGCGGTGGCCGTCGGCGGCAGGACGACCTCGACCTCGGGGACCGGGAAGGGATACCGTTTGGGCGCCCCCTGGTCGAAGCGCAGCTCGACCTCGGCGCCGACGTTCGTGGCGTGACGGCCGAGCGCCTTCGGCTCCACTTCGTAGGTCAGCGTCAAGCCCTCGGACGGCCAGAGCGCGAAGTTCCAGAGCAGATCCGCGCCGCGCGGCCGGGCCGGCGGGTCATCGCTGCCCCAGACGAAGGACATATCGGCCGGCAGCGTGTCGGTGACGAACGCCCCCGTCAGACGCACGCGACCGATCCCGGCGGCGATCGTCCGCATGTCGTCGGCCAGGAGCGCATTGTCGGCCTCGGTGAAGACATGGTTCGGTCCGGACGCGATCCGGCCGAGCACGTCGAAGTCCGCCATCCCGCCGACCCCGATGCACAGGATCGTGACGCCGCGCGCCTTGATCCGGTCCGCTTCCGCCAGCAGCGCCGCCGGATCGCCCTCGTCCACGTTGCCGGCCAGGAGGACGATGACCTCGCTCACATCCGGCCGCACCGCCAACCCGCTGCCGCGCTGCAGGATGAGGTCGCCGGCCATCAGGCCCATCCGCATGTTGCTGCCGAGCCGCGGGAAGAACGCGGCGGTCTTGTCCTTGATGGCTTCCGGGTCGGCGGTGAGTTCGGCCAGGATCTCGACGACGCTGTGGTACACCACGAGTCCGGCCCGCGACGTCGTGAAGTCGAGCGTATCGACGAAGGCGTTGACGCCGTTGCGCATTGCCCCCAGCTTCGGTCCGCCGACGGCGATCGAGTTGTCGACGACGAACGCCACGTGCAGCGGCCGGACCACGTCGGCGCAGCGTGCATCGGCCGTGAGCGTGATGAGCACCGTCTGCCCGAGGACGACGCGCGCCGGGGCGGCGGTCTTCGTCAGCCGGACGTCGCACTGCCGCGGACCGTCGCTCTGGGCGGCGGCCGGGCGTCGCGCCGCGTCGCTCGCGCGGAGGTCGCTCCACAACAGGGGGGCGCCGCCGGCCAAGAGGATGGCCGCCGCGATCCCCATGACGCCATGCCGTCGCCGGCGCCTCCGGGCGCGCTCGAAGTCCGTCATACCTGCCCCTCCTGCTGCGGTGCGCCGTGCGGCCACCGCGTATCGATCCGCCGTGCGATGAAGAACCCATCGTCGCCCAGCCCTTGGTAGAGCGGGAAGAGCAGCACGCCGCCGAGCGGTGCCGTAACGGGTCCGGCATGCGTTTCGGCCAGCAACGTGCCCTTGCGCACCCGCTGGAAGCTCTCCAGCCCCGGCTGCATCCGAAACCCGTCTCCGCGACCCACCGGATGGCGGTAGGCCACCGTCACGCCGGCCGGCCGACCGGCGCGGGCCGTGCGCAACGCGGCCGCGTTCGCCGCCCACGCGACATCCCGCCGATCGAGGACGCCGCCGTTGGCCAGGGCAAGCCACAGGACGTGGACGAGGTGCCGCACGCTCGATGCGTCGCCGTGCCGGCCCCCCTCCACCGACAGCGCGGCGTGGCCCGCACGCGCCAGCCACGACGAGAGCGTACCGGTCAGGCGGCCTTCGAGCCCGTGGACGAGCGGCAGCGGCACGCCGGCCAGCAGCCGCCGGTTCGGCGTCGTCGGCAGCGCGATGGCGAACGGCGCGCTGGGCGCCGACGTCGTGTGGAGGTCGAGGATCGACACCCTGCCGCTGTGGGCCTCGCCGCCGCCCGTGATCGCCGAGAGGGTGGCGAACAAGTCGGACTGCTCGGCCGCCTCCACGCCGCCGTCGAGGTCGCCGGCACCGTCGCGTGCGGAACGCACGCCGTGATCGGACAGGGCGCGCACGGCATCGTCGGTCCAGAGCCGGTTCAGATCGGCATCCACGTAGCGGACACCGCGGGCGAGCGCCGACCTGTTGCCGGTCACGGCCACGAATCGTCCGCGCGCGGGAGGACGGGAAGCATGGAGCGCGGCGAGGACGTCCAGGGCCGCTTCCACGCCGGCCGGCTCGTTGCCGTGCGCGCCGCACACCGCGACGAGCACGGGGCCGTCGGCCGCTGCAAGCGGATCGGCCGTCGGCGGGTACCAGCCGAGGACGCGGGGGGGGGCAGGGTGGGTGGGGCGCACGTTGCGAGGATAGCGCGGTGGTGCGTTGGCGGCCAACATCCCCCCGTGCTACACTCGCCGCCGCGTCGCGACGCGCCAGGGCGCGCGTGGAGCGGTCGCGTGGAGAGGTCGCATAGTCTGGCCTAGTGCGCACGCTTGGAAAGCGTGTATCCCGCAAGGGATCGCGGGTTCGAATCCCGCCCTCTCCGCTCGAGCCCCGTTGCGGCTTTGCCGCGACGGGGCTCTCTCATGCCTGCGGCGGTCGGATAGGGGGCGGACAGGGGGTGGATAGGGACTGGCGGGTGTTCGGGCTTCAGGCTCGGCCCTTGAACGTGAGGGTTACGACGTCCCCGTCCGCGTCGATCGTCACCGTTCCGCCGCCGACCAGTTCGCCGAACAGTACGGCGTCCGTCAGCGGTCGGGTGACGTGCGCCTCGACGGCGCGGGCGAGCGGGCGTGCACCGAAGGCGGGGTCGAAGCCGAGGCGGGCGAGGGCGTCGCGGCCGGCGTCGGTGAGATGGACCGTCACCTTGCGGCCGCGGAGCTGCGCGGCGAGCTCGGCGACGGCCTTGTCGACGACGCGGCTCATGACGGACATGTCGAGCGCGCGGAACGCGACGCGGGCGTCAAGGCGGTTGCGGAACTCCGGGCTGAACGCCCGCTCGTACGCGGCGTCGTCCAAGCCGAAGGCGCTCGCAGCACTGCGCGCGCTCCGTGCGCCGTCGCCGGCGGATCTGCCGGGTGCGCCGGATCCGCCGGATCCCCCGAAGCCGACCGTGCCGCGGGCGAGCTCGCGGGCGCCGACGTTGGACGTCATGATCAGGACGACGTGCCGGAAGTCGCAAGCCTTGCCGGTGGTGTCCGTCAGCGTGCCGTGGTCCATCACCTGGAGCAGCACGCTGAACACGTCCGGATGGGCCTTCTCGATCTCGTCGAGGAGGAGCACGGCGTGCGGATGCTGGCTCACGGCCTCGGTGAGCAGGCCGCCCCGATCGTAGCCCACGTAGCCGGGCGGCGCGCCGACGAGGCGGGCGACGCTGTGACGCTCCATGTACTCGCTCATGTCGAAGCGCAGGAAGTGGATGCCCAGCGCCTTGGCCAGCTGAACGGCCAACTCGGTCTTGCCGACCCCCGTCGGGCCGGTGAACAGGAAGCTGCCGACGGGCTTGCTCGGCGCCCTGAGCCCGGCCCGAGCGACCTTGATCGCCCCGACGACGGTCTGGATCGCGTCGTCCTGTCCGAACACGACCGCCTTCAGCTGACCTTCGAGCTCCGCCAGGCGCGTCCGCTCATCGCCCGCCACGCGCTCGACGGGCACCTGGGCGATCGCCGCCAGCGTGCGCTCGATGTCCGCTCGTCCGACCTGCTTCCGCCCGGCGAGCGCCGCCGCCGCGCCGGCCTCGTCGAGGAGGTCGATCGCCTTGTCGGGCAGGCGCCGGTCGCGAAGGTGCTTGGCGGCCAGCTCCGCCGCGAGCGCGATGGCGCCGCGGGCGTAGCGCACGCCGTGGTGGCGCTCGTACTCGCCCTTCAGTCCCTCGAGGATCCGCTCGGTCTCGGCCACCGACGGCTCACCGACGTCGATCTTCTGGAAGCGGCGCACGAGCGCCCGGTCGCGCTCGACGTGCTGCCGCCACTCCTCCCACGTGGTCGCGCCGATGCAGCGCAGCATGCCGCTCTCGAGCGCCGGCTTGAGGAGGTTGGCCGCGTCCATCGTGCTGCCGGAAGCGCTGCCGGCACCGACGAGCATGTGGATCTCGTCGATGAACAGGATCGGCCGCTGCGCCGACATCGACTCGAGCGCGCCGATCACGCCTTTCAGCCGCTCCTCGAAGTCGCCGCGGTAGCGCGTGCCGGCCATGAGCGCGGCCAGGTCGAGGCGGTAGATGGCGGTGTCCGCCAACCGGTCCGGCACCTCGCCGCGGGCGATCCGGCGCGCGAGGCCCTCGACGATGGCCGTCTTGCCGACGCCTGGGTCGCCGACGAAGACCGGGTTGTTCTTGCGCCGCCGTTGGAGCACGTGAATGGCCCGCATCACTTCGGCGTCCCGGCCGATAAGCGGGTCGATCTCACCGCGCCGGGCGGCCTCAGTCAGGTTGCGCGTGAAGGCCGCCAGCGGATCGGCGGCCGATCCGGCGCCGTCCATGCCGCGGTCGTGACGCGTGTCGCCGTCCATCTCGTCGTCGGATCCGGCCGCAGCACCGGACGCGGCGGCGGCGCCGGCCCGGCTGCCGGAGCCACGGCGCACGCCGTGCGCCAGGAAGGTCACGAGATCGAGCCGGGTGGCGCCGCTCTCGGCCAGCCAGGCGGCCGCCTCGCTGTCCTCTTCGTCGTAGAGCGCCACGAGGACGTCCGCCGGGCCAAGCTCCGCCTTGCCGGCGCCCTCGGTGTGCGCGGCGGCGCGCGAGAGCACGCGGCGCAAGCCGACGGTCGTGCGCGGCTCGTCCGCCATGTCGGGGTCGACGGGCAGCGTATCGTCCGTGGCGGCTTCGAGGTACGCGTCCACGCGATGACGCAACGCAACCACATCGGCGCCGGCACTTGCGAGAACGCCGCGCGTGGCGTCGTCGATGAGGAGCGCGAGCAACAAATGCTCGAGGCCGGCGAAGGCGTGGCCGCGGCGGGCCGCCTCGGTCAGGGCGACGGACAGGGCGATCTCGAGGTCGGCGTTGATGCGCATCGGGGCGTCAACCCGCCGTGTGCGCCGCGGCCGAGCGGACTGCGGCGGTGCGAGGGGCCATTTGGGCCGACCGGACCGCCGTAGTCCTCAACGCGAACCGTCGTCCCGCGTTCCGCTCAGCGTTCATCGTTGCCATCTTCTCCCCCGTCCGGATCCGGCTCCGCCTCCACCAGCAGCGGCATCCCGTTGGTCCGCGCCTCCTCGGTCACGACCTCGACCTTCGTCTCGGCGACATCCCGCGGGTAAATGCCGGCCACGCCGCTGCCCTTGTGGTGCACCTGGAGCATGACGTGCGTCGCCTCAGCGGCCGTCTTCCCGAAGTGGCTCTGCAGGATGTGGATGACGAATGCCATCGTCGTGTAGTCGTCGTTGTGCAGGATCACGCGCCACGGACGCGGCTTCCTGGCCCGCGGCCGGACGGCGACATCGCCTTCCGGCTCGAGATGGCGTTCAGGTTGGGGCGGCATTGGCGCTCGGACATCCAGTGGCGGCGAGAGGTGCGTCGGATCGACCGGAGTCGGATCTACCGGAATTGTAGCGGCTCGGCGCGGCGAACCGCATCAGGCGTGGACAGCGGCCCGATCCCCGGAAGTCCGGAGCCCGGTCGGCGCGGTCGGCGATCCCGATTGCGATCCCTCGGTCGCTCGTTCGGCGGCTCCCTTCGCCGCATCGACCGCACTCCGCGTCCGCGCCGCCCACCGCCTGTGCCGGCCCGCCGCCCGGATCGCCCTCGTCGACCCGCTCGCAGCCGTCCGGTCGGCCAGCGCTTCGCGATCATCGGCCGCACGCCGCCAGCGGTCCTGCCAGTGCGCTTCGGCCGCTCGGGCCAGCACCGGCCCGAGCCACAGCAGGCTGGCCGTACGCAGCTGCGACGGCCGTCCCGACCAGCGGTAGGCGGCGCGCGGGTCGCCCCGCTCGGTGACGAGGATCTCATAGTCCTGCGCGCCGTCCCGCAGCAGGACTTCGGCGACGATCGACCAGCCGTTCGTCATGAGCCAACGCCGCACGCGCCATGTTTCGGACTGCGGCGCGACGATGAGGCGGCCGACGGTGTCCAGCGTCGTCGGTTCGGCAGCCAGGATTCGCACGATCGTCGACCCGCCGAGACCGCTGATGACGACGACGTCCGCCTCTCCCTCGCGCAGCGCCGCCAGGCCGTCACCACGCCGGACGGCAACGCGGTCGCCGACGCCGTGGCGGACGACCATGCGGTTGGCCAGCGCCACCGCTCCGGGCCGCAGGTCGACCGCGACGGCGGCAACCACGTGGCGCATGCGTGCGAGCACCACGGGCAGGGCCGCGTGGTCGGTGCCGATGTCGGCCAGGCGGGCGCCCGGCGGGACGTGGGCGGCGATGGCGGCGAGGCGAGGCGAGAGGGACGGGACGGGACGGTCGGTGGGCCGGGCGTCAGCCATGTGTCGTCGCCGAGCGGTCGATCACGTCCGCCACCGCGCCGCTCGCCTCGACGCGGCCGGCGACGAGCATCAAGGCGCGATCGGCCAGCGCGCGGGCGAGACCGTGGTCGTGGGTGACCCATACCACGGTGCGCCCGGCCGCCTGGAGAAGGCGGAGGCATCGGGTGAAGCGAGCGAGATCGCGGGCGTCGAAGCCGGCCGTCGGCTCATCGAGGATGAGGACCGGCGTGCGGAGGGCGATCGCGGCGGCCAGGGCCAGCCAGCGGCGCTCGGATGGTTGAAGATCGTGCGGATGATCGAGCGCTCGGTCGGCCAGGCCGCACACGGCCAGCGCGGCGCCGACCGCGGCGCGGGCGACGTCCGGCGCTGCGCCGCACCACCGCAACCCGATCTCGACCTCGTTCGCGACGGATTGCCGGAACAGCATCCGCTCCGGCCGCTGTACGCTCAGCGCCACGCCGCGCGCCGGTCCGACCGGCCCGTCGTCCCGCCTGCTGCCGGAACCCGCCCTGGCGTCCCGTCCCCCCCCTCCGCCGTGCCCGACATCGCGCCCGACATCGCGCGCGCCGATGCGCACAACCCCAGCCGTGGGCACGTGCAGCCCGGTGATCGCCCGCGCCAGCGTCGACTTGCCGCCGCCGTTCGGGCCGAGTACGGCGACGACCTCTCCCGGTACGGCCCTGAACGTTATGTCATCCAGGGCGGGTGCAGCCGCACCGTCGAACGCGCAGCACAGTCCGGCGACCTCGAGATCGGCCTCCATGCTCGGCGCGAGCGCCGAGATCGAAGCATCGTTCGCCCCCGACGCGTCGAACGCGCGCCGACTCACCGCCGGTCCGCTCCGCGGCACCACGCCCCAATCGTGCCCCGAGACGTGCCCGGCGACGACGTCCAGCGCGCCCGCCGCCACGACGCGCCCGCCCGCGAGCACAACCGCATCCGCCGGCCCCACCCCCGAGCCCGCCGCCGGGATCGTGTCCATCCGCGCGCCGGCCAAGACGACGCCTGCCCCGGCCGCCGTCCGATCCGCCAGATGGCGGCGGACCGCGGCCGCGCCGCCCGCATCGAGCTGGGCGTCGACCTCGTCGACGAGGAGGACGGCCGGCTCGAGCACCCATTGGCAGGCGATCGCCAGGCGCGCCGCCTCACCGCCGGAGAGCGATGTCGGGTCGCGGCCGGCGAGGCGGGCCAGGGCGAACGCGTCCAGCGCGGCGTCCACCCGCTCGACCATCGCCGCGCGGGGCATCCGGCGGCACTCGAGGCCGAACGCGAGTTCGGCACGAACGGAATCGCGCGCGCCGGACAGGTTGAGGTAGGGGTCGGCATGGACGAACGCCGTGCCGTTGCTGCCATGAACGGCACCGCTCAGCGTGCCGCCGGTGACGGCGGGTGCGAGGCCCGCCAGGACGGCGAGGAGCGTGCTCCGGCCGCTGCCGTTCCCACCGAGGAGGTGGAGCATCCGGCCGGCGCGGACGGCCAGGTCGACGTCGGCGAGCGCCGGGGGGTGAGAGGCCGGGGCGCCGGCGTAGCGAAACCCCACGCCGGTGACCGACAGCAGGCCGTCCCGATTCATCGCGCAGCGTCGCGAACGTGGGCGACGACGAGCGCCAAGAGGACGAACGCAGGACCGGCGCGCCGGAATCGGCGCTGGAACGTGCTGTCGGGCAGCGGCTCGAGGTGCGACATCGGCTGGCCCGGCGAGAAGCCGCGCGACGTCAGCGCGAGCGCCCGGTGCTGTCCGTCGACGATCACGGCCACGGCGAGCGGCACGACGAGCGGGGCGATGGACCGGACGCGACGCCACATCGATCCGTCGGTTTCCAGGCCGCGGGCGCGCTGCGCTTCGCGGATCTGGGCGGCACTGCGCTGCGCGGCGGGCGCGAGGAGGAGCGCCGACGCGAGCGCATGGCCGAGGCCGCCGGGCAGCGAGGCGGACTCGATCATGGTGGCCAGCATGGCAGGACGGCAGAGCGCGCCGACGAGGGCGAGCGCGGATGCCGCGGCCAGCCAGCGGGCGGCGCGGGCGGCGGCAAACGTCAGCCCCTCGACGGTCACGGCCAGCGGACCGAGGCGCACGAGGACGTCGCGGCCTTCGGGGAAGACGAGGCCGTGGATCAGGAAGAGGCTGACGGCCACCGGCAACCCGGCGGCCACCGTCCAGCGGCGCCAGCGATGCGCGGCCGCGGGGCCGGCCGACGCCGCGACGGCCGCGGCGACTGCGACGAGGGCGGCCGGTACGGCGATGGCGGCGGCGAGGCTGTCGAGCGGCCAGAACGCGAGCAGCGTCAGGCAGATCGACAGGCCGACGATCGTGGCGGGATGCCACGTCGCAGCGGAGGGCAGGCCATGGGTCGGCGGAAAAGGCGGCACCCGGCTCCCCGGCCCTCAGCTGAGGCTACGCAACGGCATCGATGTCGGCCGAAGGGGGAACGGACGGCTCGACATCGGCGTCGCCGAGGAGGCGGGGACCGTTCGGGAAGCGCGCGACGGTGCGGCGCGGCAGGGCCGAGACGATCGCGAGTGCGAGCAGCGCGGTCACGAGCTTGTCGATCGGATCGCTGACGACGCTCTGGCCGAAGACGGCCTTCCAGACGTCCAGCCCGTACGACCGGAAGACCGCGAACAGGACGTCCGTCGGGCCGCCCGTGACGCCGCCGTAGACGTAGGCGGCGATGGGGGTGGCGATGCACGCGGCGGCAACGCCGATGACCAGACCTGCGAACACGGCCGCGGCGCCGGTGCGGACCGGTGCGCGCCGCGCGGCCGTGCCGTGCCAGGCGCGGAAGAACCCTGCCTGCGCGAACGCCCCGGCGAGCGCCCCGATGACGAGCGACACCGGTGCGAAGAACGGCATGCTCGGGTCGCGCAGCCCGAGCACGAGGTTGCTGGCGACGCCGCCGATCGCGCCGATCACCGGTCCGGCCAGCAGCCCGACGAGCATCGTGCCGACGCTGTCGCCGTAGACGGGCAGGCGCGCCAGCTTGATGACCTCGCCCCCGACGAAGTTCAGCACGATGGCCGACGCGATGAGCGCCAGGATCTTCGGGTCCTGCACGCGGTCGAGAACGGAACGCCGACGCAGCATCATACGGTCTCCTGTCCGGCACCGAGCCAGTCAGCACGGAGGGCCTGGAGTCGGCCTTCGACGAGCGCGGACCGCATCGCGGCGACGAGGCGGTTGACGGCGGTCAGATTGTGGAGCGTCGCCAGCCGATAGGCCAGCAGCTCATCGCTCCGAAAGAGATGATGGAGGTAGGCGCGGCTGAAACCGGCGCACAGCGCGCACGGGCACGCCGGATCGACGGGCCGCGGATCGTTCTTGTAGCGGGCGTTGCGCAGGTTCAGGCGGAAGCGGGGCAGCCGCTCGCCGTCCACGTCCCGGGCGATCAGGCCGGCGTTGCGCGCCATGCGGGTCGGGGCGACGCAGTCGAACGTGTCGACGCCCCGCTCTACGGCCGCGAAGATGTCCGGGATCTCGCCGATGCCGAGCAGGTGACGGGGCTTGTCCGCCGGCAGCAGCGGCACGGTGAGGTCGAGGACGGCGTGCATGTCCGCCTTCGTCTGCCCGAGCGAGCCGCCGATGGCGATGCCGTCGGCGCCGAGCGCGGCCGTGAAGCGGGTGCTTTCGGCGCGCAGGTCGGGGTACCAGCCGCCTTGGACGATCCCGTAGAACAGTTGGCGATCCCCATGGCGGCTGGTCCCTCCGCCATGCGCCGCCAGCGACCGCTCGGCCCAGCGGTGGGTGCGGTGCATGGCCGCGGCGGTGTAGGCGTGGTCGTGCAGAGGCGAGGTGCACTCGTCGAAGGCCAGGATGATGTCGGCGCCGAGCTGTTGCTGGAGCCCGATGGACACCTCGGGCGTGAAGAAGTGGCGCGAGCCGTCGAGATGGCTGGTGAACTGCACGCCGTCGTCCGTGACGCGCACGAACGACGGGCCGGCCTTGAGGCGCCGCATCCCGCCCTCGCCCGGGAAGATCGAGCCGAGCTTGCCGACGCCCGACTCGAGGCCGGCGCCGAGGCTGAAGACCTGGAAGCCGCCGGAGTCCGTCATGATCGGGCCGTCCCAACCCATGAACCGGTGCAGGCCGCCCTGAGCGGCCACGACGTCGGCGCCCGGACGGAGGAACAGGTGGTAGGTGTTGCAGAAGATCGCCTGCTGGCCAACGTCGACAAGATCGCCCGGCGTCATCGACTTCACGGTCGCCTGTGTGCCGACGGCGACGAACGCGGGCGTGTCGATCACCCCGTGCGCCGTGGCGAGACGGCCGACACGGGCGCGGCCGTCCGTCCAGGTCGTCTCGAAGACGGGTGGGGTCGGCGCGTCGGCCGCCATCAGTACGCCACCGTCCGCACCCGGTGGTGCGCCGGCAGCCGGTCCCGGATCACCTCGGCGCGGCTCCAGAGCCGCCAGTCCAGCTCGACGGCGCTCATCGGCCGGCCGAGGGACGCGAGGGCGGCGCGCAGCGCGTCGACGGCGACGACGGTCGCGGCGCGGATCTCGACCTCCTCGACGCCGCCGGCCGGCAGCTCATCGAATCCGTCGATGCGCGCCGCAAGGTCGGGCGCGAGCCGGATCGCCCCCTCCGCGCGCAGCAGCTGCGGAACGCGGTAGTCGGCAAACGTCGTGAGATCGTCGATGTCGCGAAACGCACCGAGTCCGACGCCCCCGAGCGCGCCCCAGACGTCGGCGGCGAAGATCTGGGCGCGCTTGTAGAAGAAGACCTGGCGGCCGTCGTACACCGCGCCATCGCGGAAGCCGGGGAACGCGGCGGCGACGAGGGCAGCGAGGCTGGCGGCGCTGCTGTTGGCAGCGCGGACGACGTTGGCGGCCAGGCCGTGGTAGCCGTTGTCGACGTCGAGGAGCCCGGCGCCCACCTCGCGGACGAGGCGCGACCGCTCGTCCAGCGGCGCGACGTCGGCGCCGAGCCAGGCGGCGAGCGTGGAGGGGGTCGCGGCGACGAGGCGGTCGGCGTCGAACGCGGCGGGGTCGGACGCGAGCACATCGCGCAGGCGGGTGGCGAGATCGACGTACTCGAAGCCGGGCGTCGGCCAGAAGCAGAAGTTCAGCGCGTCGAGCACAAGGAGGTATTGGACCGTGGCCTCGGGGGGGCCGGCGAAGTGGATCGACGCGTCCCACGATCCGGCCGCGTATGCGCCGGTTTCCATGCCGACGGCGATGCGGGCGGCGAGCTGGGGGATGGCGATGGCGTCCGGCCAGGCGCGGCGGGCCGTGGCGGCGACGGCGGCACACGAGGCGCGAACTGCATCAGGCAAACGTTCGGCTACGGAGGGCACGGGCGAACCTCGGGGTGCGCAGTGGGCATTCGGCGGGCGGGGCGACGATAATCGCACGCAACATGACGTTACACCAACCGCCGGGAACCACGCCGCACGGGATCGGCCTCTACCTCCACATCCCGTTCTGCGCCCAGAAGTGCCCGTACTGCGACTTCAACACGTACGCCGGCCTCGAAGACCGCTACGAACGCTACGTCGTCGCGCTCTGCCGCGAGATCGCCCTCCGCGCCCCGGCCGTGGCGGGCCGCACCGTCACGACGGTCTTCATCGGCGGCGGCACCCCGACCGTGCTCGAGCCGGCGCAGCTCGGCCGCATCCTCGACGCCGCCCGCGACCACCTGACGATCGCCCCCGACGCCGAGATCACGTCCGAGGCGAACCCGGGCACCGTCGACGCCGCCCGGTTCGAGGGGCTCAGGGCGATCGGCATCAATCGCCTGAGCATGGGCGCGCAGAGCCTCCAACCCGACGAGCTGGCGTTCCTGGGCCGGATCCACGGCGTCGACGACATCGCAAAGGCCGTCGCCGCCGCCCGCGCGGCGGGCTTCGACAATATCAACGTCGACTTCATGTTCGGCTTGCCCGGCCAGCCGGTCGCCCGCTGGCGGGACACGCTGAGCGGCGCCCTCGACCTCGGGACGGACCACCTCAGCCTGTACAGCCTGATCGTCGAGCCCGACACCCCGCTCCACCACTGGGTCGCCACCGGCGCCGTCTCCGCGCCCGACGACGACATCGCGGCCGAGCACTACGAGGCGGCGATGGCGCTTCTCGGCGGGGCGGGCTTTCAGCACTACGAGGTCTCGAACTGGGCCCGCACGAGCGACCACCAGAGCCGCCACAACCTCTGTTACTGGCGCAACGACGACTACCTGGCGTGCGGCGCGGGTGCCCACGGGCACCTGCGGACGCGCGACACGATGGGCAGCGGCACCGGCACCGGCATCGGCACCGGCGCCAGCACCGCGACCGACGTTCGCTGGGGCAACCATCGCGCCGTGGACGGCTACATCCGGCGCGTGAGCGAGGGCGAGCTGCCGACGGACTTCGAGGAGCACCTCGACGGCCCGACGGCGATGGGTGAAACGATGATGGTGGGCCTGCGGCTGATCGACGAGGGCGTGGGACATGCGCGGTTCGCGGCGCTGCACGGGGTGGATCCGCGGGTCGTGTATGCCGACGTGCTGGCGGAGCTGGTGGGGTGGGGGATGATCACGGTGGATGAGGAGAGGACGCGGGTGACGGGGCGGGGGTTGATGGTGGGGAACAGGGTGTTCGAGCGGTTTGTCGCATCCCACGGCTGACGATCCTGTTGTCGGGTCGTTGGGTCGCGCGTGCGTGCTTGGCCGAATCGACCTCGTCGAACCGCTCTTCATCTCGTTGTCGTCCGTGGCGCGATCGGGGCGTACATGATCGCGTGGAGGTGAGCCTTGGCCGTGCCCTGCAGTCGCTTGGGCAGCTTGTCGCCGGCACCCACGCCAGTGACTTCCTTCGACATGACCGTCGCGCAGTCCAGCGGCCGGTGCCTCGTCGACTTGGGATGGCCATCTTCCGGTGCATCGAGGGGTTCTACACTGTGCCGGATGCCCTGGCCGGCGCTTGCCAAGGCTGCGAGACGGCGGCAGAGGTCGATCGATTGACCTGGAGCGCTCGCCAGGGGTACGCTGACCGCCGTGGGACTGAGATACCTGCCCCCCATCGCGATGGTCGCCGGCCTGGGCGCCCTCGCCCTTGCCGGCTTGGTCGGACGCGAGGCGGTGGCGTCGCCCCGAGCGGGCGAGTTATTGTTCGACCTCGCCCTCAGGTCCCCGTCCTTCGGCGGCGGGGCGGTCGGCGATCTGGACGGGGACGGTGACCCGGAGATCCTGTTCGGCACCTACTACCGCGACGAGCGGGTGCTCGCGCTGCACCACGACGGGTCGACGCTGTGGGAGCTGCCGAGCGGTGGCGGACCGGTGGATAACTCGGTCACCGTCGCTGACCTGGACGGCGATGCCCGGCCCGAGGTCATGTGGGGAAACTCCGAGACCAACGAATTCCATGTAGCGGGCGCCGATGGTCGGGACCGCTGGACGAAGGTGATCGGCGAGGTGCTCGACGCCCCCGAGGCGGTCGGCGACGTGACCGGAGATGACGCGCTGGAGATCGTGTTGGCCAGCTGTGGCCCGCGCTCCGGGGAGCCGGGCGGTCTGCGCGCGTTCGACGGCACGTCGGGCCGTCTGCGCTGGACAGCCGATGTCGGCGGCTGCTACCAGAGCGCGCCGCTGTTGTTCGACCAGGACGGCGACGGCCGGCTCGACGTGGTCGTGTCGACCTGGTTCGACGACAAGGTGCGTGGCTTCGCGGGCCTCGACGGGCGCATGCGCTGGGAGACGACCATCGGCGGCTGGACCTATCACGCCGGGGCCTTCGGCGACCTGTCCGGCGACGGTGTGCCCGACGTGACCCTGGGCGACTACTCGGGGATGCTGTGGGCGCTGGACGGGCGGGACGGTGCGGTACTGTGGTCGAGGAAGCTGGAGGGCGTGACCTATGTCTTCGGGCCAACGGCGATGGGCGACCTCGACGACAACGGTGCGCTGGAGGTAGTGGTGGCCGCGGACAACCTGCAGGTATTCGACGCCCTTGGGACCCGGCAACTACGTATCGACCTGCCGGGCTATGCCCCGCGCGGCGCTGTGCTCGTTGACGCCGACGATGATGGGCTGCCCGACATCCTCACAGCGACCGACGGCAACCTGGGCGACCAGCTGCCGGCGATCAACGTGCATTCGGGGCGCGACGGGCGCCTTCTCCACTCGCGGACCTTTCCGCAGCCGGCACCCTTCAACTTCCACCCGACCGTGGCCGACCTCGACGGCGACGGAGCGAACGATGTCTTCGCCGTCTACGGCAGAGGGCAGTCCGACACTCCGGAGGCGAACTGGGGCCGCGCGGTCGCCTTCACCCTTGGCGGGCGCGGTCCCGGCTGGCCGACCTACGGCCATGATCACCACCACAGCGGGAACTACGAGCTTCCGGCCGGAGCCGCCATCAACCTGCCGAATACCCCGGAACCGACCAGGGTACCAAGCACGGTGCCGACCCGGTCCCCAACATCGGCTCCGAGCCCGCGGGCGACGCCGCGCCCCAGCCTGGAGCCGACGGTGACGGCGGGCGCGCAGCCCGCGGGGCGGGCGTACTTGCCCGTCGTGGATGGTGGTGAGCGCGGGGGATAGGAATTCAGTCGCCTGCCACTTCAAGCCCCTCCCACCCCCGCGTCAACTGCCCCATCCGCGTCTCCAGCGCCGCCGCGCGCCCGTTGGCGCCGCCAACCGACCGCCCTTGGCGCGCACATGGCGCAGGATCTTGTCGATTACCGTCCTCAACCAGCTCGCCATCCGCTTCGATGACCGCCTCCCACCCGGTTGCCGAAACCGGCGCGGCCGATCACGATGATCTTGCCGTCCGGCTGCTCGAGCAGCTTCGAGGCGGCGATGTCGACGCTGAGGCTGCCCACGCGCTTGCCGTCGCCGTCGAAGGTGGGGTCCAGATCGCCGGGCGCCGCCGGCCGACTTCCGCCCGCCCAGGCAAGGCGGGCGAGCGGCGTCGCGAGTGCGAACACGGCGAGGGCTCGGAGCGTCCAGCACGCTCCGAGCCCATCCCCGGCGGCGGTAGGCCGCTGCTTCGATCAATCCCCCGCCGTCCACCCCAACAACCGCCCCCCACTCCCCTGCAGCGCTACGTTGCCCGTGCCGTCCTTGGCCATCCGCCGCACCGTCGAGATGGCCGTGATGCCCAGGGGACCGCCGGTCTCGTTCTCCGTGTAAGCCAGGTGCGAGCCGGCCGGCGACCAGAACGGCGTGTGGTGGATGAAGTAGGACTGCGAGCTGGTCTTGGCCTGCCTGGCCTCGGCCAGCAGCTTGAGCCCGCCGCCGCCCTGCTGCACGCTCCATGTGCCGTTCTTGGCCTTGCCGCCGCTGCTCCAGCCGTTGAAGGCGATCGTCGTCTGCAGGCCGGGCGTGCCGGTGGCCTGATCCGCCGACCACGTCACCTCGTAGTAGCGTCCGGCCACGATTTGCGTGTGGCTCGACAGCGGGCTGCCGGCCGAGGCCACCCACAGGCCGCCCGTCTCGCGGCTATAGGCGACGGTGGCGCCGTCGGGCGACCAGTCGAATCCCCACAGGTTCGGCACGTTGCCGGTCTGGCTCGGGAGCGGCACCGCCAGGACCGGCGTCGACATGCCGGTCACCGCGCCCGCCGTGTCGTACGTCAGGTCGGCGCGGAAGATCCCGGCCGACACCAGCGACTCGCAGTCGCCGGCCGGGTCGCCGTCCAGGTCGGCCCACTGCGCGCCCGCCCAGGTCACGGCGGCATCCGGTGCGCCCGCGGCGCTGGGCGCCCAGGCCGGGAAGCTCCACACGTAGATGCACGCGCCGCCGTTGTCCGTCAGCCGCGTGCCCAGGGCGTCGCCCTCGCGGATGGCGTCGATCTCGAGCGCCAACTGGAAGTAGGGGCCGCTGACGTTGGGGAAGACGATGTCGCCGCTCTCGACGACGTGCGACAGGTACCACCGATCGCCGTCGTGTGGCGCATGGCTCGGCACGCCGATCCCGGCCCAGCCGAAGCCGTGCGGGTCGTACTCGCCCGGCGCGCCGACGACCTGCTCGTTGACGGTGCCGTCGGCCGAGGTCCGGAAGATCGTCCGGACGTCACCGACCAGGCGGTCGTAGTACACCCAGCCGGTGTCCAGCGGTCCTCCGCCGCCGGTCGGGGTCGCCGTCGGGCTCGAGCCGCCGTGGCCGGGCGCGTGGTGCGCCGACGCAGCGCGCGGTGCGGGGGCGAGCGCGCTGATGGTGAGGACCACCGTTGCGGTGAGTGCGGCGAGAAGGGAGGCGACGGACCGGATGGAGGGCGGGGCCATGCGTGAGATCTCCTTCGTGGAACGGGTTCGGGGCGAGACGCGGCCGAAGCGCACGACGGCAAGAGGGCTGCGTTGTCGGCACGCCGAGCGTAGTGGGTCCGGACCGCGCGCAGAAGGCGAAAACGGCCACAAATGGGTCAGCCTCAATGGGTCACGCTCGGTCGGCCCGGAAGAGCACAGCCGCCATCTGGACGGCTTTCCCCAGCCTACCGCGCCGCACGTCTCGCTGCTACACTCGCGGGCAGAGAAGGTGCAGATATGGTGCAACTCTGCGTCCCCTTGCTCGCTCGCCGCGTCCCGTACACTGGAGCAAGCGTTGGCGGCCGACCTCATCCTTTCGCCCACGACCGTTCGCGAAGTACTCCACGCCATCCGCTACGGCCGGGCACTGCACACCTCGCCGCTGATCGACCTTGCCCTGGTGACGGCGTGCCTGCGCCGCGAGGGGTTGGCGGACACCGCTGACAGTCGCGCGTGGGCGCTTGGGCACGTCTTCGCGGAGACGGTCGGCGCCGAGTTGGCGGCGCTGCGGGGCGAGCGGCACCTGAATGAGCGCCCCGCGCGGTCGCCGGACGCCGAGCGGCGCCTGTTGGAAGAGGACCTGGCGTCGGGCAGCATCGCGCGCGCGTCGTGGGGGCTGCTGCACTATCGGTACATCGCGATCGGGCAGCCCGCGATGCGCGACTTGATCGAGCGATCGGGCGTGCCCAAGCGGACCGTGGCGGCCCGGTTGACGCGCGCCTGCATCAGCTTGGCCAGCGTGCTGCAATCCGCCGAGGTGGAGGCGGGCCGACAGCTGCGGGCTGAGCCGGCACGTGCGGTGGAGCGCATCATCGTCGATGAAGCGAGCGAGCCCAGGCGGGAAGTGGAGATCCTCGGCGACCTGCAGTCCGTGGTGCGCTCGCCTGAGCGAACGGTACGTGTCACGACCGATCAACTCGAAGCCGCGGCCCGCTATCCAACGGCCGACCTCGTGATGTACCGGCTGGGGCGCATCGCCGAGTGGAGCCAGCCCCGCTACCGCTTGGACAGCCGGTTCGTCGCGCTCTCGCTCCTGGCGGACATGGGCGCGGAGTCGCCCACCGGTCGCTGGCAGCCCCAGGAGCAGCGCTTTGCCGACCTGCGCGACGTGCTGGCGGCCGTTCCGGAGCCGGCGCTGGTCCTGCTCGGCCCGCCCGGCTCCGGCAAGAGCACGCTCCTCCGGCGCCTCGAGCTCGACCTGGCGGTCGACGCGCTCACCCCCGTGTCGGATGGCGACACGTCGCCCGTCACGTTCCTGGCATCGCTGAACCAGTACCGTGCGGCTGCGCCGGGCGGCGCGCTGCCCGATCCGCGGTCATGGCTGTCGGAGCGCTGGGCGACGCGCTTCCCGCACCTGCCACCGCTGGCCGACCTGCTGGCCGCCGGTCGCATGGTGCTGCTCCTGGACGGCCTGAACGAGATGCCGCATCGGGATCAGGACGATTACCGGCAAGGCGTCCTGGCGTGGAAGCTGTTCCTGCACGACCACGTGGCGGCCGTTCCGGGCAACCGGATCGTCGTCGCCTGCCGCAGTCTGGACTACAGCGCGCCACTTTCGACGCCGCGCCTTCGCGTGCCCCAGGTGCAGCTTGAGCCGTTGACCGACGAACAGGTTCGCGACTTCCTGGACCGCTATCGGCCCGGCCACGCGGAGGCGTTGTGGACGGCCATCGCGGGTCAGTCGATGCTGGAGGCAATACGCTGGCCCTTCTTCTTGCGGCTGCTGGTCGAACAGACGGACGTCGACGGCACGTCCGAAAGCGGGCTGGCCACGCTGTTCACCGCGTTCGTGCGTCGGGCGCTGACGCGGGAAGTGGAGCGCGACAACCCACTGTTTGCGCCCGGCGCGCTCCTGACGGTGCGCGACTGTGCGCGCTTGTCCAGCGCTTCGGGCTGGCGAACGGCATGGGATCTCCCGACGGACGGCGTGCTCTTTCCATCGCTGTCGAAGCTGGCCCACACGATGCAGTCGCGCGCGGCGCTCGAGGAGATGTCGCAGGTTCGCCTCGGACTCGATGCGGCGCGGACGCTCCTCGGCGAGGGCCACGGCGCGGACATCGTCGGCGCCGGGGTCGCGCTGGGCATACTGGAGGAGGATCGCGCGACGGGCGACATCCTGTTCCGCCACCAGCTGCTGCAGGAGTACTTCGCGGCGCGCGAGCTGGCGGCACGGTCGGCGCCCGTCTCGGTGGCCGTGCCGTGGCAGGCCGCGCAGATTCGGCCTGGTCTGCGCGAGGTTCTGGACTCCCTGCCCCCAGGCGAGTCGCTCCCCCCCCTGCCGACAACGGGCTGGGAAGAGACGATGTGCCTGGCCGCGTCGATGGTCGAGTCACCCGACGCGTTCGTGCGGGCGATGATGCCGCTGCATCTGGCCGGCGCCGGGCGCGCGGCCAACGTGCCCGCCGTGAGAGATCGGCTCAGTGCCGCGTTCCTCGACGAGCTCCGGTGGGCGCTGGTGGCGCGCAGCCGCGACCCCGCCGCCGACCTACGGGATCGCATCGCATGCGCCAATGCCGTGGGTGACCTTGGCGACCCACGGTTCGAACGCCAGTCGGGTCCGCATGGATCGTTCCTGGTACCGCCGCTCGTCGAGATCGCCGGCGGCGTCTACCCGATCGGCGACGATGAGCCCGTCGCCTGGGACACCGTCACGACGACCGCGCATGTGCCCCGCCACGACGTCCGGCTCGCACCGTTCCGCATCGGCCGGTTCCCCGTAACGAACGCCGAGTACCGGTGCTTCGTGGCCGCCGGCGGTTACGAGAACGAGCAGTGGTGGGCATCAGACGTCGCGCGTGCCTGGCGGTTGGGGATCGGCACCGCATCGGGCGTCCATGTGACGGTGCGCTACTGGCTCGAGACGTTTCGCGCCCGGCCGGCACTCCTGGAGGAAAGGCATGCGCTCGGAGCGCTGGAAGACGAGATCTACCACCGATGGAAAGCCCGGCTCGCCATGACCGCCGCGGAGTTTGAGGCGCACCTGTTTGAGATGTATCCGGAGCGACGGTACACCGAAGCGCGGTACTGGAACGATGAGCGCTACGGTCATCCGACGCAGCCGGTGGTCGGGATCTCGGTGTTCGAGGCCCAGGCCTACTGCGCATGGCTGGCCGCCCAAACGGGCGGCGCATTCCGCCTGCCGACCGAGGTGGAGTGGGAAGCGGCGGCGCGCGGTCCCTGCGGGCGCACCTACAGCTACGGCGATGCGTGGGATGTCTTGCGATCGAACATATTGGAGACACGAATCGGCCGACCTACGCCGGTGGGCGTTTTCTTCGAGGGCGACACGCCGGAGGGCGTGGCCGATATGGCTGGCAACGTCATACAGTGGACGAGCAGCCTCTACGGCGGCATCGACGACGTGCCGGAGTTTGGCTACCCATATCGCGCAGACGATGGTCGGGAAGGTGACGCTGCCAACACCGACGTGTATAGGGTCGCTCGTGGCGGCTCATGGAACGATGACCGCTGGAGGGCACTCGCCGCAGGGCGTCGCTATCCCAAATCCTCGGGCCGGAGCTATGGCCTTGGGTTCCGCGTCGCCGCGGCGGCCACGCCGCCCCGTATGCAGTAGCCAGCTGATCCTGGTTAACCGGTCCTGCCTTGCTGCACCGGCCAGCATTCGTGGCGCCTGGCTCGTTCGTTCAGCAGGCGTGCCAGAAGCCGCCGTCCCCGTCGCGGACAGGCCCCAACCCGCGACTCAGCATCGGCGCGCCTCACGCCTCGGCCGTCAGTGCCCCCATCACCACCTCCTGCACCACCGCCCGAAACCGCCCCCACGCCCAATACCGCCCCCCCAGCCGCCGCAGGTTCGCCGTCAGCATCGCCAACTCGTCCGGCGACACCCACCGAAACCCGTCGATCCCCTCGCTGCTGTCCTGGACGTCGATCTCGCCCGACGGCGGGCGCAGCTGGAAGACGTACGATGGGAACGCGGTCGACTCCCGCCCGTTCGGCCCGCCGACGAGCCGGTGCTCGACGAGCGCCACGAAGCGCTCCACGCCGAGCTTGTGGCCGGTCTCCTCGACGGACTCGCGCGCCAGCCCGTCCAGCACCGCCTCGTGCGGCTTGATCCCGCCCGTCGGCAGCCGCCAGACGCCCAGCGGGTAGTGGCGCTTCGTGTGAACGAGGACGTGGCCGTCCTCCGGCCGCCGCACGACGAGGACGACCTCCCCGCGCCGGTCGCTCGCATCCGTGATCGTCCGCCACCAGTCGTCGAACGCGTCGGCGGCGATGTCGATCGTCGCCGTTTCGCGCCGCCCAGCCCCGTACTGCAGCTCGATCCCGGCGATCTCGATCGGGTCCACGGGCGGGCGGGCGGGCTTGGATGCCGCACGCTTGCGGCGCGGTGTCGGGAAGACGACGGGTTCTACGCTGGGCCAAGGGCTCGGGACAGGGCCGGCTACGTTCGCTGGAACAACGTCGGTCGATGCGTCGACCACGTCGGCCTTGGAGACCACGTCGGCCTTGGAGTCGACCGCATCCGTGATGGCCGCATCGGCGACGACGGCGTCGTCGAACCACTGCGGCGCCTTCCGGCAGATGAACACGAAGATGCTCGCCATGTCCACCGGCAGGAACCGCGCGAACGGGACGAGCAGCCGGCTCGGGTGACGCACTGCCCCGAGCCACCCCGCCAGGCCCGTCGGCTGGTGCGCCATCTCCTCGTACCCCAGCACCCGCACGACCTCCAGCCCGCCCGCCTCCAGCACGCGCGTCCACTGTGCCCGCGTCGCATACCGCTGGATCGGCTGGCCGTCGTCGTGGACGTCGCCGTGGCGCCAGGCGTGGGCGACGTTCCAGCGCAGGCCGAAGGCGTTGGGGACGTGCAGCAGCACGAGGCCGTCGCGGGCGACGACGCGGGCCATCTCGGCCGCCCCCTTCACCGGATCCTCGTAGTGCTCGAGGCTGCCGAGGTTCGTCACGAGGTCGAACGCGTCGTCCGGGTACGGCAGCGCCTCGCCGTTCGCCGCGGCCAGCCCCATCGCTGGGGCGCCGGACCGGCCGCGGCCCACCTTCAGGGCGATGTCGGACAGGTCGACGCCGTGGGCCTCGAGGCCGCGGGCGGCGGCGTGGGCGACCATTTGCGCCTCGCCGCAGGCCACATCGAGCAGATCCTGGCCGGCGTGCGCGCCGAGGACGTCCAGCACCCACTCCCACATCCGCTCCGGATGCCGGATCCCGACCCCGGCGTAGATATCGTTGTACGCCCCGCGGGTCGTGCCCGCCACGTGGCGAAACTCGATCATCCCGGCCGTGGCCGTCTCGGCCGTGTTCGTCACAGAGTCCACAACGCACCTCAATCATTGTCGCCCGCGTCCGCGCCGCACGGCTCGCTCGGCGGCTGGCGCGCGGCGCGGTCCGGACCGATTATATCGGCGGATCCCGATCCAATCCCCATGGACCAATCGCCAAGGAGTGGTCACGATGCCCGCCGACGCCCCCGACATCCGCTCGATCCTCAATCGCATCGACTTCGATCGCCACCGTGTCAAGCCCGGTGAACGCATCGACCTCGACAAGATCGACCCCGAGGGCGACGGTGCCTTCGACGGCGACCGCGCGGACGCCGAGGCGATGTTCGAGACACTGAACGACCGGCTCGAGGTTCTCCAGGAGCTGCTCTTCGCCGAGGGCAAGCACCGCGTGCTCATCGTCCTGCAGGCGATGGACTGCGGCGGCAAGGACGGCGTAATCCGCCGGGTGTTCGACGGCGTGAACCCGGCCGGCGTGAACGTCGCGTCCTTCAAGGTGCCGACGTCCGTCGAACTGGCGCACGACTACCTCTGGCGCGTCCACCCGCACGTGCCGGGCAGCGGTGAGATGGTCCTCTTCAACCGCAGCCACTACGAGGACGTCCTCGTCGTCCGCGTCCTCGACCTCGTGCCCGAGGCGCGCTGGCGCAAGCGCTACGACCACATCCGATCCTTCGAGCAACTGCTCGTCGACGAGGGGACGACGATCCTCAAGTTCTTCCTGCACATCGACCGGGACGAGCAGGCCGAGCGGCTGCGCGAGCGCTTGGCCGACCCCGAGAAGCGCTGGAAGTTCCGTCTGGGCGACCTCGATGCCCGCCGAGCCTGGGATGCCTACATGCGGGCCTTCGAGGACGCGATCGAGCACACGACGACGCCGGACGCACCGTGGTACGTCATCCCGGCCAACCGCAAGTGGTACCGCGACCTCGTGTGCGTCGCGACGATCGTCGAAGCGCTGGAGCGACTGGACATGCGCTTCCCGCCGGCCGAGGAAGGGGTCGAGGGGGTGGTCATCGAGTAGCCGGCCGCGTGTTGTAAGGAGCACGCCGCGAATCGAGGGCACCATCTTCCCTCGCCGCGTGTCGAAGCTATCGGCAGGCGTCCGCGCCGGCTGCTGGACGCAACACAGGCGCTGGAAGAACGTGAACACGGACATCGACTCCGACACCGACATCGACATCGACAGCGACGTCGACAGTGACGTCGACATCGACAGCGACATCGCTCGCCCGGCCGTACGATCCGCACGAGCAACGCGTCAGGCGCCGGCCTTGGCGGTTCCGCCGGCGGTGGCGATTGCGGTGCCGCTTGCCCTGACGCTGGCCGCGGCGCTTGCGCTGGCGGCGCCCGCGGCGCGCCCCGCGCGGGGCCAGGCGCCGACGCCCCAGCAGCAGACCACCTCCGATCCGACACCCGCTCCGACGCCCGTGTCCGTTCCCGAACGGACCGCTCGGCCGCCCGGCTTCTCCGTCCTCGGCGTCCTTCCCGCGTGCACCTTCCATGCATCGCTGACGTCGTCGCCGGAAGCGGTCATCGCGGGCGATCCGGTGACGATGACGGTCACCACCGACATCGAGTGTCCGCAGCAGCTCGATCGGCGCGCGGCCGTCGTCATCGTCGGCAGCCGGACGCACGCCTCCATCCGCGATGTGCGCGCCAGCCTCACGCTGCTCGTCGAGCACATGGCCGCCGGCCGCGGAACGCGCCTCGCGCTCGTCGAGGTCGGCACGGCGACCGGGCCGGCGCCGTGGGCGTCGACGCCGGCCGAGATCGCGGCGCTGAACGAGCGCGTGCGCCGGCTCGAGGTGCTGACCGTGCTGGACGAAGCCGCGTGGATGGACGCGATCGCCGCTGCCGAAACGCTGCTCGGTTCGGCCCGGCCGACGGAACGGCCGCTGCTGATCGTCCTCGACAGTTGGGGGCCGGTCTCCGGTCAGACGCACGTCGTCGAGCGACTGCAGCAACTGGCCGGCGCGACGCGCGACCGGGTCGGCCAGGCCTGGCTGCTCGATGTCTCGACCACCGGCTGGCTGGCCGGCCGCATCTTCCGCCCCGTTCCGAACGACGGCACGGTGGTCGCCCTCTTCCCGGGAGCCGACCTGAACGAGACGCTGGAGCACCTGCTCCACCGGCTGCTCGTATCGGCCGCGGCGCCGATCACGCTCGTGGACATCCTGCTCTCCGTGCAGCTGCCGGTGGGCGACGCGGTCCCCGAAACGGCGCCGACGGCCGAGGACGCGACGAACCGGAAGGTCCGGTGGATGACGCCCGGCACGGGCCATCGGATGGCGATGCGCTACACGGCCGTCTTCCGAACGATCGGTCCGCGTGCCAACGGCGGCGCCGATGCCGAGGTCGCCATCGAGCGCACACTGCCCGCGCTGCGTTCGTCGCTCCGAACCGGGGCCAACGTCTGCGTCGATGCGCCGCCCCCATCCCCCGCCACCTGCCGGCGTGCGGTGGTGCCGCCGACAGCGACCCCGCGTGCCGTCCCGACGGCCTTTCCGACGGCCTCTCCGACGGCCTCTCCGACGGCCGTTCCGCTCACCGCGACGCCGACCATCCCGTCGACGCCGCCTTCGCCGGCCCCGTCCGCCACCCCGGCCGCTTCGCCCGGTGCGCCCATGCGGGCATTGTGGCTGCCGATCGGGATGCGGGATCGCTGACGTCATGCCGAAGCCGCCGGTCCGCCGGCGCACGTGGAACGGAGGAAGTCGATGTCGAATCCAACGGCGCCGGCGCGAAACGGCGCCGACAGCATGTCCCATACCCCCACCGCCCGAGTGACGCGACAGGCGTCGATCCGCGGCACGGCGTGGGTCGTTGCCGCGCTGCTCGTCCTGTCAACGGTGGTTCGGCCCGCCCGCGCCCAACCCGCCGTCCCGACCAGACCGCCCGCGCCCTCCCAGGCACCGACCCCGACGGCGACGTTTCCGGGCGGCCTGCCCGATGCGCAGACGATCCTGGGCACGCTGCCGAGCTGCGCCGTCCGGACCGGCATCGCCGCCTCGACGACGGTGCTGCAGCGCGGCGTTCCGGTGACCTTGACGATGGACGTCCAGGTCGAGTGCCCGCGGCTTCTCGACCGCCGGTCGGTGGTCCTGGTCGTCGGCGGCGTGAGCCCTTCGCGCGCCGCGGACATCGCGCTGACTTTCGATGTGCTGGTCGGGGTGCTCGAGGCGGCGGACGGCACGTCGCTGCTGACGATCGATCTCGCCCGACCCGGCGAGGCGTCGGGCTGGGCCACGACAGCGCAGGAGTTCACCGGTGCGCTCAGTGCCCTCCGTCGGATTCCCGTCCGACCGGCCTTCGCCCCGACGTCGTGGAGCACCGGCCTCGACACCGCCGACCGGACGCTGCGCGCCGTGCGACCGACCAGCCGTCCGCTGCTGATCGTGCTCGACGCGACCGGGCCGGCGAAGGCCGAGGCGGAGACCGTTGACCGCGTCGCAGCGAGCTTGGTGGCGACGCGCGACATCGTCGGTCAGGCCTGGCTGCTGGATGCGTCGGACATCGGCTGGCTGGCCAAGCGGTTGGCGGGGCGGCCCGAGTTCTCGGCCATGCTCGTGGCGCTGCTGCCCATGGCGTCAGATCAAGCGACGCTGGCGACGCTGGTTCACCAGACGCTCGGCGCCTTCGGCGCGCCGCTGGACTCCGTCGAGATCCAGTTGCGGCTGCGACCGCGTTGGTCCGCCAAGATCCCCTTGACCCAGCCGTCCGCGGAGGTCTCGACGCCGACGCTCGTGAACTGGGTGCTGCCCGCGGGGGGCTATCGCGCCGGCGGCCGATTCCTGGCCGTGGTCGAGGCCGACCACTCGGTCGGTACGGGGCTCGCTCAGGCGCTGGTCTTCGTGCCGCGGGCACAACCGGCGCCCGACACGGCCGCCTCCTCGAGGGTATTGACGTTTTGCGACGGGCTGCCGCTCCCGAGCCCTCCGATCTGTGCGCCGACTGCCGTCCCGTCGACGGGGCCGCCGACACTCGGACCGCCGCCGCCGCCGACGCCCTCCTTGCCGCCGGTCATCATGCTCAGACTCTGGCTGCCGTACGCCCAGCGCGGTCCACGCTGACAAGGCAGCCGTCTCTACCCCACCGTCCCAAGATACGCTGCCACGATGTCCCGCGCCGCCTCCAGATCCCCGGTGTGGACCATCTCCGTCACGGTGTGGATGTAGCGCGTCCCCACCACGATCCCGACCGCCCTTGCCCCCGCCGCCGCCTGCTGGGCCGCGGCACCGTCCTGGCCGCCCGCGCGGAGGATCGTCCGCTGGAACGGGATGCCGCGGTCGATGGCGAGCGCCTCGATCTCCTTGACGAGGTCCCAGTCGGCGATGAACGAGCTGTCCTTCACGTGAAGCCCGAAGCCCTTGCCGTGCTGCGTCACGCGCTCGCGCTCCGGGACGCCCGGCGTGTCGCACGAGAGCGTGACGTCCAGCCCGAGGCCGATGTCGGGCTGCACGGCGAAGGCCGCGGTTCGCGCGCCGCGCAGCCCGACCTCCTCCTGCGTCGTGAAGGCGACGACGATCTCGCACACGTGGCCCGTCCCCGATGCGTCGAGCGCACGCACGGCCTCGATGCCGAGCCAACACGCGACCCGGTTGTCGAGCGCCTTCGACACGACCTTCTCGCCGATCTGCAGGCACGGCTCGTCCATCACGACGTAGTCGCCGACATGCACGCGGGCCCGGACGGAGTCCGCCGGGATGCCGAGGTCGACGTAGAACTCCGGGACCTCCGGGATCCGCTTGCGCTCTTCGGGTGTGCTGATGTGGACGGGCTTGCCGCCCGGGTTCATGACGCCCGGCAGGTCGCCGTCGTCCGTGCACAGGCGCACGCGGCGGCTGAAGAGGTTGCGCGGGTCGAATCCGCCGACGGGATCGAGCCACACGAAGCCGTCGTCGTCGACGGACGTCACGAGGAACCCGATCTCGTCCATGTGGCACAGGAGCATGACCCGCTTCGGCCGTGCGCCGATCGTCGCGCCGTCGTCCGTCGTTGCGCCGTGGGGGCCGCCCGTCGACGTGCCCGGGCGCGGTCCGCGCCGGCAGATCAGGGATCCCATGGCATCCACCTCGACGGCGTCGAACAACCCGTGGATCTCATCGGCGATGAGGGCGCGCACCCTGTCCTCGCGGCCCGGCACGCCTGGTGTCTCGCACAATCGCTTGAGCAGATCGAAGTTCACGCCGGTTTCCTCGTCCATTCTGGGTTGCGGGGCCGCTCGACTTCCGGGCTGGAGGGCCGCTGGATGCCTCGCCGTCACAGGCGTCGCCATACCGCTCCGGACGGCTTGGACGGCGCGCGGGCGGCGTGTTATACCACACGACGCCGAAGGCCCCCCGCGCCGTGACCCGCCGAGGACCGCACCCGATGACCCACCCCGTCCCGCCCGCCGTCGCCGACGTGCTCCTCGCCGAGATCCTCGGCCGTCCGACCGCCCACGGCCTGCTCGGCAACCTTTGCGACACCGTGGGCGGCCGCCCCGCCGGCAGCGACCGCGCCGCCGCAGCCGAGGCGTGGGCGCACGGCCTGCTCGCCGGCTGGGGCCTCGCCGACGTCCGCTACGATCCGTTCGAGATCACCGCCTGGACGCGCGGTGCGCTGACGGCCGAGATCGTCGCCCCGACGCCCTGGCCGCTGTCGGCCCTGGCGCACGGCAACTGCCCGCGGTCCGCCGACGTCACCGGCCCGGTCGTCGACGTCGGCCACGCCGAGCCGACGGACTGGGCGCGCCTCGGCGACGCCGTGCGCGGCGCCATCGCCCTGGCCGACGAGGACGCGTCGGCGGGCGTGCGGGTGCGGCACCGCAGCGAGAAGCTGGCGGCTGCCGCGGCGCACGGCGCGGCGGCGCTGCTCATCCACAGCCGCGACGCGGGCAACATCGCCCGCACCGGGGTGTGCGCGGACGGCGAAGCCGCCATCCCGAGCCTCGGCATCAGCTTTGAGGACGGCCAGCGCCTGCAGCGACTCCTCGGCGCCGGCATCGTGCCGCTCGCGCACATTGCCACGACGAACACGTTTTCGCCGCGCACGACGCGGACCGTGTTGGCCGACCTGCCCGGCACGGACCGCCCCGACGAGATCGTGCTGGCGGGCGCCCACCTCGACAGCTGGGACGTCGCCCAAGGCGCAACGGACAACGGCCTGGGCAGCGCGATCGTGCTCGAGATGGCGCGCGTGCTGGCGTTGCTCCACGCCGCCGGTATCCGCCCGCGCCGGACGCTGCGCTTCGCCCTGTGGGCGGCCGAGGAGATCGGACTGCTCGGCTCGCATCGTTATGTCGATGCTCACGGCGCGGCGCTTCCATCGCATGTCGCCGTGATGAACTTCGACATGACGGGCGATCCGTACGGCTACTGGACGCCCGGGCATGCGCCGAGCCGCCTGCTCGGCGCGCTGGCCGACCAGCTGGCGCCGCTCGGCATGCGGCGCGCGTTCGACGACAAGGCCGGCCTTCACAGCGACCACGAACCGTTCATGCTCGAGGGCGTCCCGATCGTCGGCTTGAAGGCCGTCCTCCCGCCCGAGGTGGGCCGCTACTACCACGGCTTCGGCGACACGTTCGACAAGGTGGCCGTCGCACCGTTCGCCCGCGCCGCGTGCGTCGGCGCCCACACGCTGTGGGCGCTGGCCGACGCGCCCGATCGCCCGCTGCCCCACCTGCCGCCGGGTGACGTCCGGGCGATGCTCGAGCGGGCCGACCTAATCGAGGCCCTCCAGGTGGCCGGCTACCGCGGGCCGGCGATGAGCGCAGCGGCGACGCGGCCTTGAGGATGACGCACCGCGGCGAAGGCGCGGGCGACGTCACGTCCCCCGCGGTCCGCCTCGGCCTCGTCGCCGACACGCACGGTTGGCTCGATCCGGCGGTCCTCACCCACTTCGCCGGCGTGGACCTGATCGTCCACGCCGGCGACATCGGCGACGCCGCCATCCTCGACGCGCTGCGGGCCGTCGCACCCGTGCTGGCCGTGCGCGGCAACATCGACTTCGGCGTGCTGTCGGACCTGCCGCTCTCGGCGTGGGTCGACGCGGCAGGCGCGCGCGTCGCGTCGCTGCACATCGCCGGACCGCCCGGTCGGCCGAACGCCGAACTGCGCGCCCTCGTCGACGCGGCGCATCCCGACCTCGTCGTCGTGGGCCACAGCCACGTCGAGGGCTTCTGGCGTGTCGGCGGCGCGCTCGTCGTGAACCCGGGCGCGGCCGGGCACCACGGCTTCCACGAACGTCGAACTGCCTACACGATGGCTCGCGCGCCCGGCGCGGACTGGCAGGCGTGGCGGATCGACCTCGGGCCGCGCGGGCGGCGCGGCTAGGCGGGTGTCGGCTCGCGCTTCGGGAACGCCAGCGACGCCGCCACGCTGCCGCCGATGAGGACGGCGATGACAACCAGCGAGAGCGCCGTCGGGACCTTGAAGACGTCCGCCGCCACCATCTTGGCGCCGACGAACACGAGCACGAGCGCCAGGCCGAGCTTGAGCAGGTGGAAGCGGTCGACGACGCCGGCCAGCAGGAAGTAGAGCGAGCGCAGGCCGAGGATCGCCATCACGTTCGACGTGTAGACGAGGAACGGGTCGGTCGTGACCGCGAAGATCGCCGGGATCGAGTCGACGGCGAAGATGAGGTCGGTCACCTCGACGAGGAGCAGGGCGAGGAACAGCGGCGTCACGGCGCGCCGGCCGTTCAGCCGGGTGAGGAAGCGCTGGCCGTCGTAGGCGGTGCTGACCGGCACGACCCTGCGCGCCAGCCGAACGACGAGGCTCATCTCCGGATCGAGCGTGCGTGCCTTCTGGAACGCCATCTTGATGCCGGTGCCGATGAGGAACGCGCCGAAGACGTACAGCAGCCAGTGGAACCGCTGAATGAGCACGGCGCCGAGCCCGATCATCGCCCCGCGCAGCACGAGCGCGCTGACGATGCCCCAGAAGAGCACCCGGTGCTGGTACATCTTCGGCACGCCGAGCGCGCCGAAGATGAGGACGAACACGAAGATGTTGTCGATCGACAGAGATTTCTCGATCAGGTAGCCGGTCAGGAACTGCAGGGCGATCTCCGAGCCCTGCCAGACGTACAGCACGCCGTTGAAGGCGAGCGCCAGCGAGATCCAGAACGCGCTCCACGCTGCGGCCTCGCGCGTGGACACCTCATGCGCCGCGCGGTGAAAGACGCCGAGATCGAGCGCCAGCAGCAGCAGGACGAACGCGTTGAAGACGACCCAGAACCAGATGTTGTCGGCCATTTCTCACTCCGGGAGGGCGGTCGCGCGGCAACGAAAAGGCGAGGCCGGACGACCCGTTAGGGTTGCGTCTCGGTCTCGCCTGCCATGTCGCCGTCCCGCGGCGCACACGCCGAACGGCCGGGAGCGTTGGCTCCGTACTGACGACCGTCCGTCCCACGGCCGACTTGCGCCGGCTGGTGGCTACTCCCCGAAGAGTTGCCGAGGACAGTAGCGATCTCTGCGGCGCCGGTCAAGCCTGCGCAAGTCGATCGCCGGCTGCCGAGCGTGCATTCGCCCTGCAAGTCGCGGCACCGGATCATCCTTCGTCCCCCGCTCCGGAGAGCGGTGCGATCTGGAGCAATGCGATCGGCTGGCGATGCGCCGCCCCGCCGCCCGACGCTCAGCCCGCCGCGTCCGGATCCGGCGTGTTGTGCAGGTGCACCGGCTCGCCCGAGCGCCGCACCCGCAGGTTGACCAGCTCCACCACGAACGAGAACGCCATCGCGAAGTAGGCGTACTGCTTGAGGCCGAGCGCGTGCGCGGTCTCCGGGTTCCAACCCTCGATGACGAGCATCGTGCCGATCAGGATGAGGAACGCCAGCGCCAACACCTTCATCGTCGGGTGCCGCTCCACGAAGGACGCGATCGAGCCGGCGAAGACGAGCATGACGACGGCGGCGACGACGACGGCGGCGACCATGACCCGCAGGTCGTCGGCCAACCCGACCGCCGTGATGACGGAGTCCAGCGAGAAGATCACGTCGATGAGAAGGATCTGGACGATCACGCCGGCCATCGTGCTGACGCGCCCGACCTTGTGCACGTCTTCCGCTTCGAGCTTCTTGTGGATCTCGGCCGTGCTCTTGGCGATCAGGAACAGTCCGCCGAAGAGCAGGATCAGGTCGTGGCCCGAGAGCCCGCGGTCCGCGCCGGGGAGGCCGGTGATGATCGGATCGTTCAAGCGCATCACCCACGAGATCGAGAACAGGAGGAGGATGCGCGACAGGACCGCCAGGCCGATGCCCAGGCGCCGCGCCAGCCCCTGCCGTTCGCGCGGCAGCGCGCCCGTGAGGATGGCGATGAAGATCACGTTGTCGATGCCGAGCACGATCTCAAGCACGGTCAGCGTGAGGAACGACACCAAGTTGGCGGTCGTGAACAGATCGGCCACCGATCACCTCGCGGTCGACACAGCGCCCGAATGGGCGCGCGGATGGCGCACTGCGCCCGGTCGGGCGCACCGTCAGCGCGGCGCCGCTGATGGTATCGACGCACCGCGTCCCGTCAATGTGGCGCAAGGGCGGGCGTGGCAGCTCCGATTCGGCGACGCGAACCGACGGAAAAGCGACTGACCGTCTATTGACGGACGCCGCCCAATGCGGGTATCCTTGCGGCCCCCACCCCTCAACACTGCGCACGCGACGCTCCCCCTTGTTCCCATGCGTCGGGCGGGGCGAACGACAGGGGCAACGGATGGTCGATACCCTCGGCGCCTCCACCACCGACGGCCGGCAGGTGGATCCACGCGCCACGATCGACGTGCTCAACGCACGGGCGTGGGAACGCCTCCAGGCCGACGTGCAGGAATCCACCGCCCTGGCCGAGGAGGCGTTGGCCTACGCGGACGGCCTCGGGTACGACAAGGGCATCGCCGACGCGCGGCGGACGCTTTGCGCCTGCCACGTGATCAAGAGCGAGCACGAGCAGGCGCTCTCCGAGCTGCCCGCGGTGCGCGAGCTCTACCGCACGCTCCAGGATCGGCGCGGCGAGGGCAGTGTCGTGAACATCCTCGGCAGCGCCTACGGCACGCTCGGCGACTTCCCTAAGGCCCTCGAGCTCTTCCTCGACGGCCTCGCCATCGCCACCGAGCTCGGTGATCAGCGCGGCGAGGCCGTCGCGCTCGGCAACATCGGCCAGGTGTACGCCGAGCTGGGCGATCTGCCGAGCGGCCTCGAGCACACCGAGCGCGCCCTCGAGCTGCGGCGCGCGATCGACGACGAGGCCGGCGCCGCCGCGACGCTGATGAACCTCGGCGCGATGAGCGAGATGGTCGGCAGCCTCGACCGGGCGCGCGCCTGTCACGAGGAGAGCCTCGGCATCCGCCGCCGCCTCGGCGACCGGCTGGGCGAAGCGATGTGCCTGGAGAACCTCGGCACGGTCTGCGCCAAGCAGGGCGATGCGGACGGCGCCGAGCGGTACCTGCGCACCAGCCTCGAGATCGTGGACGAGCTCGAGATGCGGCAATGGCAGGGCCTCGTGCGCCTCAGCCTCGGCAAGCTCGTCGCGGCCGACGACGACCGACTGGGCGAGGGCATCGGCCTGTTGCGCGATGCGGTCAAGGCCCTCCAGGAGATCAGCTTCCGCCCGCGCGAGCTCGAGGCCCACCGCGCGCTCGCGGATGCCTACAAGCGCGCCGGCGACACGGCGCGGGCGCTCGAGCACTTCGAGCAGGCGCACACGCTGGAGCGGGAAGTCTTCAGCGAGGGCGCCGAGCGCAACGTCCAGAACCTGCGCGTGCGCTACGAGGTCAAGGAGGCGCAGCGCGAGGCCGAGATCTACCGCCTGAAGAACGTCGAGCTGGCCCGCACGTACCACGAGCTGGCGGAGGCCGAGCACGAGCGCGCCCGCTACACCGGCCTGCTGCGCACATCGGCCGAGACCGCCGAACTCCTCTCGACGATCCTCGACCCGGCGGCCCTGCTCTCGGAGATCATCCAGCTCCTGCGCGACCGGTTCGACCTCTATTACGTCCATCTCTTCCTCGTCGAACCCGGCAGTGGCCCCGCCAGTGGCCCCGCCAGTGGCCCCGCCGGTGGCCCCGCCGGTGGCCAGCTCGTCGTCCGCGCCGGCAGCGGCGACGTCGGCGCGCGGCTCGTGGAGAGCCGCTTCGCGATCCCACTCACCGCCCCGCGCAGCCTGGTGGCCCGCGCCGCGACGGCCCGCACGGTCGTGAAGGTGGACGACGTGTACAGCGAGCCGGCGTTCCTGCCGAACGCGCTCCTGCCGGACACCCGCTCCGAGGTCGCGCTGCCGCTCGTCGCCCGCGGCGAGCTCGTCGGCGTGCTCGACCTGCAGGACCGCGCCGTCGGCCGCTTCGCACAGGCCGACATCGACGCCCTGCTCGCCCTCTCCGGCCAGATCGCCGTCGCGATCCAGAACGCACGGCTGTTCCAGGAGGTGCAGACCACGGCCGAGCGGCTGCGCGAGGTCGACCGCCTGAAGAGCGAGTTCCTGGCGAACATGAGCCACGAGCTGCGCACCCCGCTGAACTCCATCATCGGCTACGCGGAACTGATCCTGATGGGTCTCGGCACGGACGTCGACCCGGCGGCACGCGAGGACATCGAGGCGATCCACGACAACGGTCAGCAGCTGCTGCACCTGATCAACGACCTGCTCGACCTGGCGCGCATCGAGGCCGGCCAGATGCGCCTCGAGCCCGAACCCGTCGGCGCCGCCGAACTCCTCGAACGCGCGCGGGTCACGAACGCCGGCCTGCTCGTCGGCCGCCCGATCGACATGCACGTCGTCGCCGCGCCGGACGTCCCGCCCATCCAGGGCGACCGTGTCCGGCTCGGCCAGATCCTGAACAACCTCGTCGGCAACGCCGTGAAGTTCACACCGGCCGGTCATGTCTGGTTGCGGTGCTACGGCGAGGGCGACGAGGTCTGCCTCGAGATCGAGGACACCGGTCCGGGGATCAGCGAGTCCGACGTCGCCGCCATCTTCCGTCCCTTCCGCCACGCCGACAGCCCGTTTACCCGCCGCGCGCGCGGCGCCGGTCTCGGGCTGGCGATCACCCTGTTCCTCGTCGAGCTGCACAACGGCGCGATCGAGGTGAAGAGCCGACCCGGCGTCGGCACCGTGTTCACGGTCCGCCTTCCCGCGGCACGATCCGCCGCACCGACGCTCGGCGCTCCGACGGCGTACGCCAACGGGACGGCCGCCGCGTGACCACGCTCTTCAACGCGGTCACCTGCCTGGAATGCGGGCACCGCACCGCCGCCGACGCGTACGCCGAGGCCTGCCCGTCGTGCGGCAGCGCTTGGCTCGATGCCGGCTACGACCTGCGCCGCCTGCCGCCGAACTGGCCGGCGCTCGTCCGTTCCCGCGTCAGCTCCATGTGGCGCTACACCGAGCTGCTGCCGTTCGGCGACGACGTCCGGCCGCTGTCGATGGGCGAGGGCTGGACGCCGCTGACGCGTTCCGCCGGCCTGGCCCGCGAGCTCGGGTACGGCGATCTCTGGATCAAGGACGAGCGCCAGCAGCCGACCGGCAGCTTCAAGGACCGCCAGGCGGCCGCCGCCGTGACGGCCCTGGCCGCCCGCGGCACGCGCGAGCTCGTCATCGCCTCCACCGGCAATGCCGCGGCGGCCTACGCCGCGTTCTGCGCGCGGGCCGGCATCCGGTTGTGGGTGTTCCTGACGAGCAGCGTGCCGGCCGAGAAGATGCGCGAGCTGGCGCTGTACGGCGCCGAGGTCGTGAAGATCACCGGCACGTACGATCAGGCCAAGTCCGTGGCGGCCGACTTCGCGGCCCGGCGCGGCTTCCCGTTCGACCGCGGCGCCAAGATGATCCCGGGCAAGGAGGCGATGAAGACCGTCGCCTACGAGATCGTCGAGCAGCTCGGCTGGCGGGCCCCGGACTGGTACGTGCAGGCGGTATCGGGCGGCATCGGGCCGCTGGGCGTGCACAAGGGCTTCGGCGAGCTGTTCGCCGCCGGCCTGATCGACCGGATCCCGCGGCTCGGCCTCATCCAGAGCGAGGGCTGCTCGCCCATGGTCCGCGCCTGGGAGCGCGGCGAGGTTCATGCCACGCCCGTCCAACCCGATACGCTCATCACCGTGCTGGCCACCGGCGACCCCGGCCCGGCGTACACGATGCTCAAGAGCGCGATCGACCGCCACGGCGGCGCGATGGTCGCCGTCAGCGATGGCGACGCCTTCCGCGCGATGCGCCGGGTGGCCCGCGCCGAGGGCTTCTCGGTCGAGCCGGCAGCCAGCGTGGCCTTCGCCGGACTGGAGGCGCTCCGCCAGCGCAACTCCATCGCCCCCGACGCCACCGTCGTCGTGAACTGCTCGGGCCACACGTTCAGCGCCGAGAAGCACGCGCTGGAGGACCGCTACACCTTCACGCTGGATCTCGGGCGTACGCGCGAGCGATCCGGCGGCAGCGAGGGTCTCGGCGCGGCGCTGGAAGGGCTGGACGAGCAGGTGACGACCGTCGTCGTCATCGACGACAACCCCGACCACAGCCGGCTGATCCGCCGACTGCTCCAACGCTACCGGAATTACCGCGTCCTCGAAGCCCACAACGGCCCGGATGGTCTTGACCTCGTCCGCCAGCGGCGGGCCGACGTCGTTCTGCTCGACCTCATGATGCCCGGGATGGACGGCACCGCCATCCTCGAGGCGCTGAAGAGCGACGGGCGGACGGCCGGCGTGCCGGTGATCGTCGTCTCGGCCAAGACGCTCGAGGTCGAGGAACGCCGCTGGCTCGAGGCGCGGTCGGCGTCCATTTGGCAGAAGGGGAGCTTCAGCGCCGCCGAGCTTGTCGAGCACGTCGTGGCGACGGTGGGGCGCGCGGGCAGCGTGGCGGAGGACGTGAACGGAATCGGCGCGGCACCGTCGAACGGCGGACCACCGAACGGGCGGGCGTGGGACGGACCGGGCGACGCGCGCGGCGACGCGGCCGCGTTCGGCGACGGCCGGCGGCCGTGCATCCTCGTCATCGACGGCTTCGAGCTGGATGCCCGGCTGCTGCGTCGGCTGTTCGAGTCCAGCGGTCGCTTCACCGTGACGGTCGCGTCCACCGCCGCTGCCGCCCGGCTTGCCCTCGCGCGCGCCCGGCCCGACCTGATCATCATGGACCTCTCGCTGCCGGACGCCGACGGCGAGGACGTCGTCGCCGAGATCGCCGACACGGGGCCGATGGCCGACGTGCCGCTCGTCATCGTCAGCTCACGGCAGGTGGACCCGCGTACGCGCGCCCGGCTTTCGGCGCGCGCGGACGCAATCTGGACGAAAGAGACGCTCGACCGCAGCAGCCTGCTGGCCCACGTCGAGACGATCCTGCTGCCATGAGGAGCCGCACGTGAGCGACAAGACCGTCGTCTCCATCGAGGACAACTACCACAATCGCCGCCTGGTGCGAAAGATCCTCGAGTCGTCCGGATTCGCCGTCGTCGAGGCCGAGGACGGCCTGAGCGGCCTCGCGCTCGTGCGGCAGTTGCGGCCGCCGCTCGTGCTGCTCGACATCGGCCTGCCCGACATCGACGGCCTCGAGGTCGTCCGCCAGATCCGCGCCGACGCCGACCTGGCCGGAATCAAGGTCATCGCCATCAGCGCCTCGGCGATGCGCGGCGACCGCGAGTTGTTCCTGGCGGCCGGGTGCGACGACTATCTGGCCAAGCCGATCAAGGTGGCGGAACTGCTGCACCTGGTCGAGGCGCACTGGCCGGCGGGGCAGGCGATCGGTGCGTAGCCATCTCACCCACCTCGAATGCGCCCGCTGCGCCGCGACCTACCCGGTCGACGCGCTGCTGAACCTGTGCCCCGCGTGCCGCTCGCCCCTCCTCGCGCGCTACGATCTCGCGGCGGCCCGCGACGCGTTGCCGCGTGCTGCGCTGGCGGACCGCGTCGGGTCGCTCTGGCGGTACGCCGAGCTGCTGCCCGTGATCGACGCTGCCTGGCGGCTGACGCTCGGCGAGGGCTGGACGCCGCTGCTCGCCACGCCCCGCCTCGGCGCGGCCATCGGCCTGCCGAACGTGCTCGTCAAGGATGAAGGGCTGAACCCGACGGGGTCGTTCAAGGCGCGCGGCCTCGTGATGGCCGTTTCGCGGGCCGGCGAGCTCGGGGCGAAGGCGGTCGCGTTGCCGAGCGCCGGCAATGCGGGCGCGGCGCTGGCGGCGTACGCCGCACGGGCCGGACTGGCGGCCCACGTCTACGTCCCGCGCGACGTCCCGCCGCTCATCGCGCTCGAGACCCGGATGCTCGGCGCCGAGGTGACGCTGATCGACGGCCTGATCACGGACTGCGCGGCGCACGTCAAGGCCGGGGTGGCCGAGGGCCGCTGGTTCGACTGCTCGACGTTGGCCGAGCCGTACCGCGTCGAAGGCAAGAAGACGATGGGCTACGAGCTGGCGGAGCAGCTCGGCTGGACGCTGCCGGACGTGATCGTCTATCCGACGGGCGGCGGTACCGGGCTGATCGGGATGTGGAAGGCGTTCGACGAGATGGAGGCGCTCGGCTGGATCGACGGCCGGCGGCCGCGGATGGTCAGCGTCCAGAGCGCCGGCTGCGCCCCGATCGTCCGCGCCTGGGAGAGCGGCGCCGACCATGCGGCGCCGTGGGTCGGCGCGGCGACGGTGGCCCCCGGCCTGCGCGTGCCGTCGGCGATCGGCGACTTCCTGATCCTGGACGCAGTGCGGGCGAGCGGCGGCTGCGCGATCGCAGTCGAGGACGACGCGATCCTGGAGTGGCTGCCGCGGATCGGCCACGCCGAGGGGATCTTCACGGCCCCCGAGTCGGCGGCGACGGTCGTCGCGGCGGCCGAGCTCGCGGCGCGCGGCTGGATCAAGCCCGACGAGCGGGTACTGTTGTTCTTCACGGGCAACGGCCTGAAGTACGAGTACCTGCTGGCGGACGGGGCCGGCGCCGGCGCCGCGGTGACGCACAACGGCGTCAACGCGATAGACGCGGTGGGCAACGACACGGCCGCCGTCGTCATGGCGCGCGGCGACGAGCGCTGAGTAGACGGGCACGGTGTAGAAGAGAACTGGGTAGACGAGCACCGAGTAGACGGGCACTGCGTACCGGAGGGGCGAGTGGCGGACGTGCTGGGCGATCTCGAGGGGCGACTGGCCGAAGCAGCCGACGAGTCGGCACGCCTCGTCGCCCTGAACGCCCTGGCCTGGGAGCTGAAGAACGCCGATCCGGCACGCGCCGCCGGCCTGGCCGACGAGGCGCGCACCATCGCCGTGCGCCGGGACGACGCCCTCGGGCTGGCGTTTGCGCGCCGCACGATCGCCGCGTGCCGCTTCCTGCAGAGCGACTTCGCGTCCGTCCTCCACGAGCTGCCCTCGATCCGCGCCGCGTTCGAGGCGCTGGGCGACCGGGCGAACGAGGCGAGCGTCCTCAACCTGCTGGGCAGCGTCCACGGCAGCCTCGGCGACTACACGGCGGCGCTCGAGCACTTCGCGGCCAGCCTCGAGGTCGCCACCGAGGCGGGCGATCGGCGCGGCGAGGCGGTGGCGCTGGGCAACATCGGCCACGTCCGCCACGAACTCGGCGACGACGAGCACGCACTGGACTACCACCTGCGCTCGCTGGATATCAAGACCGGCCTGGCGGACAAGCCGGGCGAGGCGATGAGCCTGATGAACATCGGGGTGGCGTACGAGGCGCTCGGCGATCTCTCGACGGCCCTCGTCTACCATCTGCGCGCGCTCGTCATCCGCCAGCAGCTGGGCGACCGGCGCGGCGAGGCGATGAGCCAGACCGTCATCGGCGAGCTCTACCTGAAGATGGGCGACGACGGCAGCGCGCTGGACTACTTCGAGGAGAGCCTCAGCATCTTCCAGGCGCTCGGCGACCGCCAGTGGGAAGCGCGCGCGCTGCGCGATCTGGGCGACCTGCACAGCCGCCAAGGCGACGGCGACGCGGCGCTCGACCATCTCCACCAGGCGCTGGCGATCGTGGAGGACATCAAGGCCCAGTCCCGCATCGCCGAGCTGCACCACGACCTCTGTGCCCTCTACAAGGCCCGAGGCGACCACTCCCGCGCCCTTCACCACCACGAGGTCTTCCACGCCCTGTCGATGGAGGTCCACCAGGCCGAGGCGGAGCGGGCGCTGGATCACTTGAACGTTCGGCTGAAGGCCGGGCTGACGCGCGGCAGCGGGAGCGTCGTGGCTGGGGGACCGGGGAGCGGGGCCAAGGCGGCCAACGGGGCAGGTGGAAGCGGGGGATCGCGCGAGGCCAATGGGATCCAGAGGTCCTATGGATCCCATGATACCGATGGATCACCCGGCGCTGCCGCCGAGTCCGGGGACCTGGCTGCCCTGGGAACAACCGCCACTCCGCCCACCGACCCCGAGGCCGCTGGCGCCCACCGCTCCCGCACGCTCGAGGCGCTCCGCCGCGAAGTCGTGAAGGACCGCCTCCTCGTCGAGAGCCTTGGCGTGCCGTTCGTAGCGCTCCAGGCGGACGGGACGATCTTCCACTGCAACACGCCGTTCGCCGAGTTCTTGGGCGGAACCGTCGACGAGATCGAAGGCAAGACGCTGGCCGACGCTGCGCCCGACCTCGCCGGCACGTCGCTCGCCGATGCCCTGGCGCTGGCCCTCGACGAGGGGCAGAGCGTGACGGCCGAGGTGGCCGTGCGTGAGCGGTGGTGGCACCTGCAGGCCTATCCGACAACGTGGGGCGGCGTGCTCGGCGTGCTCGAGGACGTGACGGCGCGCAAGGCAACGGACGTCGAGCGCGCGCGGTTCACGGGGCTGTTGCGGACGGCGGCGGAGGCGGCCGGGCGGCTGTCGGCGATCCTGGATCCGGCGCAGCTGCTGCCGGAGACGGTCGAACTGCTGCAGGTGCGCTTCGGGCTGCACCACGTCCACATCTACGTGTACGAGCCGGCCTCGCGCAGCCTCGTCGTCCGCGCGGGCAGCGGCTACGTCGGGCGGCGGCTGTTCGCCCGCGGCCACCGGATCAGCCTCGACGCGGCGCGGAGCCTCGTGGCGCGGGCGGGCAGCCGGCGGGAGATCGTCTACGAGCCGGACGTCCGCGCGGGCGAGCTCTTCGTGGCCAACCCGCTCCTGCCGGACACGCGCAGCGAGCTCGCCCTGCCGCTCATGGCCCACGGCGAGCTCGTCGGCGTGCTCGACGTCCAGGACAACGAGGGCAACCGCTTCTCGCAGGCCGACGTGGACGCGTTCAGCGTTCTGGCCAGCCAGATCGCGGTCGCGCTCGACAACGCGCGCCTGTTCGGCGAGCTGAAGGCGACGAGCGAGCGGCTGCGCGAGGTCGATCAGCTGAAGAGCGACTTCCTGGCGAACGTGAGCCACGAGCTGCGCACCCCGCTCACGAGCATCCTGGGCTATGTGGAGTTCATCCTCGGCGGCTACTCCGGCGCGATCTCCGACGAGGTCCGCGAGGACGTGTGCGCGATCCACGAGAGCAGCCAGCAGCTCGTCGGCCTGATCGACGACCTCGTCGACCTGGCGCGCATCGAGGCCGGCGAGATGCGCCTCGACCGCGTGGCCGTCGACTTGCCGCCCTTGCTCGACGCCGTCCGCACGGGCTCCGCCGGGCTGCTCGTCGGCCGTCCGGTGAGCCTGCGGATCGACGTCGAGGCCGACCTGCCGCCCGTCGGCGGCGACGCGCTGCGCCTCAAGCAGATCTTCAACAGCCTCGTCTCCAACGCCGCCCGCTTCACGGAGTCCGGCGAGATCGCCGTCCGCGCCTGGCGCCTCGGCCGCGACGTCGCGGTCTCCGTCGCCGACACCGGCCGTGGTATCGCCGCCGACGAGCTCCTCCTGCTGCGCGACGCCCTACGCCGCCCCCCGCCCCGTTCGGCCGGCCCGACGTTCACCCACCGCGCCCACGGCACCGGCACGGGCCTGACGATCGCCCACCACCTCGTCATGCTCCACGGCGGGACGATGGACATCCAGAGCGTGCTCGGGGCGGGGACGACGATCACGGTGCGGTTGCCGGCCCTGGGGGTGGGCGGGGAGGTGGCCGACTCGGCCGTCGACGACCCGCACGGCATGGCATCCGGCGCGATGGCGGTTGGGCTGGCGGGTCCGCTGGCCGGTGAGGACGTTGGCGGACGGGGCGCCGCGGGGACACTGGCGCTGTTCTGATCAGCGCCGCCGTCCGCGCGCTCGGCAGCGCCGGCGCATCGTGCGAAGCTTCGGCGCCGATTGTGCTACCCATCGTTCCCCAAAGTGTCCAGTTGCGGGCGGCAGCGGGCTCTTCCCATTTGCCGGCTGTCCGCCGGCTCCGCCGCGTGCGTGTGGCGGCCGCCTGCGTGGGGACGAGACGATGGCGCGACTGATCCTGACGGGGGCCACGGGCCTTCTGGGCCGCAACGTGCTCTTCGAGGTGCTCAAGCAGAGCCTGAGGCGCGGCGAGCGCCACATGGTCGTCGTTCTGGGCAGGGCGAGCGGCGACAGGTCGCTGCGACAGCGGGTCATGGACATGCTGTCCACCGATGGCGCCGATTACATCTTTGGGGAGGATCGACCGCCGGCGATCGATCTGGATGCGTTGCTGTCACAGGTCCGATGCGTCGAAGCCGACGCCGTCGGCCGCGTCGGGGATCCCATCGTGCAGATCGGTGAGCTGCCGGGCAGGGCACGGGGGTGGGACGCGCTGGTCCACTGCGCCGGGCACACGTCCTTTCGGACGGACTCCGAAACCGCGCGGCGGGTGCTCGATGTGAACTTCGGCGGTGCGCAACGGGTCACAGCGCTGGCAGGGCAGATCGAACTGGGCAAGCTGGTCTTCGTCGGGTCGGCATACTCCGCCGGGCGCATGGCGGGTACGATCCTGCCGGACGACCTCGACCTTGCAGGCAGCTTTGCGAACCCCTACCAGCGTTCGAAGGCGGCCGCAGAGCGTGTCGTTCGAGACTTCGCCGAACTGTCAGGCCTCGACACGGTGGTCGTTCGACCATCGACAATCGGAGGCCGGCTGATCGAGGAACGGATCGGCGCCGTGCCGACATTTGCAGTCTTCTACGAGTGGGCGGCCCGCATGCTGCGGTTCAAGATCCGCTCGATGGGACCAGGGCGCCCCGCGTTGGGCGAGTGGCACAACCTCCCGCTCCGGTTTCACATCGCCCGCGGCGCAGGTCTGCACATCGTGCCGGCGGACTACTGCGCCAAGCTCATCGTGCACGCGGCGCTGCACGCCACGCCCGATCGCGCGATCCACCTTGCGCCGGAACGATCGACGCCGCACGAACTGTACGTCCGGCGGATGCTGGACTGGATCAAGGTCGCCGGCGTCGAGTTCGTGGGCGAGCGCCCTGCCGACTTGGACCGATTCGAACGTCACTACTACCGCACGCTGGGCGACATGTTCGACCCCTACGTGACCGTGCCGGCCATCCACTTCGACCTCGGCGCCACGCGCCGGCTCGAACAAGCCGCTGGCATCGCGTGCCCGGTCGTGGACGGGGCGGCGTTCGATCGGCTCATGGCGTACGCCGTCGAGCGCGGGCTCGGTGTTCCTGAGGCGCGGGGCGACGCGGAAGCGACGGTTGCATCGGCCTGACGCGAGCAGATTCGGCGATCCGCCGGCGGTCGTGCCGGCCGTGCGCGGAGCGCAATCCACGAGTTTTGGCATAGGGTGTCCAGTTGCGGCCGTTGCAGGATCTTTCCTTGTGCGCTCGCCCACTCGCCCCATTGTGCCGGGCTGCTGCGTTGGAGACGACCCGTGTTCCGCAAGTCCTCGCCGTCCCCGCCCGAGCCGTTGCCTGCCGTCGCCGTGGGTGACGATCTCGTGTTCGGTGCCCGACCGAGCGATGTCGCGACGAACCCGGCCGGCGCTGTCCAAATGGTGGAGACGTTTCGCCGCCTCGAGGAGCGGCTCTATCGGTACCTCCTTGCCCTCTCGGGATCCGAGGAGGACGCACTGGATCTACTGATGGATGTCGGGGCAAAGGCGCTCCGCCACGGGCACAGAGTCGACAACCCGGAGCACTGGCTATGGCGCGTCGCCCGGAACACGGCGTTCCGCCATCTCAAGCACAGGCAGCGACGCGCTGCGCTCCGCACGGCGTTGATCGATGTCCTCCGCTCGGCTCGTCACGTCGATCCTGACGCCCGACGCGACGTGCGCGCGGTGCTCGCGACGCTGTCGAAGGGTGATCGAGAGATCCTCGTGCTGCACGGCTGTCTGGGGTTCGACCTGGTTGAGATCGCTGCGCTCATCGGCACTACCTCTGAAGCCGCGTGGAAGCGATGGCAGCGTGCGCGAAGGAGATGCGCCGCTGCGCTGCGGGCGGCGGGCATCACCCCGGCTCACATGGAAGGCTGAGTCGGCCGAGCCGGCCGCGCTGACGCGCGAGAACCCTCCCACTCGATCAGAAGGGACCGATCATGCTTGACTGCGAACGCTGCCAGCGTTTCATCTCCGACAATGCTACCGGACACGAGATGCCATCGTCGGTGACCGACCACATCGCCGGCTGCCGTACCTGCGCCGCGGTCCTGGCCGACGAACGACTCGTGCGCACCACCCTCGCCGAAGTGGCATGGCCCGCCTCCCCATTGGGCGGCGACCTCCAACGGCTTGCGACCTACGTCGCCGGGCAGGACGCCGAACGGCGGGCGCGCCGACAGCGGGTCACGCGGCACTGGGTGAACGGCTTGGGACTCCTTGCCGTCGTCGGTTTGCTGGGCGTCTGGGTGGCCTTTCGGCAAGGGCCCGCCGGCGAATGGGACTCCATGTTGCCCGCCGTTCCCATCGGGTTCGGGATCGCCGCGTGGGTATGGCTGGAGGTGATCGGACGCCGCCTGGCGATGGAAGGCGCGACGCCGCTCGCACAGTTCGGCCTCGGCGTCGGCCGGGCGGCGATCGGTCTGGCGCTGGTGGTGGCGGTCATCGATCCGTCGCGCTGGGCAGAGCTGCCGTACACGATCGCCCGCATGGCCGGAGGCCCCGCCGAGGCGCATGGCGCGGTTTTCGAGGCCGAGCTTGTCTGCGCAGCGGGGGTCGACGGACGGCTGCGGCTGGCGCGGGCCAGCGAGGGGTGCCGGGCGCACGAGGTGGCGGTCTCACTGGACGGCCGGGCGGGCAGCGAGTCCGGACGGGACGAACTCGACGGGTTGTCGATTCGCTTCGGCACGGCGACGCTGCCGGCCGGCGACTCGGCCTTGACGGTCACCTTCGCACCTCCCATGAGCAGCGGCAGCTACCAAGTGCTCTTCACGCCTCACAACGCCTCCAAGCCGACCACCGTCGACGACGCCTGTCACGTCATCGGCATCGGCGGCAAGAGCACCACCCACTTCAGCCTCGACATTCGGCGCTGTTGGTTCGAGGGGATCGATGTGCCGCATGACTGGGCGGCGAGTGACATTACGGTGGATTGGGTGGTGATCGGGCGGTAGGACGAGCTCCATGCGTCTCGAGGTCTTGATTCCATCGCATCGTGTCAGGGAGGGAGTGAAAAGATGACCCGCAAGTGGTTGCCGGCGTCCTCGGCACTCGTCATCGTGCTGTCCACCAGCACCTACATCCGCGCCGCGTCTCGCATGCAGTCTCCGGAGCTGATCAACCTGCAACCGGCGTCCGTCATCTTCGGCGAAGCCCGCCTTGCACTGCTGTCTGCGGACTTTGTCGGCGATCTGGACGGCGACGGCGCTGCCGACATGGTGTTCGATTGGTTTCCGACTCAGACGCGCAACCATCAACTGGACGCCGTCGCCATGGGACGCGCCGACTGGCCGGCCTCGGCAGGCCTGTCGCAGCTCGAACAGCTTCACTCCCTCGGATTCCCCACGGTAGACGATCTTCGCCTGCCGAACACGCCGATCTACCGGGTCCAGGACATGCTCGATATCAGCGGCGATGGCCTGCAGGATCTGGTGGTCAAGAAGAACGAGTACCGAGGCGGAGAGAACTCGGCCAGCGAGGCCAGGGTCTTTTTCGGACACTCGGGCTGGGGACCCATCGATGTGAAGAGCCAGGAGCCCGACCTTGTCGTCCGTCAGGAGCGTGTGCCTCGGACGATGAGTGAGGCCGAGCGGTTCCTGATGCCCGACACGGTGATCGCCGGCGACTTCAACGGCGACGGCCGGCGGGACGTCGCCGTCGGGTCGTGCGGCGTCACGCTGGACCTGTCCATCGGACCGAGCCCGCTCCATCTGTACTTCGCACCTGAAGGCGGACTCCGCCGCATCGATATCGGTACAACGAAGCCGTCGGTCGTGATCAGCGGTGCTCGCGACGAGCAAGTGGGCTGCATCTTGGAAGAGGACGACGCCGCCGACTTCAATGGCGACGGGCTGACGGACCTGCTCCTCTACAGCAACACTTCCGCCATCGCTTTCGGGCGACCCACGTGGCCGGCTGAGGCGCGGATTCAGGACGTTGCAGATGTCGTCATCGACCATGAATCGACCGAGCGCGGCTATGGTGGCGTCTTCGTGCGGCCGTTGGATGACATCTCGGGCGACGGTCGCCAAGAATTGGTAGGTATCTATCGCGACGACACAGCACGTCGGGGCATGCAGTGCGTATGGTTCGGTGGCCACGTCTTCGCACCCAAGCAGGACGTGACAGACTGCGACGTTCGCGTGACCGATGAGTTCATCAGTCACATCGGCGACGTCACGGGCGACGGCCTGAATGACCTTCTGTTTGGATGGCCGCCAGCAACAGGCCGGCCCGTGACCGAATGGCGAATTGTCAGCGGCCCGATCGCCTCGAGCACGGACTTGGCCGTCGGCAAGCGCGGTACGGGCGGTGACTACGTGATTCGGCTGCCCGAGCCGCCGGCGGACTCCTATACGCCGGGCTGGCTGTTCGACGACGTCACCGGCGACGGGCTGGACGACCTCATCCTCGACACGTTCTCGCAGGACAGCCCGAACGGACTGTGGGAAGCGGGGGTTGTGGCTATCCACGTCGGGCCGTTGGTCGGGGAAACGGCAGTGCCTATCCCGCCGTCGGCGACCCGGACGGCCGAACCCAGCGTCACCCCGGCGCAACCACCGGCGAGTCGCACCCCCGAGGCATCGACGCCAACGGTGCCGTCGTCTCCGACGTCGACCGATGAGGCGACTGCCGTACCACCGACGATGGCACCGACGGAAGGTCCGCGTCGATCGGTGGTGTTCCTGCCGATCGCTTACACCGGTCAGCCGGACGACTGAGTCATCCTGCGCACTGTATCAGATGTGATCCGCTGACGACACGGCGCCCTATCGCGGACCAGACTCCCGTCGCGCACTCACGTGAATTGGGTGCCCGACGCACGCCATGTTTCAGGGGCGATCAGCAATGGAAGGGAGAAGTCCGATGATGCTCCGCCGCGCCCTGCTTGCCCTTGGACTGATTGCCGTCGCCATGAGCCTGCGCCCACGTGTGCATCGTACTGGTGGGGCACTGGCCGACGCCGTTGCGTTCGCGAGGTCGGGTGCCGGCGGACAGTGGGAGGTCTTCGACAGTCCGGCCACACCGCCCTTGGAGGCGATTCACATGCTGAGCCCAACGCACGGCTGGGCCGGCGGCGGCAGCGGACGCCTCCTCCACTGGGACGGCCGCACGTGGTCCGCCGCCCAAAGCCCGACCACGCTGCCGATTCGCTCGATCGCGATGCTCTCGCCCACCGACGGTTGGGCGGTGGCGTCGGACTGGGTCAGCAGCGGTGGCGGTCCTCCACCGATGATTCCCGTCCCGAACCCGCACACGGATGTGCTCCGATGGGATGGCACGGCCTGGGGATCCCAAGCGGCATGGTCGTCGAACTCGCTGATGTACGGCGTCGACATGCCGTCACCATCGTTCGGCCTCATGGTCGGTCGGTTCACGAAGGGTGCTCGGTGGAACGGTTCGACGTGGCAGGGAACGGCCGCTCCGTCCATGGTCGACATGTACGGCGTCGCTGCGGTCTCGAACAACCTTGCCTGGGCGGTCGGCGCCAAAGCGATCGGTGACAGCAACATCCTCCGCTGGTATGGCGATGCCTGGGATGAAGTCGATAGCCCGCGGCCGGAGGAGAAGCTGTTCGCCGTGGATGCGCTGTCGGCCAGCGACGTGTGGGCGGTGGGCAGCAACGCGACGATCGTGCACTGGGACGGCCGGCGATGGGCCGCAGTCGATTGCGCAGGCTGCCCTTCCGTTTACCTGCGCGGCGTTGCCATGCGCCGCGCGGACGATGGGTGGGCGGTCGGCGACGGCGGCACGTTGCTGCACTGGGACGGCACGGCGTGGAGCGTGGCCGAGAGCCCGACGGACCGGCCCCTGACCGCCATCTCCGCCGTGCCGGACGGGGACGTGTGGGCCGTTGGGGACTCCGTGATGTTGCGCTACGTGGCGGACGAGGAGCCGACAGCCACGTCGGCGTCGACGCTGACGCCGTCCGCCGTGCCCAGCTCGACCCGCCGGCCGTCGCCTTCGCCGTCGCCGACACGCGTGCGCACGCCTGAACCGGCGTTCATGCCCTACCTCTCCAAGGACCACGTGCTCCGGACACCCACGCGCACGCCGACGCCCACGGTCACACCCACGCCCACCCGGACTCCGCTGCCCAGCGCGACACCGCGCTTCTGCCCGTCCGACCTCAAGACGGGTACGTGGTCTGGCAGCGACGGCAACGCCAGCATTACGTTCAAGGTGAACGGCGACCGCCGATCCGTGCGCGACATCGTGATGCAGTCCCGCACGCAGTGCGGCGGTGGGCGGGCGACTGTGTCGTCGGCCCCCATCGTGAACTGCTCGTTCTCTGCACAGGCGCCGTCGGGCGGACTGCTCGTCGACGGTCTGGTCATCTTCAAGTCCGCCGCCGAAGGCTTCGGCGCAGTGGGTGTAATCAATGGGGGGTGCGGTTCGTGGTGGCTGCTGACGGTGAAGAAGTAGTCGTTGGCCGCAGGTAGTCGTCGTTGGCCGCAGCACGGGAAGGCCGTCCCGTCCACCCGATTCGGCCTGCATGAGGAGGAGATCGTGAGGGGTCGTCGCTGGCTCGCCTTGTCCGCTACGATCGCGGCCGCGCTTTGCGCCGCACCGCCGGCCGCGTCCGACGTCCGTTCGGCACCCGGCGTGGGCGGGAAGTCCATGTTCGTGTCAGAAACGGACCCCGTCGCACCGTCCACCACCTATGCCGGCGGTCGTCACGACGCCCACGACCCGTCGGCTCTTCAGGCTGTTGTGACGCTGAGCGCCGTCGCGGACACCCACGTGTTCAGCGCGGAGCCGGCCCAGAACTTCGGCCAGCTTGTCGGCAAGCCGCGCCCGGCGCGTGCCGACAACCTCCTGGATCCGGCGATGATCGTGGGGGCCGACGACGAGATGGGCCGGACGCACGGCACGTATCGGGGGCTCGTCCGATTCGACACGACTTCAATCCCCCGCACGGCCACGATCACGAACGCCACCCTATCCGCATACTACTTGCTGCGGTACGACTGGGAGCACAGAGTCCGATCGATCGACTTCTTCGCGGTGACCTCAGGCTGGTCCGAGAACAACGTCACCTGGAACTCGCGTCCTTCAGCCAACAGCCTGTCGTCCGGTTCTCTCAGCCTCACTTCGGGGGCGAGCGGCAGTCAGGCCATCTTCGGCTGGAAGGACGCGCCGCTCGACACGTCGCTTGTCCAGGCTTGGGTGTCCAGGCCCGCCGACAACTTCGGCATCCTGCTGCAGGACGATGAGAGCGAGGAAGAGAGCACGCTGCGCGGGTTCGGAACGAAAGAGGGCTCGTACGCGCCCAAGCTCGAAGTCGAGTACACGCTGAGCACCGCCACCCCGTCCCGCACGACCGCCCCGCAGCCCACCGCAACGCGCACGCCGACGCGCACGCCGACGCGCGAGGCGACGCCCACGCCGCGCCCGTCGGCAACGGCGACGGCCACCGCGCGCCCCGTCGCGTCCCCGACCGCCATCCCGACGACGGCTCAGGTCCGCGGCATCTTCCTCCCCTCGGCGCTGCGGTTGTCGATCGGATGGACCGCGCCGAGCGCCGTCGTCGCCACGCCGCGGCCGGCGTGCGTGAACGTCCTGGAGAACGGTGACTTCGAGCTAGGTTCCAGCGGGTGGATTCACGAACAGGGCGACGCGGAGGCGATCCGTCAAGGAGATGCGCGGCGTGGGTCGTGGCTTGCGCGTTTGGGTGAGCGCAACGAGGCGCGCGACCGGCTGCGTAACAAGGCTGTTCTGAAGACGTACCCGGCCGAACCCGGCGCACCGAGCCCGATTCAATCCGCGACGCTCCGCTTCGCGTGGCGGATGACGACACTCGAAAGCGATGGGGCCGCCGTCAACGACGTGCTGATCGCACGTCTGGTCGGCGAGACAACGTCGCAATCGGCGAACATCGTCGCGATCAACAACCAGCATCCGCGGTCGAAGTGGATCGACGAAGAAGGTTTCGACGTAACCGAACAGCTGGTGCGGCGACCGGGCTGGCGGCTGGCGGAACTGCAGTTCATCGTGACCACCAGCTACTACAATCTCACTGCTTGGGATCTCGACGATGTGGTGCTGGAAGTCTGTGCAAGCGGTGACTGATCCAGGCGCCAGCCGAAGCGCATTACGACAGCACCGTCATTTCGGCTTCGCTCACTGGGGAATACGATGAAGTGGTATCTCGAAGCCCTCCGCAAGTACGCGGTGTTCACTGGCAGGTCCAGGCGGCGCGAATACTGGCTCTTCGTGACCTTTAGCCTGGGCATCACCGTGCTGCTCGGCATGATCGATGGGGGACTGCGCAACGCACCCGATTCCGATCGTCAGCAAGCGATCACCCAGTTGACAGCCCACTGCTGTCGGGCAATCGGCGGCATGCAAGGTGACGTAGCAATCGGGTGAACGGCTACCGTCGATCGTCCCGGCAATGCGCACGTGCCGAATTCGGCTGCGTCATGAACCACGTGGGCTTCTGGGTGATGCCACGTGCGAGGTTGATCTCGTGCGCCAGGGTAGCCTATAGCCTACCGCGCGCACTCCGCCTCCGGAACCTTCGTCTTGCACCGCGACAGCCACCACAAGCTCTCCCGCCAAGGCGTCGTGGGCGCCTCCAACGAGCGGGTCACGTGCAGCGTTGCGGGGCGATCCGTCGTCAGCAGCGTCCGCGTTGCGCTCTCGAACGTCCAGACCGTCGGCACTTCGGCGCCGGGCTCGAGCACGGGCACCGAGAAGAAGTAGCCGGCGGCTGCCATGTCCGGCTGCGGGAAGTCCGTACCGACGCCGCACATCTGCCCGGCCGCGCCCGCGTCGACGACGTGCGCCCCCGCCGTAGCGATCGCCGCGACGGCCTCCGCCGCCTCATACGTCGTGACGCCGTCCAGACACTGCGTTCGGTTCACGAACATCCGCTCCCCGCGGACATACGCCCGCCGCAGCGCCGCCTCCGTCGGACTGCTGTGGTCGACCGGCGTGGCGATCGAGCGCGGCGAGGGCCGTGACGTCGGCCGGGTGAACATCCCCCGCAGTCCGGACAGGCGCCGCCGCGCCGCCGGGCAGCCCTGGACGATCGCCACGCCCTGGTTCGCCAGCGCCACGAACACGCGCGCTGTCGCCGTATCGACCGCAAGGTAGCCGGGTTGGTGGCCGATCGGCAGGTCCAGGATCCGGCGATTCGCCGCCAAGTCGATCAGCGTGAGCGTGTTCGTGCCGCTGTTCGCAACGTAGCCGATGTGCGCGGCC